>Ga0209857_1000128_pt1 | contig 16528 bp, 11 predicted proteins | sample GWRWN1_10_20_FD_187226 | JGI IMG/M metagenome (GOLD analysis project Ga0209857, IMG submission 187226) | Riverbed sediment microbial communities from areas with no vegetation in Columbia River, Washington, USA - GW-RW N1_10_20 (SPAdes)... | ecosystem: Environmental > Aquatic > Freshwater > River... | reverse complement strand
CGCCGTCGCCGCCGGATCCGATTATCTTGTCGTCGGCCGTCCGATTACCGCCGCTCCCCGTCCAATCGAAGCAGTCGAGACACTCCTGGATGAAATCGACGCTATTCTCCACAACTGAATTTCACCGGTTACTCGAAGAGACCGGGGCACTCCACTCCGGCCATTTTCTCCTAAGCTCAGGTAGGCATAGTCCGCAGTACATTCAATGCGCCCGGCTTCTCCAGCATCCCGAGCACGCGGCGCTGGTCTGTACGGCCCTGGCCGATCGTTTTCAGTCTGCCCGAGTGGAGGTCGTGGTTGGTCCGGCCATGGGCGGAATCATTGTTGCGCACGAGGTCGGTAGACGGCTCGGGGCGCGCGTCTTGTTTGCCGAGCGAGTGAACGGCCAGTTTGCCCTCCGTCGTTCGTTCGACGTGCATCCCGGTGAGCGTGTGCTCGTCGTCGAAGATGTCGTGACCACCGGCGGGTCCGTCCTCGAAGTTACAAATTTAGTGACGCGGGCCGGGGGCGAGATCGTCGGGATAGGCGCACTGGTCGACCGCACCGGAGGCGATTCAGAATTTACCTGGCGATTTGAAGCCCTGATGGCATTGACCGTACCCACCTACGCGCATACCGAGTGTCCGCAATGCGCAGCAGGCCTGCCCTTCGACAAACCGGGCAGCCGGCCGACGCACGCTCTCTCCGCTCGCTGAGAAACTTCTTCGACCTCAATCACAGTTCGGTTTCTAGACCACAAAAGAAGGAGGGGACAGTCCCCTCCTGCCGGTTCGAGCGTGTTTTTCCGAACAATCAACCACCCGCTGTGGATAAGGTTCGGTTGACACACCCCCGTTGGGGAGGGCTATAATGAACCAAATTTCCCCCATGGTGATCGCAACTGGCGCTCGTTGACGACATCGACGAAATCCTGATCCCGGAGGAGGCGCTGCGCGACCGAATCCGGGAGCTGGGACAAAAGATCAGCCAGGACTATGCAGGCAAGGAACCGCTCCTGGTCGGAATTCTGACCGGGAGCGTTTTGTTTGTGGCGGATCTGATGCGCAGGATCACGATCCCATGCCAGCTGGATTTCCTCGCCACCAGTTCCTACGCCGATCAGACGGAAAGCACGGGAGTCGTACGGATTCTCAAGGATCTCGACCAGACGATCGAGGGTCGCCACGTGATTATCGTCGACGACATTATCGACACGGGGCTGACGATGGATCACATGCTCGAGATGCTGAAGACGCGCTACCCCGCCAGCCTGAAGGTCTGCGCGCTCCTTGATAAAGCACCGCGGCGCATCCGGTATGTGCCCATCGACTACAAGGGGTTTGTGATCCCCGACAAGTTTGTCGTCGGCTACGGGCTCGACTACTCCGGGCGCTATCGAAACCTTCCATTCATTTGCGTCCTCAAGCCCGAGATCTATGGAAAGGAACGGCGGGAGACGGAGTCCGCTGCGGGGCGCACCACGCCCCAGGGGTTGCCGGTGCGATGACCGAGTTGCTGACGTCAGAGAAGAGCTATGCACCGGTGTCCGGAGCTGAGCGCATCGGCGGTACACGCGCCGTTCGCCGGACCTACAGCCTCGATGAGATAGCCCTGGTACCGGCCTCCACCACGATCGATCCGCAAGATGTGGATCTCTCCTGGTCTGTGGGGCCTCGCCGATTCACACTTCCATTCATCGCGTCGGCGATGGACAGCGTCGTGGACGTTCCGGTTGCGATTGCACTCTCGCGCCTGGGAGCGCTGGGTGTCTTGAACCTCGAAGGGCTCCAGACTCGTTACGACAATCCGGATGAGGCGCTGGCACAGATCGCGGCGGCCGCGCCGGAGGACGCCGTTGGTCTGATGCAACGTCTCTACCAGGAACCGGTGAAGGACCATCTCGTCAGCGCGAGAGTCCGGGCGCTCGTCGAGGGTGGCGCCGTAGCCGCCGTTTCCATGACCCCGGCCGCAGCCACGCGGCTGCTGCCCATGGCCGATCGGGCCGGCGCACAGATCATGGTGATTCAATCCACCGTGGTCACTGCACGTCACTACTCGTCTCAGGGCAAGTCGGTGTCGATCGGTGACCTGATCGAAAGCACAAACGTGCCCGTGCTGGTCGGCAACTGTGTCGGTTCCGGCGCCGCACTGGCCCTCCTGGAGGCAGGAGCCGCAGGGCTGTTCGTGGGCGTAGGACCCGGGGCCGCGTGCACCAGCCGGCAGGTCCTCGGTGTCGGTGTCCCGCAGGCGACGGCTATCGCCGACGTTGCCGCGGCGCGCGACGAGTATCAAAGACGGACAGGACGGTATGTGCCCGTTGTCGCGGACGGGGGGATCGCGGTCGGTGGCGACGTGGCGAGGGCGATCGCATGTGGGGCCGACGCGGTGATGCTCGGTTCTGCACTCGCGCGCGCGGAAGAAGCCCCCGGACGCGGTACTCACTGGGGCATGGCAACGCCGCATGCAGCGCTCCCCCGCGGCACACGAATTAAGGTGCAGCAGAACGGGTCGCTTCGGGAGATCCTTACCGGACCGGCCACCTCAGATGACGGGTCTCAGAATCTAAGCGACGCCCTGCGGACGGCGATGGGTATGTGCGGCGCGCGGACGATCCGCGAAATGCATGACGTAGAGATCATCATCGCACCGACCGTGGCCAGCGAGGGCAAAGCGCTGCAGTTTTCGCAGAAGGTAGGGCAGGGACGATAAATGCGGGAACGCGGGAACGCGGGAGCGCGGGAACAAGTCACTGATAGTCTGGATCGCGTTCCCCCGTTCCCCCGTTCCCCCGTTCCCGATACGGTTGTTGTGCTCGACTTCGGTGCGCAGTACGCACAGCTGATCGCGCGCCGCGTTCGCGAGAGCCGCGTGCGGAGCCTCATCCTTCCGTACGACACGCCGTTCGACGAGATCCTCGGTCTTCAACCGAGGGGCCTCATCCTCTCCGGCGGTCCCGCGAGCGTCTACGAACCGGGGGCGCCACAGTGCGACCCGCGCGTATTCTCCGGCCGCGTGCCCGTACTTGGGATCTGTTACGGGATGCAGCTGATGGCACACGGGCTGGGCGGGCGCACGGCGCCGGCGGGGCACCGCGAGTATGGGCGGACCCGGCTGTATGTCGATGATCGCGGCGATCTGTTTGCCGGTCTCGAGTCGAGGCTGTTGTGCTGGATGAGTCACGGCGATTCCGTCACCCAGTTGCCTGAGGGATTCAGTGCGATCGCCCGCACGGACGGCAACCCCGTTGCGGCGATGGCCGACCGCCGCCGAGGGCTCTTCGGGTTACAGTTCCATCCCGAGGTGACACACACGCCGTGGGGCATCCAGGTCCTCCAGAACTTCCTCTACGAAGTCTGCGGCGCGCGGGCGCAGTGGACGATGGCCTCCTTCATCGAAACGCAGACTGCGGCGATCCGCGAGCAGGTGGGCGACGGGCGGGCGATCTGCGCGCTGTCCGGCGGGGTCGATTCCGCCGCCGCCGCGGCCCTCGTGCACCGTGCGGTCGGCGATCAGCTGACCTGCATTTTCGTCGATCACGGCCTGTTGCGCCGCGGCGAATCTGAGCAGGTGATCCAGACTTTCCGCGATCACTTTCAAATACCGCTCGTTCATGTCGACGCGCGCCGGAGGTTCCTGGGGCGCCTCGCGGGGGTGGCCGAGCCTGAACAGAAGCGCCGCGCGATCGGTGAAGAATTCATTGCCGTGTTCGAGGAGGAAGCCAGGAACCTCGGAAAGGCGCAATTTCTCGCGCAAGGGACCCTCTACCCCGATGTGATTGAAAGCGGGACGCGCACCGCCGCCCGGATCAAGACGCACCACAACGTCGGGGGCCTGCCCGCGATGCTCCAGTTCACGCTCATCGAGCCATTCCGTGAGTTGTTCAAGGACGAAGTGCGGGAAGTCGGCCGGCAACTCGGCCTGCCCGACGAGATGGTGTTCCGTCACCCGTTTCCCGGCCCGGGACTGGCGATCCGCGTGCTCGGTGAGGTCACTGAAGAACGGCTGGATCTCGCGCGTGGTGCCGACGCGATCGTGCTGGAAGAGATTCGCTCCGCGGGATTGATGCGTGAGACCTGGCAGGCATTTGCAGTCCTGCTTCCGGTGCACAGTGTCGGTGTCAAAGGTGACGCGCGTACGTATGGGCACACCGTCGTCGTCCGCGCGGTCACGAGCGAGGACGGGATGACCGCCGACTGGGCCCGGCTGCCCGAAGATCTGCTCGAACGCGTCGCGAGCCGCATCACACGGGAACTCCCCGGCATTTCCCGCGTGGTCTACGACATCACCTCGAAGCCCCCCGCCACCATCGAGTGGGAGTAAAGCCAAGCCGCATCGTCTTCATCCTCATCGCGGTCAGTGTGCTTGCGCGCCTGGTGGTGGCGACGCGGGCGCCGCTCATCGATGATGAAGCCTACTACTGGCTGTGGTCTCGCCGTCTCGACTGGAGCTACCTCGACCATCCACCACTCATCGCCTATCTCATCGCCATCACGACAGTTTCTGCTGACGGGCCACTGTGGCTCAGGTTGGGCCCGATTCTGACAGGCGCTGCGACCACGTATGTGTTGTTTCTCCTCGGACGCGACTTGTTTGGCAGCCGCGCCGGGGTTCTGGCGGCCGCGCTGTTTCAAGTCATCCCGGTGTTGGCCGGCGGAGGTCTGCTCGCGACTCCGGACTCGCCGCTGTTCTTCGCCTGGACCCTCGCACTGCGGTCGGCATGGCATGCGATCCATGGACGGCCTCGTCTGTGGATGGGGACCGGAGTTGCGGTCGGGGTGGGTATGCTGAGCAAACTCTACATGGTGTTCTTGCCGGTAGGGTTGCTCCTGTTCCTGGCGGTGCGCGGCAGAGAGCTGTTGCGGCGGTGGGAGCTGTACGCCGCGGGCGTGATCGCGCTTGCAATCTTCAGCCCCGTGATCTACTGGAACGCCGTGCACAACTGGGCCGGGGTACGATTCATCCTCTTCGAGCGTCCCGGTGGAACGCCCACAGGGATCCGGGGCATCATCGAGTTGCTGGTGCAGCAACTGGCGTTTGTCCTCGTGCTGTTCTTTGCGCTGGTCTGGGCCTTGGTCGTTGCCTGGAGGCGTCGTGCGGACGACGCGTACGCATTCGTGCTGTGGACATCGCTGCCCGCGCTGCTATTTCCGTTCCTGGCCGCGGCGGTGACCGGCGCGCCGCACGGGAACTGGGTCGGACCTGGTTACCTGGGGTTGATCATCGTTCTGGGCGCAGCATGGAATCGGGTCATCACCGGCCTGGCGGCTGCCAACACCGCGCTCATCGCATATGGCCTTCTCGTGTCGTTTCTGTCGTTTCTCCCGCTCCCACCCGGCTCCAGTGATGTCGTGGGATGGCCGGACGCCGCACGGCGCGTGCGTATGGAATTGTCCCGTGCCGGTCCCGGCGCCATCGTCGTCGCGGACCGTTATCAGATCGCATCGCAGCTTGGTTACTATCTGGGCGATGCGGTCCCGGTAACGCTGCTGCCGTGTCCCCACCCCGCATCCATCTGGCCTCCTCCCAGAGATTTTCGCGGCGCCACCGCAATCACGGCGATCGACGCACGCTGGTCCTTTGCGGTCGACTGGAAGCGGTTCTTTGCGACCGTAGAAGAAGCGTCGCCCGTCAGCGTGCGCGATCGCGGCCAAGAAGTCCGGAGCTTTCGTATCTTCCGCCTCTACGATCTGCGGCCACCGACGTGTGCCTCTTGGTAGACTATCAGGGCATGCCTTCTGTATCGCAGGCCGAGCTTCTGAACGATCTCAACCCGCCCCAGCGGGAGGCGGTCACCCACGCTGGCGGCCCGCTGCTCATTCTGGCAGGCGCGGGCAGCGGCAAGACGCGCGTGCTGGCCTACCGCGTGGCGTATCTGCTGCGCGAGGGCGTTGCGCCCAGCGCCATCTTGGCGGTCACGTTCACCAACAAGGCCGCCAACGAGATGCGCGCGCGGGTGGATCGTCTTGTGGGTGCCGTGGCGCGGTCCGTGTGGATCGGCACATTTCATCATATCTGCGGCCGCATTCTCCGCCGGCACGGGGATCGCATCGGCATCGGGAAAAACTTCCTGATTTACGACGACGATGACCAGCGTTCGGTGATGCGCGAGGTGATCAAGACGCTCGGGCTGGACGAGCGGCGCTTTCCTCCGGCCGTTCTGCTCGGCATGATCGGGAAAGCGAAAAACGAGGCGGTGGATCATCTGACGTATGCGGAGCAAGCCTCCGGATACTACGAAGAGGTCGTCGCCCGCGCCTACCGTGCGTATCAGTCCGTGCTGCGCGAACGGAACGCCTTGGACTTCGACGACATGCTGCTCGAGGTGATGCGACTCTTCACCGATGCGCCGGACGTGAGGGAAGAGCATCAGGAGCGATTCCAGCACATCCTCGTCGACGAGTATCAGGACACGAACCGCGTCCAGTACTTGATTGTTCGCACGCTGGCCGAGCGCCACCGCAACCTTGTGTGCGTGGGCGACGATGACCAGTCGATCTACAAGTTCCGTGGCGCCGACGTGCGCAACATTCTCGAGTTCGAGCGTGATTATCCGGACGTCACGATCATCAAGCTCGAGCAGAATTACCGGTCGACGAAGACCATCCTCCAGGCGGCGAGCACCGTCATTCAGCAGAACCCGCACCGTCACCGCAAGGCGCTGTGGACCGAGAACCCGCCCGGGGAGCCGGTGGTGCTCTACGAATCGTACGACGGCCACGACGAGGCGCGGTTCGTCGCCGACGAAATCCAGCGCCTTAAATCCAACTCCATGGGTGAGGGGGGCATGCGCTACCGAGATTTCGTCGTCCTCTACCGCACCAACGCGCAATCCCGTGTGTTTGAGGAGATCATGTTGCGGCGGGGCATCCCCTACACGATCGTTGGCGGCGTGCGATTCTATGAGCGCAAGGAAGTCCGGGACATCATCGCCTATCTGCGGCTTGCGACCGCGCCCGCAGACGATGCCAGCTTGAAGCGGATTCTCAATGTGCCACGCCGCGGAATCGGCGACGTCAGCCTGGAGCGGCTCGAGGCTTATGCGGGCCGGCAGGGACTCTCACTGCTCCAGGCGATGAACGTCCCCCAAGCCATCGAGCAATTACCCAGGCCTGCGCAGCGTGCGGCCGGCGAGTTCGTGGGGCTGATCGAGCGGCTGCGTGACCGGGCGCAGCGGGTTCGCGCAACGGATCTCATCGACGCGGCGATTGTCGAGACGGGTTACCAGGCGATGCTCGAGACGGAAGGCACTGACGAGGCGTACAGTCGCCTGGAGAACCTCCGAGAGCTCGTGACGGTGGCGCAGGAGTTTGAGCAGATCACGGGCGAGACCGGCCTGGAAGCATTTCTGCAGCACCTGGCGCTGGTGACCGATCTCGACACCTGGCAGGAAGAAGCCGATCGGATCACGCTTATGACGCTCCACAGCGCGAAGGGGCTCGAATTCTCCGTGGTATTCCTGGCCGGCATGGAAGAAGGCTTGTTTCCCCACTCGAGGGCGCTGCAAGAAGACGGAGGTCTGGAAGAAGAGCGGCGGCTCTGCTACGTGGGGATGACTCGGGCCAAGCGCCACTTGGTCCTAACGTACGCGCGCACCCGGGCGATCTTCGGGACCACGATGCCCGGGATTCCGTCCCGCTTCCTCGATGAGGTTCCACATGAACTGATCACGCAGCCCACGGTCGTCCCCGTACAGGTACCCTGGCAGGAGCAGGAGCGCGCCGTGGAGACCTTTGCGGCCGGTGACCGCGTCCGCCATACGAATTTTGGCGAAGGCACAATCCTGGAAGTCGAAGGGGAGGGCATACGGGCGGTCGTCACCGTGCGCTTCCCCCTGGGCGTGAAGAGGCTGGCACTCGGATATGCGCCACTGGAGCGTGTATGATCGTAGAAGCGTTTAAGTCAAAGTCTGATTTTCGATGATCACCCGAACATGAGGAGGTCAAAGATCGTGAAGAAGGCGATGGTGTTTCTTGTCGGCGCCCTTGCCCTGATCCTGACGACATCGGTGGCAGTCGCACAGGGCCAGCGCCTGAGACTGCCTGATATCCCCAACCCGAAGGTAAACATGAACGCGCCGGAGATCGGTAAATACGGGGGCGTGTACGTCGTGGCGCAGTTTTCCGATCCCCGCACCTTCAATCCCATCGTCGCGCAGGAGAGCTCGTCGACTGCTGTCGTCGGCCCGATCTTCGACGGGCTGACCGACTACAACTATCTGACGGGCGAGATCGAGCCCGGACTGGCGGAATCCTGGGTGGTGAGCCGCGACGGCCGAAGTTGGACATTCACCTTGCGCCAGGGCGTCCGCTGGCACGACGGCAGGCCACTCACCGTCGATGACGTCGTTTTCACGTTTCAGGCGATCTTCACGGAAGGCGTACAGACCAGCTACAAGGACACCCTGACGTTCGACGACAAGCCGTTGCGGTTTCGGAAACTTGACGGGCGTCGCGTTCAGTTTACGACGGAGAGGCCGATAGGTCTCTTCCTGCGTGTCATCGGTGCGGCCATCCTCCCCAGACACAAACTCGCCGAGGCGCTTGCGAAGGGCGGGGCGGAGTTCAACAAGACATGGGGCGTGAACACGGCACCCAGAGAGATCGTGGGCACGGGCCCGTTTGTCATGCAGTCCTATGTGCCCGGGCAGCGGGTTACCTACCTTCGCAACCCTCGATATTGGGGAGTGGATCGTCGAGGGAACCGCCTGCCCTACCTGACGCGGTATGTCCGGCTGATCGTTCCCAGTCTGGACATCGTGCGTCTCAAATTTCTTGCGAAGGAGACCGACTCGTACGGCGCGAGGCCCCGCGAATATGCAGAGCTCAAGCAGGCGGAGAAGGCAGGGAACTACACGATCTTTGACGGGCCCGAAGGGTTCGACACCGGTGACTTTCTCGTGTTCAACCTCAACCCCGCCGGCGTTTCGCCGCCGAAACTCACATGGTTTCAGGACGTGCGCTTTCGCCGCGCGCTCAGCCACGCCGTCGATCGCAACACCATGGTCCAGCAGCTGTTCGCCGGACGAGCGATACCGGCGTGGGGCCCCATCGGCGCCGGGAACATGCTGTATTACCACCCCCGACTCCCGCAATACGCATACGACCTGAGCCGGGCGCAGCAGCTCCTGACCGAAGCAGGCTATCGCAAGGGAACTGATGGATTCCTACGAGATCCCCAGGGGAACGTCGTCGAGTTCACGCTCTCGACCAACGCTGGGAATCCGGATCGCGAGGCCGAGGGTAATATCATCCGGCAAGACTGGACTAAACTGGGCATCAAAGTCAACTTCGTCCCTGAGGAGTTCAACTCGCTGGTCGGCAAACTTGTCGGCACGTTTAAGTGGGAAGCTCTGATTATCAGCATTGGCGGTGGGGGAATCGAGCCGGTCACGGGGAGGAACGTCTGGCCGAGTTCGGGCTCGCTTCATCTGTGGTGGCCGAAGCAGGAGAAGCCGGCGACCGAGTGGGAGGCAGAGATCGATCGGTTGTTTGAGCAGGCGGTCCGTGAGGTCAACACGGATAAGCGTCGACAGCTGTACTTCCGGTTTCAGGAAATCTTGGCGCAGCAGGTCCCGATAATGTTCTTCGCTTACGCCAAGACTCAGCCGGCTGTCCGGAACACGCTGGGGAATATCAAGATCGGCCTTGAAGGGGTGTTCGGGGAGCTCGAGACCCTATACTACAAATCGGTTTTGCGATAGAGCTTATCTGAAAGGAATGATCGCTCGTAGGTTGAATGTTTTTGAGTTTAAGTTGCTATTCTCGAGTATGTTTTTGTATACTGCGGCCCGTGTCGCTCGGGGTAGAGGAGGCAATGCACCGATGGTGAGAAGGGCGTCAAGCTACTTGTTGGTGGCAGTGCTCGTGTTGACCTTGCTGGCCACAATGGCCGGCGCAGGGGCGGCCCCCAGGCTACCTGATCTCCCCAAGCCCGTAGTGGATGCCAGCGCCCCGGATATAGGTAAATACGGAGGCACCTTCGTCACATCAACGTTCTCGGATCCTCGGACGTTCAATCCCGTTGTCGCTCAAGACACCGTTTCCAATACTGTAGTCGAGGGAACCACCAGCTCCCTGGTAGATCAAAACTACCTAACGGGCGAAATGGAGCCCGCCCTCGCGGAGTCCTGGACCGTGAGCAGAGATGGCAGGACCTGGACCTTTACCCTCCGCGACAAACTCGTATGGTCAGATGGACAACCGCTTACGGTCGATGACGTCGTGTTCACTCTTGAAGCGATATTTACGCCGGGCGTAGACGGGAGCTTACGGGATCCTCTGACTTTCCGGGGACAGCGTGTGCAGTGGAGGAAACTGGACGGGCGGCGCATTCAGTTTCAGACGCCGCGAGACCAGCCTCCGGTGGGGCTGTTCCTTCGCCTGATCGCTATTCCAATTGTTCCCAAGCACAAACTGGCAGATGCACTCGGAAAGGGCGGTGCGGAATTTAGCAGGACGTGGGGGCTCAACGTCAACGCGCGGGACATGGTCAGCAGCGGGCCGTTCGTCTTCCAATCCTACACCCCGGGTCAGCGTTTCATTCTGGTTCGGAACACGAGATATTGGAAGGTGGATCGGAACGGGCAGCGGCTGCCGTACCTCACCCGCTACATCCTGCAGATCTTGCCGAATCAAGAAGCATCCAGGCTGAGGTTCCTGGCGAAAGAGACTGATGCCTACGAGGCCCGACCGGCGGAGTTCGCGCAATTGAAACAGCAAGAGCGGCAGGGGAACTTCACCGTTTACGACGGTCCCGAGACCTTCGGCCGCACTTTTCTGGTTTTTAACCAGAACCCTGCCGCGGTGAAGCCGCCCAAGCTCGCCTGGTTCCAGGACGCGCGATTCCGGAGGGCCCTGGCCCACGCGATCGATCAGAACGCGATCATCCAGCAGGTCTTTGCGGGACGGGCCACGCCTCCCACGAGCGAGATTACTGTTGGCAACAAACTTTATTACAACGCGAACCTGCGTCCCTATCCCTACGGAATCGAGCGAGCCCAGCAACTGCTTGCCGAGGCGGGTTACCGGCGTGGATCCGACGGCTTTCTTCGCGACGCCCAGGGGAACGTGGTCGAGTTTACGATGATCACCAACGCGGGGAATGTGGATCGTGAGGCGATCGGTAACCTGGTCCGGCAAGACTTTACCAGGTTGGGCATCCGGGTGAGTTTCGTCCCTGAGTCCTTCCCGTCGCTTGTCGGCAAGCTCACGGGAACCTATAACTGGGAAGCGATCATCATCGGCTTCACCGGTTCTCTCGAGCCTGGGACCGACTCTCGCAATGTCTGGCTGAGTTCGGGCGATTTGCACATGTGGTGGCCGAAGCAGGAAAAGCCGGCCACACAGTGGGAGGCGGAGATCGACCGGATCTTCGAACAGCTTCCTGCCGAACTGGACCAGGCCAAGCGCAAGCAGATGTACTTCCGCTTCCAAGAGATCGTCTATGAGAACCTTCCGATGTTGTATTTCCCGTACCTGAAAACGCAGCCGGCCATCCGCAACACGATCGGCAACGTGAAATTGGGATTGCAGGGACACACCCCAGGGCTGCCGGGGTGGTCCGTGCCGGCAACTACGACTTACTTCAAAGGCGCCTATAGGCCATAACGCTCGCGACCTGGAGCGGTCCGTATAGGACCGCCCCGGTCGCCTCCGCATGTTACGCTACGTTGCGCGTCGCGTGCTAAATATGGTACCCCTGCTCTTCGGGGTCTCGCTGGTCTCGTTCCTCGTCATCCAGCTTTCGCCAGGAGACTTCCTGGCCGAAATCCGCTTGAATCCGGTTGTCTCAGGGGACACGGTCGAGCAGATGCGGCGCAACTTCGGGCTCGACCAGCCGCTGCATATCCAATACCTGAAATGGCTGTGGTCGATCCTCCGGTTTGACTTCGGCTATTCCTTCGCATATCAGGTTCCCGTCGGCTGGCTGATTGGCACGCGATTGCTCAACACGCTCATCCTTAACCTTGCCGCGCTTGTCATCGCGTGGACGCTCGCGGTTCCGATCGGCATCCGTGCAGCCACCCGTCAGTATTCGTGGAGCGACAACTCGCTCTCGATGGCTGCCTACCTGGGGATTTCTACCCCAACGTTCTTCTCCGGTTTGTTGCTGTTGTTCTTTGCGTTTCGAACGGGGTGGCTGCCCATAGGCGGGATGACCAGCCTGGACCACGAGTTGTTGCCGGCCGGCGCGAGGGTGCTCGACGTGGCGCGCCATCTCATCATCCCCGCGACGGTGCTTGGCGTCGGTGCGGCGGCCGGGCTCATGCGGCAGATGCGCGGCAACCTGCTGGAAGTCTTGCGTCAAGACTACGTTCGAACGGCCAAAGCAAAGGGACTTGCGGAGCGCCCGGTGATCTACAAACACGCGGTGCGAAACGCGATCAACCCATTGATCACGATCTTCGGCTTCGAGATCGGCGGACTGCTGTCGGGATCGGCGATCCTGGAGAACGTGGTCGGATGGCCAGGACTGGGACAACTGATCCTGGAGTCGGTCATTCGCAAGGATCTCTATGTGGTCATGGCCAGCCTCATGCTGGGTAGTGTCACGCTCGTGCTGGGCAACCTCATCGCCGACATCCTGCTCGCCGTCGCCGACCCGAGGATCCGCTATGACTGACGCCAGGACTGAAGTCCGCCGGCAACTCATCGCGCGCTCAGGATGGGAGGCTGCGGCCAGGGCGAGAGGGCGGACGCCCATGGCCCTGGCGTGGCAGCAGCTGCGCAAGCATCGGGTTGCGATGGTGGGCGGCGCTATTCTGGTGATCTTGTACACGCTGGCGCTGTTCGCAGATTTCATCGCCCCGTACTCGCTGGATTGGAGTGATCGTGGCCATTTCTATCACCCGCCGATTATGCCTCGGTTCATCGACGCGGCAGGACACGTCAGCCTGCGCCCATTTGTCTACGAGACGACGCTCGCCGATCCGGCCTTGAGGATCTACACAATCGATGCCCGCAAGCAGCACCACCTACGGTTCTTCGTACGGGGCGAACCGTATCGTCTGCTGTGGATACTGCCGAGCAACATTCACCTCTTTGGGGTTGACCCGCCCGGCCGGATTTTCCTGATGGGGACCGACCAGTTCGGACGAGATCTGTTCAGCCGGATCCTCTTCGGCGCCCGAGTCTCTTTGATTATTGGAATCCTCGTGGTGGGAATTACCATTCCCATTGGGATGGTCTTTGGGGGCATCGCCGGCTACTACGGAGGGCGGATCGATAACGTCATGATGCGGCTGGTCGAGGTGATCATCGCATTCCCCGGGTTCTACCTGCTGCTCACGTTGAGCGCCGTCCTTCCCCAGAACATGGGCTGTACGACGCGGTTCTACATGATCGTCGTCATCCTGAGCTTTATTGGGTGGGCAGGGTTTTCCCGGTTGATTCGTGGGTTCGTGCTTTCGCTGAAGGAGCGGGAGTTTGTCCTGGCGGCCAAGGCCATGGGCCTCGACGATCTGCGTATCATCCTCAAGCATGTGCTGCCAAATACAAGTTCACTCGCGATCGTGGTGGCCACGCTCGCCATCCCGGGTGCCATTTTGGGTGAGTCCGGTCTCAGCTTTCTGGGCTTCGGCGTCCGTGAGCCGTGCGCATCGTGGGGTAACTTGCTGAGCGCGGGCGCGAACCTAATAAATCTTGGCCGCTCGCCATGGTTGCTGATCCCAGGATTCTTCATTGTCCTGGCCGTGGTGGCGTACAACTTCCTTGGAGACGGGATGAGGGACGCTTTCGACCCGAGGCTCAGAACCGGGTAGGTGTGATACAGAATCGTTACATAGAAGATACCTAAGATTTAGCCGGTAAATGAGCCAGCTATCTAGGATGGTGTACTATAGCATCGTATAGTTTAGTGAATAATTGAGCGTCCAAAGCCTAAAAGGGAGGCTTGAAATGGGAGACTCAAGGTTCGCCTACAAAGCGGCAGGACGGGGTGCGATCCTTTTATTGATCGCGATCGTCCTTGCCGTCCCGACAGGCGGCTTCGCCCAGGGGCAACGGTTGGGCGCGTGGGTGGATACAGTTCTCGCTGTTGAGGAACCCACCGACGCCGCCGCGATCAGCCGTTTGGAAGCCAACGATATTCAAGTCTGGTTCTCCGGTACCACCAACCCTCAGCAGCGCGACCGCGTCCAGCGCAGTCAAGGCCTCGCCTTCGCGCTTTCGTACGGCCTCTACAATGAACTGACCTTCAACCCTGTCGGCCCGGTTTTCCCAGGCTCCAGCCGGTTAAATCCGTTTGCCGTGGCAAGGATCCGCGAGGCCATGAACTGGCTCGTGGATCGCCGGCATATTACGCAAGAGATCATGGGAGGCATGGGCAACCCGCGCTACCTGCCCATCAATACCTCGCTCCCGGATTACGCTCGAATGGCGGACGTCGCCCGCAGACTTGAAATCAAATACGCGCCCAACCCAGAACGGGCGAGAACGACGATCGCTGAGGAAATGGGCAGGCTCGGTGCGACGCTGGTCGGTGGCAAATGGCAGTACCAGGGTCAACCGGTCACGCTGACCTTTCTCATTCGCACCGAGGATGAGAGGCGACAGGTCGGCGACTACGTCGCCGGGCTTCTCGAGAGCATCGGTTTTACCGTCGAGCGCCGGTACGGCCGGTCGGCGGAACTGGCGCCTCTGTGGGCTGCCGGCGACCCGGCAACGGGGCGGTGGCACCTGTACACCGGTGGCTGGAGCGGCACACTGGTCGACCGGGACCTAGCGTCCAACTTCGATTTCTTCTATACAAAGCGTGGCCTGACAGAGCCCCTGTGGCTGGCGTATAAGCCAACTGCGCAGTTCGATCAGGTCTCTCAAAAATTGGCGAACAGTGAGTTCAGCACGATGTCGGAACGGAGTCGGCTGTTCGCGCAGGCCCTCGAACTGGCCATGCAGGATTCGGCACGCGTGTGGCTCTTCGATCGACTTTCAATCTGGCCAAGACGTCGGGAGATCAGGCTGGTCGCCGACCTCGCGGCAGGCTACTCAGGCGCGCGGCTGTGGCCTTACACCCTTAGATACGAAGGCCGCACCGGAGGAACGGTACGAATCGGGCTGCCAAGCATCATCACGCAGCCATGGAACCCGATCGCCGGCACGAACTGGCTCTTCGATCAGGCCCTTATCCGCGCGACCATGGACTCGCCAGCCCTCACCCATCCCTACACAGGGCTGTGCCTGCCCCAGCGAATTGAACGGGCTGAAGTCACGGTTAAACAGGGCATCCCCGTCACCCGGACTCTAGACTGGGTGACGCTCAAGACCGCGCCGGAGATTCGGGTCCCCGCCGATGCGATCATTTCGTGGGATCCGAAATCACAGCAATTCATTACCGTCCGAGAGAAGCATCCTCAGGGTCTCAGAGCACTGACGAAGACGGTGGTTGCGTTCGAGCGGGATCTGTTTAGAAAGGTCCAGTGGCATGACGGTAGTCTCCTTTCGATGGGCGACATCGTGATCGGTCTAATCCTTACGTTCGACCGATCGATGGAGGGCAGCGCGATCTTTGACCCGGCGACTGTTCCCTCGTTCAAAGCCTTCGAGGAGCAATTCCGTGGCATGCGGATCGTGCAACAGAATCCCCTCGTGGTCGAGTTCTACACGGATGCGTGGGGATTGGATGCGGAGTGCATCGCGGGCGGGGCAGCGGCCGCATTTTGGCCAACCTACGGATTCGGTCCGGGGGCCTGGCACAACCTCGCTATCGGGATACGTGCTGAGGCTGCCAATCAAGCAGCGTTCTCTGCGGCCAAGGCGAACCGGCAGCGCGTCGAGTGGCTCAACTACGTCGCCGGACCAACCCTCGCCGTCCTCGACCGGCAGCTCGAAGCCGCGAAGGCGGAGAACTTCGTCCCGTACGCACCCACGCTTGGCAAATACATCACTGCTCAGGAGGCCAGAACGCGGTACACATTCCTCACCCACTGGCGGCAGGGGCGCGGACATTTCTGGATCGGACACGGGCCATTCGTTGTCCAGAGGGTTTCTCCGGTAGAGAAGATCGTTGAACTGCGTCGGTTCGGCCGGTTCCCGGATCCATCCACGAAATGGACGGGTTTCGACGAACCTCGGATCGCAACGGCCGCGGTCACGGGGCCGGCAACGGTCCGCATCGGTACCGAAGCAGGCTTTGACGTGCGGCTCACGTTCAGGGGCCGGCCCTATGCGGCGCAGGACATTCAAGAGGTAAAGTACCTTCTAATCGACGCGAAGGGCGAGCTGGTCGGAACAGGCCAAGCGCAGCGCGCGGGCGAGAACTGGAGAGTTGTGCTCTCTCCGCAGGTAACCGGACGCCTCGCCGCGGGATCGAACCGGCTCGAGGTGATCGTGGTGTCCAATGTGGTGAGCATCCCCACGTTTGCGGGCGCGACGTTCACCACGCTGCCGCGGTAACGGATATCGTGGGAGGGACGCGCCACAAGCGTCCCTCCCCGAAGTAGGACCATATGGCTCACGTCATCGCGATTCCAAAGCCGAGAGCGCGCGCGGCGCCGAGGAGGGAGACGAGGACTTCGACCCCGACGAGGATCCGCTCCTCGACAAGGCGATCG
>Ga0209857_1000123_pt1 | contig 16686 bp, 18 predicted proteins | sample GWRWN1_10_20_FD_187226 | JGI IMG/M metagenome (GOLD analysis project Ga0209857, IMG submission 187226) | Riverbed sediment microbial communities from areas with no vegetation in Columbia River, Washington, USA - GW-RW N1_10_20 (SPAdes)... | ecosystem: Environmental > Aquatic > Freshwater > River... | reverse complement strand
GTCCCGTTTACTCAATTGCAGATGATAGTCTTATGCAACGATAACGAAGCGCTCGTGGATTCGCGGCGACCTCAAATTGCTGCCGGCGAGTTGGCTGGGCCATAGTATTCGATAAAACAAAGATTCACAGAATAAAAAGAGGGAGTGATATGGGCAACAGGGTGAACCCTATTCCAGAAGCATACCGCGGTGCGACACCGTACTTGAGCGTGAGGGATGCTGCTCGTGCGATTGAGTTCTATAAAAGAGCGTTTGGAGCGCGAGAGATAATGCAGTTGCGGCAATCGGACGGAAAAGTCGGCCACGCCGAGCTTAGAATCGGTGACGCTCCAATCATGCTCGCTGACGAGTTCCCGGAGATTAATTTTCGCAGTCCGCAGTCGATTGGAGGTACATCCGTAAATATTCTCGTCTATGTCAATGATGTCGATGCGCTGGTCGACCAAGCGACAGCGGCCGGGGCGAAGCTGCTGAGACCGGTCGCGGATCAACTTTACGGCGGCCGCGTGGGTGTGTTAGAGGATCCCTTCGGGCATTCATGGTCGTTCGCCACGCATATCGAAGATGTTTCGCCCGAGGAAATGCAAAAGCGCGCAGCGGCGCAACATGACTCATAATAGTGCCGGTGGATTCAAAACCCCAAGGTGCAATTCCGGTGATTGTGCACGACCCCTAAGAAGCTGGAACTCGCCTTAGCACAAGATTGACGAACTAAGTTCCTCGTACCCCAGATAATATCGAAGCAAAACGGAAGTGTGTTTGCGGCAGGGATCGAACTAGTAAAAGCTTGTCTGTTCTCTTTAGAGATCCCTAAATTTAAGCACGCTTCGGAGATCTGTCAAGTGAGTTGACAGGTATGGGGGTCGTGCTTAACTTTCGAATAGTAAATATATACAGGTCTAAAGGAGGCCTAATATGGAAGTAGTGAGATGGGAACCATTTGAGAGTTTAAACAAGATGCACGCGCGGATCAATGACTTGTTTGGAGAGAGCTTCGGTCGGACTTGGGCAAGGCCCGGTTCTGCCACGTGGTATCCACCCGTGGATGTTTTGGAAAGTAAAGACTCGTATCTAATTCGCGCCGAGCTTCCGGGGATGAAGAAGGAAGATTTTCATCTGGAAGTAAAGGATGGAACGCTTACTCTCACTGGGGAGCGAAAATCCGAGAAGGCAGCTGACGGTGTCGAATATCGCAGCGTGGAACGGGTTAACGGAAAATTCTGGCGATCGTTCTCGCTTCCGGAAACCGTAAAGCACGACGGAATCCAAGCCACCTACAAAGATGGCATATTGGAGATCCATGTGCCGAAGGCTGAAGAGGCTAAGCCGCGCCAGATCGAAATAAGCGTGCACTAATCTCAAACGTTCACAAATGAAACCAAAAAAGGGGAAGCAGGTTGCTTCCCCTTTTTTATTTTTCATTGCCGGCGGGTTGTATTAAGGTTGCAAAAGATCGCTGAATACTAGTTTCCATGGTCAAAGCGAACCCACCACGGCGCGACCACGATTTGCGACTGATCGCATACCCACTGCCTGGGCGTTGGAAAGCATTAGTCGGTCGCACCGACCTTGACAACGATTACCTGAGCTTGAAGGTAGCCCGACCGGACGATTGGTGGTTCCACGTTCGCGGTGTTCCTGGGGGGCACGTTATACTGCGAGGGCCGGCGGGAGAGGAGCCCGATCGCGAGACGCTCAAGCGTGCAGCCGCCATCGCAGCGTACCACAGCAAAGCCAGACGTGCTGGCTTGGTGGCGGTCTCATGTACCCGAGCCCGTTACGTTACCAAGCCTCGCAACGCGAAAGCTGGCACCGTGCAAATCCGCAAGGAGGTTGTGCTCAAGGTCCGGCCGGCGGCAGAGTTGGCGGACGTGGAAAATGATTTGAGAATGGAAAGATCATAGGAGTCGAGAAAATGCTCCTCAGCCATACGGGTAATGGATCGAACCCGCCTCAGGCCCGAGAAAATCGCCGTTTGAAAATCGCGGGATTGGTCCTGATGGGGTTAGCCCTGCCCGCACTTTTCTTTTTAATCGATCAGGCGGAATCGAAAGCGTGGCTCACCTATCAAGACAATCGGCAGGTTTGGTTCACAGTGCTGCTCTATCTCGTTGCGGCTAACGTATTTGCGCTGGGATTGATCGTTCTTTTGGCTGGTCTCAAAAACCTTCCGCTCCTCACCGATGTTCAAGCTAAAAAGGGTGCCCTAGTCAAATTGGCAGGAGCGAATCTTCTGATTCTTCTTTGCCTCGGCTTCGTAGCCCTTGATGCGTGGAAAGAGTCCTGGATCGTCCTTCTCGGCCTGGCCTTTTTTGTGTTCGCCGGCCGAGCCGGAGTTGTTCTGCTTCGTAGAGGGTGGAAGTATGACGCGATTCCGGCTGAAAAGCTTCTCGAACAAGACAAACGGTCACCCGTCGTTTATATCAGGTCGTTTAAGGACGATAACAAAATCATCGTGACTTCAAGCCGTGCTCGATCGCTGTTCTCGGTTTTCCAGTGGGCGGCAGCGATTAGTGCCGAGCAAGAGCTGGCGATGATCATGAATCGGGTGGGACCGGTCGTGGCCATTGGCAAACCGGGGGAATCGTTGCCGGAACTGGGCGCTGCGCGACTCTATGTCGGCGACGACGAATGGCAGGCGAAGATCACGGATCTGATGAAACAGGCGAGATTGGTCGTCATCCGCGCTGGTGCGACCGCGAATCTGTGGTGGGAAATCGATCAGTGTGCGAAGCTCTTGCCGCCGCGACAGTTGTTACTCGTTTCGTTCGGGCAAGGTGAAGATGCAAAGATATTCGAAAAGGCCGTCGAACATAGATTTGGCCGGCCTGAGAGTCTCGATCTTTCCCGCAAGAGATCGCCGTTCTTGTGGCTTATGCAGCTTGGAATGCCTTTGGGCGTCGAGATGGGTAGGATCATTTATTTCGGTCACGCCTCGATGCCCATTGCCGAACCTATTCGGTTCACTCTTCGATGGAGAGGGCTCATCCTGTCGTCCTATCGACCCTACCAAGAATCGTTGGAATCCGCTTTCCGGCGGGTGTTCAGGCAGCTCGATCTGCCTTGGATCGATCGGAAGAACCGGACTACGGCTACCATGCTCGCCTTGTTCATCGGCTGGTTTGGGTTACACCACTTTTATCTCGGTGACAGACGCCGAGGCATGTACTACCTGGGGTTTTTCTGGACGCTTGTTCCGCTTTTTTTGGGTTGGATTGATGGGGTCCGGCTAGCTCTCATGGACGAGCAGGAATTCGAACAAAAATTCGTCCAGCAGCCGAGAGCCTAGATAGCTTTCGCCGGCTAATGGCTGCTCATGGGATGGCGGCCGGCCCCGCGCGCTGCGGAGCGAATGATGATTTTGCGCGAACTGAAAGGATTTTAGATGAGCGAGCATGCAGGTACGGAGGGGAACATAAAATGGAATCGCCTGCGGATATCACTTGGAAAGGTTACTCTTTAGCGGAGCGCGATTGGCGCTGGCAGCGGGTGCGGGAGAACGCGGCCAAGGCTGGCTTCGATTGCATCTTGGTCCCGCTTTGCGTGGACGGCAGAAATCTGCACCTCTCGCTGGAGCAGTCGCGCGGTACCCGATCGGACTGTCGTTTTCTGACGCAACTGGAAAACGCCGCGGTGGTTCTACCGACGGATGGTCGAAAGCCGATCGTCATTTCCGACGAGGAAAGCGGTAATGATTGGGTGCCGGAAATCCGGCCGGTGGATGGTTCTTGGGGAATGGCCATGGCCCAAGCCCTGATCGATGCCGGCATGGAGCGGGCGCGCATCGGCGTATCCGGAATACGGCGCGGGTTCTATACCCATGGTCGTGCCTTTCACGGTGTCGTTAACCATAGTTCCTACGTTGATGTTTTGGGAAGACTGCCCAATGCGAGTTTCGACAATGCCACGGAAGTCATCGGTTACGCGCGCTATGTCAAGAGCGAAGAGCAGATCGGATGCCTGAGACGAGGCGCGGCCATCGCCGCCGCGGGCATCGAGAAGATGGTCGAGCTGGCGCGACCCGGCGTGGACGAGGGGATTCTTTACAGCCGCGTCATGCAGCGGATGGTGTCTCTGGGCAGTGAGTACTATCCGATGGCGTTCTATAGCGGATTGCACGGCGGTGGCAGGTTGCCGCGCTTTGAAGATCCAACGGAGGGTCGCTTTCTTCAGCCCATGTATCGCATTGCCAACGAAGTGGACGCGGTCTTCGGCGGGTTGATCGCGCAGGAGCAACAGCCGATTTTGTTAGGACCGATCCCTGACGCATGGAAGCCCGCCATCGAAGCCCAGCGAGATCTATATTATGCGGGACTGGAGCACCTGACACCCGGCAACCCGTTCGCCGAATTCGTGGATTTCGTCAACGGCTTCGGTGAAAAGCGCGGCCTAAAAAGCCTGATGCTCATGCACGGGCGCGGCTACGGTGACGACGGTCCGCTTTTTACGCCGCAGAATCGCGGCGCGCGCAATCGCGACGTGTTGATCGAGAAAGGCAATGTCTTTATCGTCAAGCCCATCGTCACCAGCGCCGATGGGGGCTTTGATACGAGCTGGGGCGGTTGCGTACTGGTCACGGACAAGGGCGGCGAGCCGCTGGTCAAACGCACTCCGGGAATGGTTGCGATTACATAGAAAGACCGTCTCGCATTTCGCGTCCCGGGTCTCGCGTTTTTTAACTCGAGACTCGGAACGCGAGACTCGAAACTGAAGGAGTAACTTCCATGCCGTGGACGACACCACCGGGCGCCGGCGCGACGGTTTTTATCTGGGCCGGCTACTCGCTTGCCGAACGCGACCGGCGCTGGCGCGCTGTGAGAGAAAACGCCGGCAATGCCGGCTTCGACTGCGTGCTCGTTCCGTTGGGAAATGGCGTGGACGGGCGCTACATGACGCAGCTCAGATGCTCGGCGATGGTGTTGCCCGCCGACGGCCGCGCGCCAATCATCATCGCCGACCGCAGATCGAGTAATGCGTGGGTGCCGGAGCCTTGGCAGACCGGTCGCGAATGGGCTGAACCTATGGGAGAGGCGCTGCTCGATTCGGGGATGGAGCGAGCGCGCATCGGGGTCGTCGGGTTGAAAGGCGGGTCGGTCACGCATTGCAGCTCCATCGACGGTGTGGTTAATCACACGGCTCTGGCGCAGGTGATGAGTAAATTACCTAACGCTACTTTCGCTGACGCGACGGATATAGTCGGCTTGGTTCGCTACGTTAAGAGCGACGAAGAAACAGTTTTTTTACGCCGCTCGGCGGTGGTCGCGGCAGCCGGGCTCGATGCGTTGATCAACCGGGCGCGGCCCGGTGTGGACGCCGGGGTCCTTTACGCCGACGTCACCACGCGACTTTTGGAGTTGCGCAGCGAATACTATCCCTTGGTGCTAACGTTGGATCCTATCGGCACCTTGAAGCCGAAGCGCTACACGAATCCGCCCATCGGCAAGCGGCTGGAAAGTAATGCGTTAATCACCAACGAAGTGAACGCGATCTTGGGCGCCGAGTTGACCCAGGTTTGCCAGGCGATTCTGCTCGGCAAAACTCCCGACGAGTGGAAACCGGTGATCGAGGTACAGAAGGAAGTCTACGAAGCCGGTTTGAAATTGATTAAACCCGGAACCACACTTGGCGCTCTCCAGGACTTTGTGAAGAGTTTCGGCCCGAAGCGCAAGATGAAAACCGTCATCCAGATGCACGGTTGCGGTTACGGCGATGATGGCCCGCTGCTTACGGCGAAGTCCCGGGGAGATGCGTTGCGCGACTTGGGCATTGAGAAAGGCAACGCGTTCGTTTGGAAGCCCGTGGCTATGACGGCAGATGAGCGCATTCAATTTGCCTGGGGCGGCCCCGTTCTTGTGGCTGACACAGGTGCTGAAGCGCTGTTCACGCGCCCTCATGGAATGGTTTCGATATGTTGAGCTACGAGGTTGTCCAATGGGGCAAGCCGCTCGAGAAGGCGGAGCGCGAGACGCCGAAGCCCAAGGGCAGCGAGGTGCTGCTCAAACTCAAGTTTTGCGGGGTATGCCACAGCGACGTGCATATACGCGACGGTTACTTCGACCTGGGCGGTGGCAAGCGTTTGCCTATGAGCGAGCGAGGCATGAACTTGCCCGTGACCCTGGGTCATGAGCCCTATGGCACGGTCGTCGCTGCGGGGCCTGAAGCCGGTGATGTTTCTATCGGAGAAGATCGCCTCGTCTACCCTTGGACCGGCTGCGGCGCGTGCGCGCGCTGCCGCGAGGGGTTGGACAATTTCTGCATGTCGCCGCGCTGTATAGGGCTGCAGCGTCCCGGCGGCTACGCCGATCATCTGCTTGTGCCGCACCCACGTTATCTCATCGATGCCAGCGGCATCGATCCAGCTTGGGCGGCGACGCTATCCTGTTCGGGACTGGCCGCCTATTCCGCGGTGTCGAAGTTGAATCCAATCCCGGGCGAAGAATGGGTGGCCGTGATCGGCGCCGGTGGACTCGGGCTGTCGGCCATCTCTCTGCTACGAGCGATGGGACACAAATTTATCCTGGCGGCGGATATCGATAACACCAAGCTCAATGCGGCGAAAAAGGCCGGCGCCGCGGCAATTGTAAACAGCCGTGATGCGGATGCTGCGGAGAAAATCAAAAAAATCTCGCGTGGACCGATATACGGTGCAGTGGATTTGGTAGGCACAACCGACACGGCGAGGCTTGCCCTCGACGCTCTCCGCAAGGGCGGCCGGCTGATCTTGGTTGGCCTATACGGCGGGGAGATTCCGCTGTCGCTGGTGACGACGATTCAACGCGCGCTTACGATCCAGGGTTCCCACCTCGGTAGCGTAGAGGAATTGAAGCAGGTCGTCGCGCTCGCGCGCGAGGGCAAGCTCCAGCCCATTCCGATTCAGAAGCGATCCCTATCGGAGGTCAGCCGCACACTCGACAAGCTGAAAGCGGGGGCTGTCGTCGGGCGAGTAGTGGTGGAGATGTAGGGCAGGTGCAGGCAGCGCTGTTTCTCCAGTGGGATCAGCAGAATGACCGCCAACAATAAGGAACATCAGTGGGAGTTCATCACGCTTGCCGCTGCGGCAATGCTGATGGTGACGATGGGGGCCCGCCAGTCAATGGGCCTGTTCATTTCGCCGCTCAATACTGCGACGGGGCTTGGCGTTGTGACGATCAGCTTTGCGATGGCTGTCAACCAGTTTGTTTGGGGCGCAGTGCAGCCTTTTACTGGGGCGGTGGCGGACCGCTATGGCGCCGGGCGGGTCCTGGCGGCAGGTGTGCTGATCTTTGCGTTGAGTAGTGCGTTGACACCCCAGGTGATAACAAGTTTCGGACTTGTGCTGACGGTTGGACTGCTGTCGGCCATCGGCTCTGGGGCAGTCAGCTTCTCGGTATTGATCGGCGCGGTGACGCGTCGGATCCCGGCGAAGCATCGTGGTACGGCCGCTGGCGTAATCAACGCGGGCAGCTCCTTCGGGCAGTTTGTCTTTGCGCCCTTGCTGCAGGCGCTGATCTCCGGGTTGGGTTGGATGGGCGCGATGTGGTCGCTGGCGGTCATCACATTAGCGACGTTGCCGCTAGCGCGTGTTATGCGCGTATCGCAGATGTCTCCCGGTACAATGGCCAATCTAAACCCCGCTGACAGTGGCCTGTGGGCAGCGGTGAAAAGTGCGCTCGCGGATCGCAGTTACCTATTGTTGCACGCCGGCTTTTTCACCTGCGGCTTTCACATCGCGTTCCTCGTCACACACCTGCCTGGGGAGGTGGATCTGTGCGGCCTGCCGGCCTCGGTGGCGAGCTGGTCGCTGGCGATCATTGGACTTGCCAACATCTTCGGCAGTCTCGCGGCCGGCTGGTGCGTGAACCGCTACCGAAGCAAGTATGTGCTTTTCTGGATGTATGGCTCGCGTGCTTTGCTCGTGCTTCTATATCTCGCCGCGCCCAAGACCGTATGGACGTTCTATCTGTTCGCCGCCGGGCTCGGTTTTACCTGGCTGGCCACCGTGCCGCCAACCGCGGGCGTGGTCGGTAAGCTATTTGGAACGCGTTATCTCGCGACCTTGTTCGGGCTGACCTTGCTGTCGCATCAGACCGGGGGTTTCTTCGGCGCCTGGCTCGGGGGGATTGCGATCACCCATTACGGCAATTACCTTTGGATGTGGTATGCGGATGCTTTGTTGGCCGCGGCAGCCGCTTTCTGCAATCTACCGATCCGAGAACCGCGCGTTGAACGCCATGCGGTGCCAGCGTAGCTGGCCATCATCGGTGGGGCGAGTTTTAGATTGACGTGCTGAGATGGAATTGAGAAAGGAAGAGTCCCGTTGCCAGCGGTAAAACAGGATTGATCAGCGATGGATATTATCTTGGAAGAAATGCTATCAGGCCTTCCTGATGGCCGACAGATGGTAAGCCTGGTGACGCGACTGTTGACCGCCATGATCCTAGGGGCTCTTGTGGGTGCCCAGCGAGAGAGCTTAGGCAAGCCGGCAGGGTTAAGAACCCATATGCTGGTAGCCATGGGTGGAGCGCTATTTGTTCTCGCACCTCTAGAAGCCGGAATGGAGTTGGATGGCGTGTCGCGGGTGATTCAAGGAATAGTCACAGGAATCGGATTTATCGGGGCCGGCGCAATTCTCAAGCTGCACGACAAAAGAGAGATCGAAGGACTCACGACGGCGGCAGGAATATGGATGACCGCCGCGATTGGAATAGCCGCCGGTTTAGGACGATGGGGATTGGCTTTGGTGAGTACGATTCTAACGTGGATAACGCTTTCAATCATAGGAAAAATCGAGACGTGGATGAATCAAAAGCAGTGACGTCTCGCCAGATGATGTTTTCCGGGGAGCGAGGTTGGAGGAGCGCTGGCACCGCGGGCGCCCAGCTATGGCCAAGATCATGGTCAGGCCGGTATAGTGTTAATGACCAGGGAGAAACGAGCATGCTGATACTGCGGTTTGTCACCGGGGTTCTGATGATTGTTTTCGCGCTGTCTTCGATGGCCGGGGCTCAGTCGCCGCTGGAAAAACTGCGCTTGACCTATAGCGCCATCGGCGGCTCCCAGGCGTCGGTTTGGATTCCCTATGAAGCGGGAATTTTCCGCAAGCACGGCCTTGACGTTGAGCTTCTCTATGTCGGCGGCGGCGGTCGTGCCGCGCAGGTTGTGCAATCGGGGGAGGTGCCCATCGGAATTTTCACCGGCGGCGCGGTGATTAATTCCAATCTCGCCGGCGGCGATCTGGTGATGATCGCCAGCTCGATGAACGTTATGACGTTCGCCGTAATGGCTCGGCCCGAGATCCGCCGCGTCGAAGACTTGAAGGGAAAAAAAATCGGCATCTCACGTTTCGGCTCGGCTACCGACTTTGGTTTGCGCTATGCCGAGGGGCAATGGCCGATCAAGCGCCAGCGCGACTTTGCCGTGATTCAGGTAGGAGGGATGCCCGAGCAATTGACTGCGCTGAGAACCGGGGCTCTGGACGCGGCCATGCTCAATGCCGAACTGACGATTGTCGCGCGCAAGGAGGGATTTAGGGAATTGGCCGACTTGTCCAAGGTGGGTCTCAATTTTCCGACGTCCTCGATTGTCACAACGCGCTCCTTCATCAAGCGCAACGAAAACACGGTCCGGAAGTTTATCCGCGGCTATGTCGAAGGAGTGCACTATGGCAAGACGCAGCGGACCTTCGGCGTTCAGGTGCTGAAAAAATATTTACGGAACGACGACACTGCCTTCGTTAATGATCTGTACGATCTCTATATCCTGCAGAACATCCCGCAAATCCCGAGACCCTCGCCCGAAGCCTTGAAAACCGTCTTGGACCAGATGGCTGAATCCGATTCCCGAGTGGCGAATCTTCGTCCGGAGCAGTTTATCGATGCCCGTTTTTTTCAAGAATTGGAAAAGGAGGGCTTCCTTCAGCGCCTGTGGAAATGAGGATAGGGTGAGAAAATTCGGTTCTAACGGGTGACGGTGTTTTTCCTCCCGATGCGCCTGGTAATGTTTGACATCGATGGTACTCTCACGGACACGATGAAAGTCGATGCGCTGTGCTTCGTACGCGCGTTCGCTGAAGTGTGCGGCTTCGGAGACATCGATACCGATTGGTCACGCTACAGGCACGCCACCGATGCCGGCATCTTTTACGAGATATTTGAGGCTCGCATTGGCCGGCTTCCGTCGGCCGAAGAGATTTCACGATTTCACCAGCACTTCATGAGTCTGCTGGTAGAGGCTTCCAAGGAGCGTCCATTTGCGGCTGTGCCGGGAGCGGCTCAGTTGCTATCTCTGCTCGCAGATCGGGGTGTAGATAAGGTTTCACTGGCCACCGGATGCTGGAGTGATTCCGCACGCCTGAAGATGACGAGCGCTGGGATGTGTTACGACGCCTATCCCTCAGCGTCCTGTGATGATGCGCCGGAACGAGATTCGATCATCAAGTTGTCGATGCAGAAAGCGGTGCGCTGGTTTGGCGGCCCGTTTGTCTCCGCTGTGTATGTGGGGGACGGGGTTTGGGATGCGCGGGCCTGTCGCAAGGTGGGCATCCCATTCATCGGCATCGGCACAGGCGGCCGCGCCGAGAAATTGGCTGCGGAAGGTGCCGTCGTTGTCCTCCGCGATTTTTCCGATAGCGATTTATTCCTGGACAGTTTGGATGGAATTGTCCAAACGGGATAACGTCACGCCGTTGAAAAGGGGACGATGGGCTAACGGTGTTAAATTGTCGGTGTAACTGAGGTTGGTATGAGCAGCTTCAAAGGGAACATCTGTGTCTTCACAGGGTCGCGGCCGGGAAGGCGATCCGATTACACGGACGCTGGACGGCGAATCGGCCGCGAGCTTGTGGAGCGCGGTTATGGACTCGTGTATGGTGGTGGCAATGTCGGTCTCATGACCGTGGTCGCGGACGCCGTGTTGGAATCTCATGGTCACGTTACCGGTGTGATTCCGGAAACTTTGGTGGAGAAAGAAGTCGTCCACCGAGGGCTCTCGGAGTTGCGGATCGTGCAGTCGATGCACGAGCGAAAAGCCATGATGGCGGAGCTTTCCGACGGCTTTGTCGCTCTGCCGGGGGGTATCGGAACAATGGAGGAGTTCTTCGAAGTCTTAAGCTGGGCGCAGCTCGGCATGCATAACAAACCATGCGGCCTCTTGAACGTCGGCGACTACTATCGCCATCTCATTCAATTTGTCGATTACGCCGTAGACCAGGATTTTCTCAAGCCGAAGCACCGCGGGCTGCTCATGGTGGAACAAGAGCCCGGCCGGTTGCTTGATCGTTTCGAACGATTCATCGCGATACAGGCGATGCAGCGGTTTGACCGGAAGCAGACCTAGAGGGATCCTAGACCATAAATCCGCTGCCGGTTGGGCTACCGCCTAGAGATCTTCCGAGGCTAAACCGACCTACCCAAGATCAAGTCCGGGGACCCTTCGCATTCGCTCAGGGTGAGAATGATCTTCGCGGTCAAGCATACCCACGGGGTATATTTTCAAAAGTGCAGAGCAGAACTTCCACAACTGGCACGCCGCGATTTGCAGTCTTTATTGAACGAATAGTTTCTTGATCTGCTCGATTACTTCGGGGGGTTGGAGCATGACTTCCTTCGCCATCGTTTGCAGTTGCTCGCCCCGCATAGGAGTGACGTCCATGCGAAGCTTCTGTGCCTCAGCCAGAAGTTCCGGGTCCTTGACCGCCTTGTCGAAGGCGGCGCGAAGGATGGCAACGCGGTCCGCGGGTGTTCCCGGCGCCACCATGTAGGGGCGAGCCCATTCGCCTCCCTGGAGCATGGCCTCGGCGACGCGCCGCTTGGTCGCAGATGTCTTGTATTCATCCATCAACTCATAAATGGTCGGCGCGTCTTCGACCCGCGGCTGTCGTTTGCGGCCGCTCTGGGCGAGAAAGCGATTGAATTTGTTCTTGTACCAAGTCAAAAATGGTTCGCGTCCGAAATAGGTCGCAATCGTCAGACCCATACAGGCGACCTCACCGCGCTCGAAGGCGATGGCAATTTCGCTGCTGCCGGGATAGCCGGTGACGGCGGTGATCTTGGCTCCGATGGTCTCTTCCAGGATCTTCGACATGACGTAGTCTGAGCTCCCGACTCCGGTGGAGCCGCACTTCGGCGGTTCTTTGGCCCGCACGATATCGCCCATGGATTTGAACGGAGCATCGGCTCGTCCGAAAAGTAACATGTCGTCGTTTTCGAGCGAACCGATCCATTGGAATTTCGGCAGGTCAAACTGCACTTCTTTTTGTCCCGAAAGCTGGCCCAGATATACGTTGTTGTGCGGCGCAAGAATCGTCAACCCGTCCGGCTTGGCAACTCCCCAGACATAATTCGCAGCCGTGACCGAGCTTGCGCCCGGCATATTCTGGACCACAACATCCGGGTTTCCTGGTATGTATTTACCGATATTCCGGGCCAGCATTCGCGCCGCCCGGTCATATCCGCCACCGCTGCTAAGCCCCACGATGATGCGAATCTGTTTCCCCTTGTAGAAAGGTTCGCCTTGAGCGCTGACTGGTGGAGCTGCGAAAAACGGCAAAATCAGGAAAAGTGCGAAGGAGATAACTACACTGATGATAAACCCGCGCTTTTTCATCGTAACCTCTTCTCGGCGATCTACCTGGCCGTGCCTAAAATTTCCAGCGATCCAACGAATGACTGAGCTTCCATCTGAAAACAAGCGTTCTCGGATGAGTATAGCCCAGCCTAAACGGATATTTCGCTGGGTGACGGCAATATATCGCGGGATGTTGACTTGTCAAGATAGTTGGATCAACGTTGGAAAAAGTAGACGCATATTTCTTTCTTTTGTCGACAGAGACTCCCGTGGCAAAACAATCGGATGTCTTCGTAACCGGAGGAACCGGTTACATGGGCAGTCGGCTCATCTCGACACTCTTGGCGGGTGGTCATCGAGACCGGGCGCTTGCGCGCCAGACCTCCCTAGGCCATCCCTAGGCCGAGTGCTGACGACGCGCTGGATTTGTTTACGGAGCCGAAGCGATGAAAAGAACGATGATTGGCGCTGTCTGGGGGATGATATTCTACCTTTTGGGCCACGCCATCGTTGATTTGATCGTCGGCAGTCCGGCGGTGGATGCCTGGCGGCCTTTGATTGCGTTGGTAGCCGCCACCTTGGCATCCGTGGGAAGCTGGAATGGGTGGCTGCCGGGCACGCGGAACTCGAAGGATCCAAATGAGGACGGATAGTTTGTCGTCTTCGACGTTGAGAGGAGCTTTATGAAAAGGATCGTGCTGTGCTTCGATGGGACTTGGAACAAGCCCGCCGATGAAAAACTGCCTTCTGATAGCCAGGTGGAAACTAATGTCAGAAGATTCTACGAGTCCATGCAGGAAACGGGGACGGATGGTATCAAGCAGGTGAAATGGTACGACCAGGGAGTGGGCACTCATTGGTACGATCAGTTCATTGGCGGCGCGATCGGCACCGGACTCGAGGTCAATATTGTCCAAGGTTACGAGTTCCTCGCCAAAACCTACGAGGGTGGCGACCAGGTTTTTGTGCTCGGTTTTAGTCGCGGCGCTTACACGGCCAGAAGTCTGGTGGGTATGGTCCGGAACTGTGGTTTGGTTGAACCCAAGCACGTCGCTTTGAGAGCGGGTATTGCTTACGGAATTTATCGCACTCGCGATGATGGTCCGGATTCGATGACGGCCAAACTTTTTCGCTCGTCGTTCTGCCGCGAAATCCAAATCAAGTTCATCGGCGTGTGGGATACGGTCGGCACGCTGGGCATTCCACATAATATCGTCAAAGGCCTGAACATGAAATTTTACGAGTTTCACGACACTGAGTTAAGCGGGATCGTGGAAAATGCCTACCACGGTGCAGCTGTTGATGAGCATCGCCAGGACTATGACGTCTGCCTGTGGAAACCGCATTCGAAACCTGGACAAACTATGGAGCAACGGTGGTTCGTCGGTGCCCACTGCGATGTCGGCGGTGGCTATTCCGATCGGCGGCTTGCCGATCTCCCGCTCCGCTGGATGCAAGACAAGGCGAGCGCCCTTGGATTGGGATTGAACCCGGTGGCCGTAGGCCCCAAAAATTATCAGGGTCCATTCACCGATTCATATATGGAATTTCTCAAGGGCCTGTACGCGAAGAAAAACCCGCGGCATTATCGTTCCATCGGCGCGACCCAATTCGGCAACGAAGTGGTGGATCAGTCAGTACTACAGCGACGCAAAACGGACCTGAGCTACGAGCCGCAAAATAACGGCTTACCCGAGTTGACGTAGTGTGGTGTGTCAGAAATTCATTTAAAAACTCCAAACGATGGCAGCGGCCGAACTCGAACTTAAATCCCCCTCTATCCCCCTTTTTTCAAAGAGGGAATTATCTCGGTAGGGCTTTAACCCCTCCCTTCGATCGAACTCAGGGCATGCTTTGGAAAAGAGGGGAAGGGGAGATTTTTTAAGCGAAATGAGCTGCGAATTATGTGGCCGATTTCTGGGACAGGGACACTAGATCGGATCGAACTATTCGGCGTTAACCCGAAACCTAAAATCCGGAAATCGAAACTGGTACAGCGCGGATATGCCTTTTGCACGCCCGCCATGCCGAGTCGCTGATCGAGTGATATTTCAATGCGCCTCCTCATCTACGGCTTTGGTCCCTACCGCCAGTTTCAGGATAACGTTACGGAGAAAATTGTCCGCGGGTTGCCGCGACGCAGCGGGCGCAAAGAACTCGTCTTCCCGGTTAGGTTTCACAAGAGGCAGTTTCTCAACGCGATCAAACAGCACAGACCCGATGTCATCCTCGGCCTGGGACAGTGCGCCCGCGGACAACACTTGCGGATTGAGGGCCAGGCGGTAAACAGAAGGCGAAATAGTCCAGATGAGAAAGCAAGACCGATTCTTGTGGGTGGACCTCCAAGCCTCAGGACCAATCTCAGATTGCCTCTCGGACGGCAAGGGAAATCTTCCAGTAAGGCCGGGGAGTATGTCTGCAATTACTCGATGTATGTCATTCTCGATTTCATAAGGCGACACCGGCTTCCTATCCGATTTGGCTTCATTCACGTCCCTCACCGCTATGACTGCAAGAAGGCGATTCGACTTGTGGAAAAAGCCGTTGGCAAGATGGAAACGGCTGCTTGAAGTTTTTTTCCGGCTTCATTCGCTGCGTTCGACACTGCTCAAGGCACCATCGCCGCTAAGCTTGTTAAGCTGGCGGCACCGTGCCTATAACACGGTATGCCATTCTCCAAGCTCGGTCTTTCCCCTAAAGCGCTCGACGGCGTTCGAGCCGCCGGTTACACCGACCCAACCCCGATCCAACTACGCGCCATCCCGCTTGTGATGGCGGGGCGTGACCTCATCGGCTCCGCCCAGACGGGCACCGGAAAAACCGCCGCCTTTGCGCTGCCGATCATCTCTCGCCTCGGCCAGCGCGGCCCACTGCGGGCTCTCATTCTTGAGCCGACACGCGAGCTTGCCGCGCAGGTCGAGACCGCCATCCACGATTACGGCCGCTTCACCAACCTGCGCACGACGGTTCTTTTCGGCGGCACGGGCTACGGCAGGCAAGACAAGGCGCTTCGTCAAGGCACGGATATCCTCGTGGCGACGCCCGGCCGTCTGCTCGATCAAATGCAGCGTGGAAACGTTCGGCTCAATCAGATCGAGATTCTTGTCCTGGACGAGGCGGACCGAATGCTCGACATGGGTTTTCTGCCCGACGTGCGCCGCATCGTCGAACGTTGCCCGCGCACGCGCCAGACGATGCTATTCTCCGCCACCATTCCTCCCGAGATCGAGCAGCTTTGCAAATGGGCATTGCGCAATGCTGAGACCGTCGAGATCGGCCAGCGCCGTTCGCCTGCCGAGACGGTAAGCCATGCTCTATATCCGGTGGCCAGCGAGCAAAAGCAGGCGCTCCTGGAGGAGCTGCTCCGGCGCACCGATTACGACCAGGTGTTGATCTTCTGCCGCACCAAACATGGCGCCGACCGTGTTGCCCGCAAGCTGCATCAGCAAGACCATGCCGTCGCCGTGCTTCACTCCAACCGCACTCAGCGCGAGCGCGAACAGGCGCTCAACGGTTTTCGCAATGGACGGTACGAAGTGATGGTCGCCACCGATATCGCCTCGCGGGGCATCGATGTCGAGCAGATCAGCCATGTTATTAACTTCGACGTGCCGCACCATCCCGAAGACTATGTCCATCGCATCGGCCGCACCGGCCGCGCACTGAGCGTGGGTGACGCCTTTACCATCATGACCGGCGAAGACGTCCAGGAGATTGCCGCCATCGAACGCTTCATCGGCCAGACAATTCCGCGGGTGAAGCTCGAAGGCTTCGCGTACGAATACACCCGCCTGCTCGACAAGAACCCTCCGCCGGCCTTCGGCGCCAGGCGCCCCCGCGGCAGTTGGTCTTTCGGTTACGGCGGCAGGCGCCGCTAATTCAATTCCCAACTCCTCCGCCCGCAGAGGCTGTGTCGCAATGCGCTGTTCGCGTTTCGATCAACGCAAATCTCCCCTTACCCCCTTTTTTTCAAAGAGGGGTAGTGCTTCGGAAGGGTGAGGGATGAAGACCTCCGTGTAAGAAGTTCCCCTTTGAAAAAGGGGCGATAAAGGGGGATTTTCAAAGCACCTTGATGGCAACCGTCGTATCGCTTGTCGAACCAATGAATTCGATTACGACACAGTCTCGCAGCAGAAGGAAGAC
>Ga0209857_1000119_pt1 | contig 16916 bp, 16 predicted proteins | sample GWRWN1_10_20_FD_187226 | JGI IMG/M metagenome (GOLD analysis project Ga0209857, IMG submission 187226) | Riverbed sediment microbial communities from areas with no vegetation in Columbia River, Washington, USA - GW-RW N1_10_20 (SPAdes)... | ecosystem: Environmental > Aquatic > Freshwater > River... | reverse complement strand
AATTCGCGGATACGGCGGTTGATGTGCAGGATCATGTCCGGACTCACATCGACCGCGTAGACTTTTCCTCTGTCGCCGATGTGATGGGCCAAGCGGAAAGTGAAATAGCCTGAGCCGGCGCCGATATCGGCAATGACTTCGCCCGGTTTTAGACCAAAAGCCATCATAACTTCCTGCGGTTTCTGATACGCATCACGTTTCGGGTCTTCCAGCGCCCCAATGTAGGATTTTGGATCGTTATGAAGGCGATGCATCTGTTGTTCATCGCGCTTGACGGCATCCTGCGCTGAAATCGTCGCTGGAATAAGAAGGAGACTAAATAAAATCGGAATGAACTTCATATTTACCTCGTGGTGATTGGTATTTAACGCGGACTCGCCATTGAGTCCTACTTGTAAGCTATCATACTATCTACGGCTCACGAAATTCTGTGTAGGAACGACCTAAATAAGTTGCCTGGGTCTCAATTTCCCTGTAATGGTAGTCGCCATGGCACAACAGGAACTTAAACGACAAATAGGTTTGTTCGACGCGGTGATGCTGATTTCTGGCGACATGATCGGCATCGGTATCTTCGTCACCACCGGAGTTATCGCCGAGACGCTCCCCACACCGGGAGGAGTACTTCTGGTTTGGGTTCTCGGCGGGCTTTTGGCTCTCACAGGGGCGCTGAGTTGTGCTGAGCTTTCGGCTAGTTTGCCCTACGCGGGCGGAGACTACATTTACATCAGAGAAGCCTATGGCAAACTGGTTGGCTTTCTTTCCGGATGGTCATCGTTTTTAGTGACCTTTTCGGGCGCCATTGCGTTTCTCGCCGTCGGCTTTAGCGGCTTTATGTCTTTTTTCTTCCCGATCCTCGGATCAAAGGAGGCGATTTTTTCCCTTGCAGTTCCGGGCTTTCCCATCAACGTTACGGTCGGCACGCTATTCTCGATGATTGTCGTGCTATTGATTTCGGGCCTCCATTGTTTGGGGGTGCGCCTGGGCACGGCAACTCAAAATATTCTGACCACTTTGAAAATCGGCTCCCTCCTGGGAATAATCCTCTTGGGACTTTTGTTTGGCAAAGGCGACACGGCGCATTTCAGTCCTTTATTCGATTGGGAAAAGATCGGGAACTTCAGTGTTTTTGCCGCGGCTTTCATACCGGCGATTTTCGCTTATTCGGGTTGGAATGCGGTGATCTATATCGCCGGCGAAGTCAAAGATCCGGAGCGGAATCTGCCCCGCGCTTTGTTATGGGCAAATCTCATAGTGATCGCGCTCTACCTAGCGGTCAATGTCGTTTATATTTACGGCGTGCCTGTGACCGAGATGAAAGGCGCGCTTAGAGTGTCCGAGGTGGCGACGACGGCTCTGTTCGGCTACCAGACATCGGCATGGATCACGGCACTTATCACCGTATCGATCCTCGGTGCTCTGAATGTCGTGACCATGATCGGACCGCGGATTTATTATGCGATGGCCCGGGATGGGCTTTTCTTCAAGCGTCTCACCCGTGTCCATCCAACGTTCGGCACGCCGGCCAGCGCGATCATTCTCCAGGCGATCTGGGCGTGCCTGCTGATTCTAACCGGGACCTTCGGCACGCTGTTCACCTATGTCAGCGTTATCATCACGCTCTTCTCCGCGCTCACAGTCGGATCGGTCATTGTGCTGCGATGGAAAAGACCGGAACTCAAGCGGCCCTACAAACTCTGGGGCTATCCGATCGTTCCCATCCTGTTCATCCTCGCTCATCTGGGGATTGTTTGGGGTTCCCTCGTGGAGAACCCCTGGGACTCCTTGAGAGGAGTCATCATTGTTAGCCTCGGCATCCCCGCTTACCTTATCTGGCAGAATCGGCTAAGAAGTAACTGACGGACCGTTATTCAATTTGGGAGAGCCTCGCAGCATGGCGGTCAGAATTACGCGGGTCTATACCCGCACGGGCGACAAAGGCGAGACCGGCCTGGTCGGCGGCAAGCGCGTTCCTAAAGACTCGCCGCGCATCGAAGCTTATGGGACCATCGATGAGTTGAACTCCATCGTCGGACTGGCCCGAGTGTTCAACGAAGAAAAACTTAGTGAGGGCGAAGCTTATCGATTCCTAGACTCTGTATTGCGGCAGATCGAGGATGAACTCTTTGACCTGGGGAGTGAGCTCGCGACACCGCCGGATTTTTTCAAGGAGGGTATGTACCGGGTCGGCGAGCGCGAAGTAAAAAAGCTCGAGCAGGTGATGGATGAGTGCCAGAAAGAGTTGGAACCGCTCAAGTCTTTCGTTCTCCCTGGCGGAGGCAGAATCGGTGCTTATTTGCATCAATGCCGCACCGTTTGCCGCAGAGCGGAGCGGGAGATTCTTCGGCTTTCCCGCGTCGAAGAATTGAACGAATGGTCGTTGAAGTACGTAAATCGGCTTAGCGACCTTTTCTTTGTTTTGTCGCGCTGGATCAGCAAGCAGACCGGCGAGGCAGAATATCTTTGGCAGCGGGGACTGGCGGAGAAGCCGAAACAGAAAAAATAGAGACAGGGAGACGGGGAGACAAGGAGACAGGGGAGAACAAGGAGACAGGGAGATGGGTCTTTTGGAAGGGAAGAAGGCGGTTATCTTCGGCGTAGCGAATGACCGCAGCATCGCCTGGGCGATTTCCGAGGCGTTCCACGCTGAAGGGGCTGAGATGGCGTTTACCTACGCAGGGGAAGTTTTGGAAAAACGAGTGAGACCTCTCGCGGAGGGTATCGGAGCAAGAATCATTCTCCCTTGTGATGTCACCAAAGACGAAGAAATCGAAAAGGTCTTCGGCACACTGAAGCAGGAGTGGGGTTCGCTGGACATTTTGATTCATGCAATTGCCTTTGCGAATAAAGAAGATCTATCCAATCCCTATGTCCAAACGAGCCGGCAGGGCTTCCACTTGGCCATGGACGTGAGTGCTTATTCTTTTATCGCGCTAGCACGTCACGCTGCGCCGCTGATGGAGGATCGTAAAGGGTCTATTCTTACCATGACCTACATGGGGTCGGAGAAAGTAATTCCCAATTACAATGTCATGGGCGTCGCAAAGGCCGCGTTGGAAGCGAGTGTGCGTTATCTCGCGCACGATCTGGGCCCCAAAGGTATTCGCGTCAACGCTATCTCTGCTGGTCCCATCAGGACGCTGGCCTCGGCAGGGATATCCGGCTTCAAGGATATGCTCCATTACGTCAGCGAACGGGCGCCGCTCAAAAGAAATATCGACGCCGAAGAAGTCGGCAAAACCGCGCTTTATCTGTGCAGCGACTGGGGCAGCGCCGTCACCGGCGAAGTGATCCACGTGGATGCGGGTTACAATATTATGGGAATGTAGCGCGTAGCGCGATTTCGAGTTTCGAGTCTAGAGTCTCGAGTTAACACGGAACACGGAACCCGAAACGCGAGACTCGAAACGGTTTAGGAGGGCTTCATATGGCAGTCAAAGAAGTTACACCACAGCAGGCGCATGATACGCTGCAGTCGGACGTTGGCGCTGTTTACATCGATGTCCGCACCGAGCGTGAGTTCGCGGCCGGGCATCCTCAGGGCGCGGTGAACATTCCCGTCGCCTTTCCCGATCCAGCGCGGGGCATGGTCATGAACCCCGATTTCGTGAAGGTCGTGGAAGGCAATTTTTCCAGAGACAAAAAGATCATCGTCGGTTGTCAAGCCGGACCGCGGTCCAACGCCGCGGCGGGATTGCTGCAGCAGGCGGGTTATCAAGACGTGGCAAACATGCTCGGCGGTTTCGGCGGCATGCGCGATCCGATGGGCAATGTGATCGCGCCGGGCTGGTCGAGCTTGAATCTGCCCGTCGGTCAGGATAACGGCGAAGGCGTAAGCTACCAGTCACTTTCAGCGAAGATTCGCTGAAAGTGAATTGCAGATCTCAGATTTCAAATTGCAGAAGTCAGGAGAGCATTGGGGCTGCTGACTTCTGAATAGTTAATTCACGTTTCCTGAAAACTTAATCGATATGAACGACCGCCTCTACTTCAAACAGATCGAAATGGGGCCGATGCAGAACTTTGTTTATCTCATTGGCTCGGTGGAATCACGCAAGGTTGCCGTGGTGGATGCGGCCTGGGAAATTGATAAGATCCTTCGCCTTGCGGCTGAGGATGACATGGAGATCACTCATGCCTTCGTGACGCACACGCACCCGGATCACGTGGGCGGACGGTTCGCGGGAGTCGAAATAGAAGGCGTGACGGAGCTTCTCGGCAAGTGCAAAGCCAAGGTCGTGGTGCATAAGGCCGAAGCGGAGTTTCTCAAGGCGTTGTCGCCCTCTGATCTCATCAAGGCGGAAAGCGGGGATAAGATCGACGTCGGCGGCCTCGAGATTCAATTGCTGCATACGCCAGGCCATACGCCCGGATCGCAGTGCTTCCTGATCGACAACAGAATCGTTTCCGGTGACACACTTTTTATTGGATCCTGCGGGCGGGTGGACTTACCCGGGAGCGATCCGGAGCAGATGTACTATAGTTTGACGCAGAAACTGAAGGCGTTACCGGACGACACCATTCTCTTTCCCGGGCACAATTACTCAGACACACCGACGTCTACGATCGGCGAACAGAAGCAGAGTAACCCCTACTTCCAATTTCACTCTTTAAAGCAGTTCCTCGCGGGATTGGGTTATCGATAAGGTTAATCCGTAAAGGTTTCAGGTTTCGGGTGTCAGGTTACGGGGGGAACCCGAAACCCGAAACGTCCGGGTGCTAATCACGGCTTGCCGACGTATTTGTTCGTCCAGAGCACGCCCTCTTTATTGGAAGGGGCCTTTGACTGATCTTTAACGATTCCAGCTCCGACGGCAAAGTTGATCACTTTCTGCCATCCCTCGGGAGTCATGTTGCCCCAGGCGGGCATCGCATTGGCTACCGTTGAATATGAAAGCTCAAAAACGTCGTCCGCAAGTTTGTCTTTGGTGTAGAGCCGGTGGTTTCGCAGCGCGGTCTTGGCAGCTTCCGGGTTCGAGCGGAAGAGGGCACCGCCACGCGAAATCGCGCGCGCCACCGCCGTGGCGATCTTGGGATTTGCTTCGAGGTAATCCGGACGAACCATCAGTACTTCATAGGGGTAATCGGTCAATTCCGGTATTTCACCTTTGCCCAGGGGAATCAGCACATAACCCTTGCCGCTCGGCTCCGTGATTTCGGCCGAAGGTGGAGAAAGCGCGTAGGCGTCGATCACGTTGTTCATCAACGAGGGGGGAAGTTCGGGCGCTCCGATATAGACGAACTTGAGTATGGTCGCAATCGCGCCGGCTTTTTTCACCAGGAATTTGAAGATCTGCTCAGAGGCAGCCCCCGGGCCGGTGGCGCCGATGGTGCCCAACTGCGTCAACGCTTTGAGCCGCGCGTCCAAGGGGCTTTGGCGCGTGAGCCCGAACTTGTCCACGATCGCCTTGCGCAGGACCACGCTCAGCGTCATGGCACGGTTGTGCGCCTGGATCGCTATCGCCGGCGCCCCTTCAAGCTGCGCCAAGACCAGTCCCTCTGAAGTGGAAGCGCAGAAATTGGAAGAGCGGCCGACGACCGCGTTCAAGCAGACCGAACCGCTTGGTGATGGGGTGATCTTGACCCGTACCCCTTCCGCTTCAAAATATTTGAGCTGCTCAGCCACCCAAATTGCTGCGAAGGCAAAATTGGGCACGGCCGTCAACAGGGTCGCTTCGGGCAACTCCTTTTGTTGCGCTTGCGCTTGAGGCATTGCCCCCCATAAGAATATGAAGACGGTCAAAGCACTGATGCTGACAGGAAGTCCGATTCGCCGTTTCATCGCAGAATCTCCTTTCTTCTATGCCTGGATTTGAATATGTTCCGTCTGAGTTTGCCAGCGCAACGCTCTCTTTTCGATCATCGCTGCTATTTTGTCCATGACGATCACCATGATCATCAGTACGATGATGCCGACGAAGACGTCGGCGGTCTTGAAAATTCCCGCCGACATGCGGATGAAAAAGCCGACGCCCTCGGTGGCGGCGACGAATTCACCGACGATGGCGCCGATCACGGCGAAGGGGATACTGGTGCGGATGCCTGTAAAGACGTAAGGCGATATCGCCGGAAGGATCACCTTAAAGGTTAACTTCCATCCTCTGACTCCCATGAGGTTCGCAAGGTCCACGTATTCGCGGTCCATCTGTCTCATGCCGGTATAGGTGTTAAAGAAGTTGAGAAAGAAGGTCAGCAAGAAAACCACACCGACTTTGGACCAGAGACCGATTCCCAGCCAGACGATGAAAAGCGGGGCCAAGGCGGTGCGCGGGATACCGTTCAACGCGATGATGATAGGCTCAAAAATTTCGGCAAGAAGCCGGCTGCGCCCGAACCAGTAGCCCAAGGCAATGCCTGAAATCGCGCCTACAGGAAATCCAATGGCGATTTCTTGGAACGTGACCCAGGTGTGTTGGATCAAATCGCCGGAAGTAAAGCCGGTGACCAAAGATGAGAGAATCCGGCTTGGGCTGCTGATTAAAAAAGGTTCGATCCACCGTCCCGACGCGATTTCCCAGAGAAGCAAAAAACCCCCGATGATAACAAAGCGGATGATCGTGACTCCGAAACCGTGCATGGAAAGCACACCGCCGCTCTGCACCACGGCGGCATTGGATGCTGTGCCAGCTCGTGAGTTTTCTTCGCTGATATCCTTAGACATCGAAATCCATCGTTAGCGCGTGCCAATGTTCAGTTCGTGACGGAAGATATTCCACAACCGGCCGTAGGCTTCGTCAAATCCTTCTTGCCGGTGAATTTCAAAGATGTTACGCGGCCTTTTCATGAAAACGTTGATAATGTCTTTGATTTGTCCCGGCCGGTGAGTGATGACCACCACCCGGTCGGCAAGCGCAACCGCTTCCACTAAGTCGTGGGTGACGAAAACGATGGTCTGGCGCTTTTGTTCCCAAATTTTCAACAACTCATCCTGAAGCACCATGCGCGTCTGGGCATCGAGGGGCCCAAAAGGTTCGTCCATGAGAATGACCGCGGGTTCGTAGGCCAGGGCGCGAATGATGGAAGCCCGCTTGCTCATGCCGCCGGAAAGCTGGGCCGGATAATATTTTTCGAATCCAGCTAGACCGGCGAGATTGATGAACTGCTGCACCTGATGCTCGCGTTTTTCTCGCGGATAGCGTTTGGAGTCCAGACCGAACCCGACGTTTTCCTCCACGGTCAGCCAAGGAAAGAGCTTACTCTCCTGTGGGACATAACCCACTTTGGTATTGAGCCCGCGGACTTCTTCATTCTGGCAGAGAATTCGCCCGGAGGACGGCGGAGAAAAGCCCGCGATGAGCTTCAGTAAAGTAGATTTGCCGCAACCGCTGGGACCGACTACGGTGATGAATTCGCCATGGGAAATGTTTAAAGAGACGCTCTGGAGCGCGCTAATCGCGCCCTCGTTGGGGGTTCGAAAAAGCTTGGAGACGTTTTCGACCTGGATGACGGGTTGGTTTTCTTGGCTCGTTTGAATTGCTGTTTTCGCCATGCCTGTGGGGTTCAAGATTTCACGGGACTCCGCTTATCAATCGACAAACCCGCCTGCTCGAATAGTCCCAGCTAAGGTTGCTCAGTCTATATCAAACTCGATAGCAATTTCCCAACGCCTTTGACGGCGGTCAAACTGCCGAAACCTTACCACGATTCGCGCGTTCGCCTTGCTTTTGCGGCACCCAATAAGTAACGTACAAAACTTCAAATCCCAATCCCACTTAGGAGGGTACGTGAAAGTCATCAGCGAGTCCGTGATCAAGAGCAATACGGGAAAGGCTTTCTCGGTAAAGAAAGGCCATATCATTCGTGTCATCGGCGAATCGACGGCTGACTACGTCGTGTTCAATTTGCACAACGTCAAAGAGCGTTTCGATCAGGCGCGGACGAAAGTGGATCAGGGAAAGATCTACGTAACAACCGGCGACTGCCTGATCTCGAAGTACAATAATGTGATGATGACCATCGTCAAGGATACCTATCGGGGAACCCACGACATGGAGAAAGGGATGTGCAGCACGTCCTTCTATAAAAAATGGGGCGAGCAGATCTTCAAGATCTATGGAGGCGTGTGGAAGAGGCTTGGCCGCAAACGGGGTGCCGCTCCTAAACACGGCTGCTGGGAGAATCTTGCCAAAGCTCTAAAGCCTTACGGCGTCGCCAAGGAAGATGTCCCTAGCCCGCTCAATGTTTTTCAGACCATGGTGATCAATGCTAGAACCGGCTCGATGCGGTACGCTATGACACGGCCTCGGCCCGGCGGAGATATGATGGATCTGCGCGCTGAGATGGAGTGCCTGGTAGGCATCAGCGCTTGCCCGGAGGGGGGGCGGGGAAAAGATTTACGAATCGTTATCTATAAATAACCAATCAGTTTAAAACGTTCAAACGCTACGCTCCGTTCAATTCCCCCTCCTTCATCCTCCCCCGCGCGGCGCGGGGGAGGAAAGCCTGCCCTGAGACCACGTCGAAGGGAGGTAGGGGCTGGAACTGCTTGAACGACTTGAACGATTGGAACCTAAGTAGTTTCACGACGCCGCCCGCCAGGGCATGAGCCGGCGGTCGAGATACTGGATGACTGCTAGAAGCCCTACGGCGAGAAGGACAACCGTCAAAATCGTCGCGAAGAGCGCGGGGGTGTTGAACGAGGCGCCGAAGGTCATCAGCATCACGCCGAAGCCGACGGCCGCCAGGATCATTTCGCCGGTCACCATGCCGAGAATGGCCCGGCCCATTCCAAGGCGAACGCCCGCCATGATCATGGGTAAGGCCGCCGGCAGAATCACCTTTACAAAGAGTTCTCTTTCGCGCGCGCCGAAAGAACGGGCCATTTCCGTCAGGATCGGGTCTACGTTACGGACGCCCGCGGTCGTATTCATCACGATGTAAACAAACGCGAAGAGGAAGACAATCCACACCCGTGATTGAAGGCCGAGCCCAAAGGCGATTACCAGAAATGGAATGAAAGAAATCATCGGCACAGTCAGCAAGGCGGTCATGTAAACATCAAGGAAGCGTTCAAGCCGCCGGTATCTTCCCATCAGAAGACCCAGAGGAATACCCAATCCCACCGACAGCAAATATCCCAGCACGAGAGCCTGCAAGCTTATCTTGAGAGCCTGCAAGAGCTGCCCCGAGACGAGCAGCTCCAGCCACGCCGAGAGGACTTTTGAAAGCGGTGGGAGCAGGTGCGTGTTCTGACTCCGGCCTATGATCTCCCAGAGCAGCGCGAGACTCACAACTGAAATCGCTCTTACCGTTCCGGCTTTCACCGCTTGCAATCCTACTTTCGCCCGATTTTGTCTAAAACTTTGTCCAGGGGCCCGGTATCGAATGCCTGTTGAAAACTTACGGCGCCCTTTTTTAACAAACCCGCTTCCTCGAAGAACTTAATGCTTGCCTCACCCCGCTCCTTGCCGGCCCCGCCGTTAACGTCCCAGATTCTAAGTTCCTTATAGGTTGCCGCGGTGGCGTCGATGAGTGCGGGCTTGGTTTCTGGCAAGAGCCTCAGAGCGTTTTCTTTAACCAGGCCCGGACGCTCTTCAGCGGAACGGTGGGCGTTCAGTATCGCCTCGAGCACACTTTCCACCGTCGCAGCGTTCTTCTGCACGTAATCCGCGCGCGCGAAGTACATCGACCCGATGAGCTGAGGAAAAACCTTCGCGTAAGAAATCAAGATGTGGAACTGCCCGGGTTTGGCTTGCAGGATATTCAAAACATCGCCGATCTCTGCTGGCGTGGCGTCCAGCTGGCCGCGCATCAAGGCCTCGGCTCTGACGTCCGAGCCCGGGATGATCATCCAAGTGGGAGTGATTTTGTAGTGGTTGGCCATCCATTTGACCAGCGCTTCGGTGACTGTGATCGGCCCGTGGTAACCGACCCGTTTGCCGTCCAGCTGTTTGGGTTCCTTAAGAGAGACTGGTGTGACGAGTTGCCATTCGTTGCGCACCTGCTCGCCGATGATTCTGAGATTCATGCCGCTCTCAACCGCCTTGATCACCGCGATGCCGGCGGCAGAGCCGATGTCGGCTTCTCCGGCGACTACCGCATGGACAGCCAAGTCTGTTTTGGGAAAGAAGGTGGGAATGACCTCGATCCCTTGTTTTTTTAGTTGCTCCCACGCGAGAAGCGATGGGATGTCGCCCATGTCCGCCGAAGATGGGTAGGCGAATCTGACTTTTTTCTGTGCCTGCGCTTCCGCTCCCCAAAGGAAACCGAGGGTGAGCATCAGAAGCAATACGGATGATCTGGCAAATGCTTTGGTCATAAGCAGCCCTCCTTTTTTATTCCTAGTTACTCAATAGCAATCTCCGCTTTCCATCCCGTCAATCGCCGATCCACAATCTTGACCAGTTTCATTGCAATCATCGCGACCATGAGAATCGTAAGAATCACGGCAAAAAGCGCATCCGTCGCGAAGGCGGAGCCGTACTGCATGATCATACCGCCGATGCCGGTCAAAGTGAGTAACATTTCGGCCGTAACTATCCCTTTGACAGCCCGGCCCATGCCGATGCTTACGCCCGCCATGATCGCGGGCATGGCCGCAGGAAGCACAACTTTGAAAAAAACCTCCAGTTCCTTCGCGCCAAAAGAGCGCGCCATCTCGACGAAAATCCGATCGACCTGTTTTACGCCGGTCATCGTATTGATGACAATCACAAAGAAGGCGAACAAAAAGACAACCGCGATGCGCGATTCAACGCCCAAGCCGAACCACATGATAAGCAAGGGGACAAACGCCGTCATCGGCGCGGACATCAACGCATTGATGTAAAGATCCAGGAAATGTTCGACCGGGCGGAACCGACCCATTAACACGCCGATGATCACGCCGAGGATGACGGCGAGAAAGAAGCCCGCAGCGAGTGTCCAGAGGCTCATCACAAGGTTTTCAAGCAGCTTGCCATTCATCAATAGGCGGAGCCAAGCGCTGGCGATATTCGATAGCGGGGGTATGAGGGTAGTATCCATCAACCGCCCCGCAACCTCCCAGAGGACAGCCAACGTAGCTATGGAGAGCACGTTCACGCTTATTCGGGCTTTCAATGGTGGTTCTCCATCGCCTTTTTGAGGCTATCCCAGATGTAATTGGTCAAGTCAACGAATTTGGGATCGCGTCGCACAACGTCGGGGATTCTCGGCCGCGGTAGAGGCACGTCGAGTATTTCCGCGACACGCCCCGGTCGCGGTGTCATAACCACAACCCGGTCGGCGAGGTAAACCGCCTCATCCATACTATGGGTAATGAAGATGACGGTCTTCTGCTCGCGTTGCCAGAGCTCCAGCAACTCTTCTTGCAGCAGTTGTCGAGTCTGAGCGTCCACTGAACCGAACGGCTCGTCCATGAGTAGTATCGATGGATTGACCGCCAATGCCCTTGCCAAGCCAGCCCGCTGCTGCATGCCGCCGGAGAGCTCATGCGGGTAGTGATTCTCAAAATCCGCGAGCCCGACGCGTTTGAGATAATCGCGTGCAGTTGCCGTCCTTTGTTCCCTGGGCAGCTGGCGCAACTCCAGGCTGAACTCCACGTTGGCCAGCACGGTGCGCCAAGGCAGTAGGGCGAAGGTTTGAAACACCACCGCCCGATCCGGCCCGGGCCCGGTCACTTTTTTGCCGTTGATCAAAATCTCGCCGCCATCATAGGGCGTGAGGCCGTCGATTATTTTCAACAGAGTGGTCTTGCCGCAGCCGCTCGGCCCGATAATGCTCACGAATTCCTTCTCACGAATGGAGATAGTCACGTCCGAGAGCGCCTTTAGCTCTGTGGCGCCGTTCTTACCGATCCTCTGAAAGGTTTTCGAGACCCGCTGGACCTCAACCATCTGTCCTCGCCTAAGGCTCTAGTTCAAAACGTTCCAATCGTTCCAGTCGTTCAAAATGGTTAAAGACGTAAGTCATCCCCAAACGATTTGAACGGCTTGAACCATCCTTTCGTGCTTACTTTCCTGTAATGATCTTGTCATCTTTGCCTGGCTCGTAAGGGCGCGTATCCCGCGCCAGGTCAATTTTTCTGAGCACTTCGTCCGGTGCCTGCGCTTCTTTCGGAAAATCGTACGGCGGCATGGGCTTGGTGGCATCGAAGATGAGTTTCGTCTCCATCGGGCCCTTTTCCATACGGTTGTAGCCGTAGGCGGTGGGATTCAGATGCGAGCCGATGATGTTGGGAATAATCACAAGATCGCGGTCGGCCTGAAAGCGCATGGCCAGCGCCCATAGAACCTGTGTTTCATTAAATACATCGACATCGTCGTCGACAACGATAACGAGCTTGATGTTCGGATCCGTCACGAAAGCCGCCAGGGCTGCCTGTTTCGGCTCGCCTTCGGCGCGTTTTTTGACCGAGATGTAACAGTGAGACCGGGCGGCGCCGGAGATCGGCATATTGACGCCGGTGGTGCTGGGGACGGCTTCTTGAATGCGCTTGTACAGGCTGCCCAATCGAGGCGCCGCGCCGATGATATTGTGCTCGAAGTGGGCGCTGTGGATGCATTGATAAATAGGATTTTTCCGCATGGTAATCGCGGTAACCTCGATGTAGGGCTGCTCGCCTTCCTTATAGTAGTAATGCGGCCACTCACCGAAGGGGCCTTCGTATTGCCGTTTTTTTGGCGGCACAACGCCCTCGATGACGATTTCGCAGTGCGCCGGCACCATGAGATTCACCGTTTCGGCCTTGACCACTTCCAGCGGTTCCCCGAGAAAAGCGCCGGCGATCTCAAGTTCCTGGCCGACGCCGGCTTGCTTGGTGACGGCGGCCATATTCAACGCCGGATGGTGGCCGATAGCAAGCGCAACTTCCATCGGCTCATTGTGGTCTTCATACTCCGCACGGATGTAGTTGCCATGATTGGCGGGGTTGATCATGAGTCCGAGTTGCCGCTTACCTTGCTTCTGGTGTCGGTATATTCCCACGTTCACCGCATTGGTGCCGCGCTCCTTGCAGATCAGCGCAGCAGCATTGATATACGCGCCGGCGTCTCCCTCATTGATGGTCAGCACGGGTAAAAGATCGAGGTCGGCATCGTTCCCCTTTAAAATCACTTCCTTGCACGGCGCATCTCTGGCGGAGATTTCCTTTACCGGCAGCGGACGATGCTCGCGGTAAGCCAGGTCCTTAACCATCTGCGGCACGGACGGCGAGCCCAGGGACAATGCCAGCCGCTCATAGGTCGCGCCGAGATTCATTACCAACGGGATCTTGGAATTCTTGACGTTCTTGAAGAAGACCAGCGGAAACCTATTTTCCCGTTCGAACTTCTCGACGATGGCACTGGCTTCATAACGCGGATCGACCTCGCGATCGACGACGACGACGTCCTTCGGCCGTTTTTCCAATAACTCATCCAGGTAGCTTCGCAGATCCTTTGACATTCTGGTTACCTCCGTAATGGTTCTCAAAGAAGTTATTTACACCCCGTGATCATGTCTCAGAGCCGGCTTCGATCAGAAATCTTTTCTGTTGCGCCATTTCTCTTTCCCCGTCGCTGCGCCCGATAGGCGAAACTGAGCGCGAGTTCAACGAAACGCGGGCAAAACCTCTTTTGCGAAAAGCCGCATCTGCCGCATGAGAGACTCATAGGTGGGATACATGAACCAAAGATCGAAATAGTTGGCCCCGGCATTAATGAACTCTTTGACCTTGTCGCGGATTTGGGCGGGAGTACCGACGACCGCCGTTTCGACGCTAGACGCGGGCGCCTCTTCCGCGCCTTTGGCGTCTCTCCAGGTGTCCTCGTGTTTCCACATATAACCCGCGTAACGGGCCATGTGGGGTTGATCTTGGGCGATCCACGCGACATTTTTCCGCGCCTCTTCCATTGTCTCGCCGATGCTAAGTCGCAGTTGAAAGCACCAATCGAAGTTGGCAATATCCCGGCCTGCTTCCCGGGCAGTGTCGGTGAAATCTCGAATCATCGATTTGATGATTTGTGGAGTCATTAAAAAGCCGTATATCCAGCCATCGGCATGGTCGAGGGCGAATTTCACCGCCGGCCGCTCTTTGCCGCCGGCGAGCGTATAGCAACCGACCCATACGGGTATACGGCGGGCGGGCTTGGGGTAGATGACCAGGTCGTCGAAGTTGACGTATTTACCATGAAACGAGGCGCTGGGCTTTTCCCAAATCTCTCTCATGGCGGCGATGTATTCGCCGATCATGGCATAGCGATCGGCATAAGGAAGAAAGGGTACTCCGACGGCTTTATATTCTCCTTTATCTGAAACGTTCGATACGCCAACGCCAAAGATGAATCGACCGCCGGAAAGCGCGTCCATCGTGGCAAGCTCTTTCCCAAGGATGACCGGGTCGCGCAGGGGCAGCGGCATGACACCCACGCCGAACTCGATTTTTTTGGACACGCCTGCGAGAAAAGAACAAACGGCGACGGTCTCAAACTGGTGCGGGTCGAGCGTGTTGTCGGCGTGCCGGTAAGATCCCATGCCGACGGGGTACTGTTTATGCCTGTCAAAAGAGTTGTGAATATGGTCCATGATCCAGACCGAATCGTAACCGAGACTCTCGGCCTCTCGGGTCGATTCGATCACCCGATCGGAACTGCATACAGGTCCCGAGGCGGGAATTCTCGCGCCGAATCTGATTCCAGCCATAGGTTTTTTCTCCTTGACGGTAGTCGTTGATAACTTCAATACCTCTTGTGTTTCGTGGGTGTCAAGCAGACGTTATGATCGATTTGCTTGACAGGCGTCATCGTTTCCCTAACACTGGCGATGGACTTAAGCCATGCGCAATCTGCCCGTCAAATGGGGTCTCAGCCTGCCCAATCGCGGCGTGCTTTTCGGGCTCACGAAAATCGACACGATTCTCGATGCTGCCAGGCTCGCCGAGCAGTCCGGTGTATTCGAATCCGTCTGGTTTGGCGACAGCTTCATCCACAAGCCGCGGATCGAATCGATCGTCATGCTGAGCGCTGCGGCCGCGCGCACCGCAAAAGTTCGACTGGGCGTGATCTGCATGGCGAGTTTCCCGGTGCGCCATCCGGTGTTGACGGCGATTCAGTGGGCCAGCCTCGATCAACTGTCCAAAGGCAGAACCATCCTTGGCGTCTGCATCGGCGGCGGTCACGAAGGCGAGCTGCGCGCTTTTGGCGTGAAAAGAGATGAGCGGGTGGGGCGCCTCACAGAAGGGATCGAGCTTTTGAGACAGATCTGGAGCGACGATGAGGTCAATCATCGGGGGAAGTACTATACTCTTGAAGGTTATCGGATCGTGCCCAAACCGGTCCAGAAACCTTGTCCGATCTGGATTGCCGTTACTCCTGATCGGGCGGTCGTGGGTGACAAAGGAATCGAAGTCGCGATGAAGCGGGTCGCAACTCTGGCGGACGGGTTTATTACTATGCCGGTGCCCCACGACGATTTTCGCCGCCGGCTCGATCTCATCGAAAAATTTGCCCGCGAGCATGGGCGGGATATCAGCAACTTTGAAGTGTCGATCCACGGCATGGTGAATATCAACGACGACCGGCGCGCAGCCTGCGAAGAGGCGATGTACTATTTCAACAACTATTATGCGCCGGGCTATCCGTCTGAAGAGTTGCTCAAAATCTGGCTGGCGCACGGCCCCCCAGAGGAGTGCGCGTGCTTGATCCAAGGCTGGATCGATATGGGTATCACCACGCCGGTGTTGCGCTTTACGTCGCGCAATCAGATCGGTCAGATGGAACGGTTCATCAAAGATGTGCTGCCGCTTTTGCGGTTGAACCGACCATAGAATGACTGGTAAGGAGGTAGCAGTAGTGTAACCCCTCTTTCATACTATTCCCTCTCCCCTTGTGGGAGAGGGTAAGGGTGAGGGGTAAAGTCGAAATTCGGCACCCTCACCTCTTTCCTCTCCCGTCTCAGCCTGAGGCTGATCCGTCCTCTGGCGGAAAGGGGGAGGAGGTCCGAAATGGAAGCGGGGATGCCACAAAAACTTGTGTTAACAACAAGAGTAAAGGACACTCCCCCATGTTTGACGATCTGAGAAGCTTTCTGACCCACTTGGAAAGCCAAGGGCAACTGCTGCGCGTCAAGGACGAAGTCGGCATCAAGTATGAAATTGCCGCCGGCATGCGCAAGACTTCCGATACCGAAGGGCCGGCACTGCTGTTCGAAAACGTCAGGGGCTTCCCGGGCTGGCGAGTGCTGGGCGGTTTATTTGCAACGCGAAAATTAGTGGCGCTTGGCCTCGGTGTGCCGCAGGAGCAAATGCTCGAGCGGTATTTGACCTTGGAAGACAAACGCATTCCGCCTGAGATTTTTTCGGGCGCGCCGTGCAAAGAAATCAAATGGACGGGTGATCAAATCGATCTATCCAAGCTGCCCATCGTCACGCACGCGAGCAAAGATTGCGGTCCTTACGTCACCATTGGCGTGCAGGTGGGTAAGGATCCAGACACCGGCATCCGTAACCTTTCAATTCACCGCATGCTGGTCCTCGGTAAAGACCGGCTATCGCTCTGGGCGCCAGCGGATCATCATTTGGGCCGGATGATCCTGATGGCGGAGGAAAGAAAACGAGGCTTGGAAGTCGCCACCGCTGTCGGCGTCGATCCCGCCATCGTCGTGGGCTCGCAGGCGAGAGTTCCGTTCGGCATCGACGAATTTCATGTGGCCGGTGGGTTGCGTGGGTCGGCCGTTAAACTAACCAAATGCGAAACCATCGACGTGGAAATTCCGGCTTACGCCGAAGTAGTGATCGAAGGCGTGACCCTTCCTGGCGAACGCGTCGCCGATGGACCCTATGGCGAGTATCCCGGCTGTTACAGCGAAGCGAAGCAAGCGCCGGTGCTTAAAGTTACCGCCATCACCATGCGGCAGAATCCGATCTGGCAGACCGCGCTCACGGGAATGCCCGTCACGGAGAATCACACGCTGATCGAATACGGCAACGCCGCGGTGGTTTATCGTGAGGTGAAGAAGGT
>Ga0209857_1000118_pt1 | contig 16920 bp, 14 predicted proteins | sample GWRWN1_10_20_FD_187226 | JGI IMG/M metagenome (GOLD analysis project Ga0209857, IMG submission 187226) | Riverbed sediment microbial communities from areas with no vegetation in Columbia River, Washington, USA - GW-RW N1_10_20 (SPAdes)... | ecosystem: Environmental > Aquatic > Freshwater > River... | reverse complement strand
CGATTTTAACTCCCTCCCAGCCGGTGTCATGCCATGGGAATCGCGCCGAATCGATGATCATGGACGGCCCCAGCGGACCTTCGGGCTGAAAGCGAGACGCGGGATCCGGCACCAGGAGTTCGCTCCGATTCAAGCGGTAGCGATAGCGATCGCCGGCCTTCGCTCGCGCGGTGCGTAGGGAAAAATAACCCTTGGGTTCAGCGTCCAATCGAATAACAGTTTGGTCCCGTGCCGGGCCATCGATGACAATTTCCACCTCTCGGGAACGAGGTGCCCAGACGCGAAAGTGAACCTCGCCGTCGCCTACAACTTCCGCCCCGATGGGGAGTCTTCTACGGATGTTCGCAGCGCTCGAATCGCTTATCGCTTTCCCGTACTCCTGCGATGCCAGCTTTAATGTCTCCTGCATCATGTCTAACTGCCGGGTTTGACCTGGTCCATCAAGCAGGATTTTGGCGATTTGTCGGGACGCCAACGTAATAATCTGGTGCCGTGCCTGAATCGATTGCCGGTGAAGTGATCATACTGCACTTCCACAACCAGTTTAGGCTTCAGGGGCTGCCACTCGGCCGAGCGCTTGGTGACCCAACGGTTCGGCGCGCCGGGCGCGTTGCCCGTGAAACCGGGAGGCTGGATCAGCGGTTCGACTTTTTGCAGCAGCGTTTTTTTTTCGGGTTGCGAAAAGCTTGCGGTAAAGCCGACGTGATGAAGCAAGCCATCGTCGTAAAGGCCTAATAGAAGAGAGCCCACCGCTCGCCCCTCTGAGGCATAACGAAAACCGCCAACCACGCAGTCGGCGGTGCGCAGCCGCTTGATCTTTTGCATGCCGGTTCGCTCGCCGGATTGGTAGCCCAGGTCCAAGCGCTTCGCGACAAGGCCATCCAGTTTGCCGCCGGCCATCTGGAGCCAAGTATGGGCCAAGTTGATTTGGCGGGTTGCCGGCGAGAGTTGAATGGTTGGATTTTGTGCCAGGTACCGCGTGAAAAAGATTTCTAGCAGCCGGCGGCGTTCTTCAAGCGGCTGGCCGGCCAGCAATTTTCCCTCGGCAGAAACCAGTAAGTCAAAGGCCAGGATATTCGCGGGATACTCTTGAGACAGTTTTCGGATGCGGCTTTCGGCGGGGTGAATTCTCTGCAGCAGATCGTCGAATGAAAAGCTTCCCTGCACTGGAATGACAATCTCGCCGTCCAGAACGAACTTTTTAGCCTTAATCTGCTGCAGCGCGGAAATCAGTTCGGGGAAATAGCGTCCTAGAGGCTGTCCGCTCTTCGACTGCAGCTCGACATTCTTCCCGTCTTTGAATGCCAGACAGCGAAAGCCGTCCCATTTGGGCTCGTACTGCCATTGTTTCCCTGCAGGAATGGTTTCGACGAGCAGGGCTTCCATAGGAGGATAGGGCGGACTAATCGGCAGCGCCATAAAGTAACTCCAATTTGGCTCGCCTTTTATCCGCCAGCAGTGGCTCCCAAAGATCGCCCACTTTCTTGATCCTCTGGCGCAGGTTATCGATGCGAAAATCTTCGATGCGTACACCCTCTTGCAGCTCTTTCCATGTAATTGGGGTGGAAACCGTTGCCTTAGGCTGGGGTCTTACGGAATAGATGGAGGCAAGCGTCCGTCCCCAGGCATTCTGATTATAGTCTACCAGCACACGCTTGCTCGGTCTTTTGGCGACGCGATATTCCGCCGTGATGAGGTCTGGATACAAGGAAGCCAAAGTGGTGGCAAAGCGTTTGGCAACGGTCCATACCTCTTTTTGGGTCGGCCCGCGGATGATGGGAACGTAAACGTGAAAACCCCTCGAGCCAGTGGTCTTAATAAACGATGGCAGTTTTAACCGATCCAAAGCGTGGTGGACTATGGAAGCGGTCTCCAACATCTGGTCCCAGGTCGCTCCTTTGACCGGATCAAGGTCGAAGTGGAGGTAATCGGGACGGTCGACATCGTCACAGCGCGCATACCACGGATTTAGGTCTATACAGCCCAGATTGATCACCCACAGCAAAGAACAAACGTCCTGGATAACGGGAAAGTCGATGACGTTGCCGGAGGCGTGTTCAATGCTACAAGTCTCGATCCAATCGGGTCGGGGCGAAGGAGCGCGTTTCATGAAGAAAAAGTCGCCCGAGATTCCGTTGGGGTAGCGTTTCATCACCATAGCGCGGTGAGCAAGATGGGGGAGAAGCACATGAGCGATATCCAAATAAAACTGGATGAGGTCGCCTTTGGTAACAGCCGCGTCCGGCCAAAAAACTTTGCGAAGATTGGTTAAGTGAACGCTTTGGCAGCCGAGACGAACTTCCACAGCGTCGCGGTCCCGGGGAATGCGCACCGAAACGGGATTAAGCTCTCGCGCAATCCGATTTCTCTTACGATACCTTACCGGATGATAATTCGTTGTCGCTGTTTTTGATTTAGCGCGCACATCTCCCCCGATCGTGCTCTGCGTTCGTCGTTCACGCAATCCGCGTACCAGCTTTGTTATCGAGTTTCCTAAGCGATAGACTTAGGTGGGCTACACTGGGCTGTTCTTGCTGGGCGTCCGCTGTAGGAATTTATCTTACTATGTGCGATTAAAATCCTACTGAGGAAAGGTCTTGCCGCGCTGCTTTTTCTGCGAAGAATTTGCGGCATAGCACCCTTGGTTCGGCCAGACTCAAAGCGAAAATTAATTTTGATCTGCACTTCTTCTAAAACTGGACCCCGACCGCTCCGCGGATTAGAGCCTCAGGAGTCCAGCGCGGTTTGCGCTGTTTGGGAGGAGGATAAAACCCTAGCCAGGATCTCATTCGGCGTACAGGGTTTCTGAAGAAAATCCAGCACGCCTTCCCGCAACATACTGTCTCTGAGGTCGAAATCGAGATAGCCGCTGACGCCGATCACCTTCACTCGCGGATTGAGTTCCTTCAACTTGCGAAAGACCGAGCTGCCCCCGAGCCGTGGCAGCCCCCAATCCAGCAGCACCGTGTCAATTTCGTTCCAATGTTCTTGATAGACCTCGATCGCCTCTTCGCCATCTCTCGCGGCAAACACCCGAAAACCACGCTTTTCAGCCGTCAATCGGACTAACTCCAGCAGGTGCGTCTCGTCTTCTACGATAAGAAGGGTTTGTCCAGTTGAGAAGCGCTCTTCTAGGCCGTCCCTGCTAGGCTCTAACCGCAGCGTGGTTTGAGAAGGAATCGGCAGGAAAAGTGTGAAGTTGGTTCCCCGCTGCGTTTCGCTCTCTACACCGATAAGACCGCCGTGGGCCTGAACAATGCCATAAACGACCGAGAGGCCCAAGCCGGTGCCGCCGGTGGTATTTTTTGTGGTGAAGAAGGGCTCGAAAACCCGCTCACGCGTCTCAGCGTCCATGCCGACGCCTGTGTCGGACACATCGATGCAAATGTAGTTTCCATCGGCTTCCGAAAAGCGTTCCCGAATTGCAGTGGCCGGCCTCCGGGACGTAGAGATCGAGAGCCTTCCCCCTTCCAACATTGCATCCTTAGCATTAAGACAAATATTGATGAGGGCTTGTTGTAACTGGTTGTGATCTCCTTGAATGATAGGAAGGGCTGGATCAAGATCCAAGTTAAAGATTATGGTCTTGGGAAATATTTCCCGGAGGATGTCCAAGGTGTCCCGCACAAGGGCATTGACGTCGAGAGGCTTGTGCTCCGTACCGGTTTTACGGGCAAAAGTTAGGAGCTGTCTCACAATCTTGGCCCCGCGTTCCGCGGCGTTCACGATCACCTGCAAATTGTGGGAACGGTCCTTGGAATCATCTCCGGCTTCGTTAAGCAGCTCCTTCGCATAGCCAAGGATAATTCCCAAAATATTATTGAAGTCATGGGCGATGCCACCCGCGAGGGTGCCGATGGCTTCCATTTTTTGCGACTGGCGAAGCTGGTCCTGGAGCTTCTCGCGCTCCTTGAAGCTCTGCAGGAGCTCGGCGTTTGATTTAACAAGCTCATCTGTCCGGTCGGCTACGAGCTTTTCCATGTCTTCGCTAAAGCTTCTTAGCGCCGCCTCAGCCTCTTTCTGCACCGTGATATTTCGCGCGTGCCCGATGATGCGGCGGGCACGGCCATCATCGGTCCTGTCGAAAACCGCCGCCCGGATGTGAAACCAGCGGTATTTCCCGTCGGCATGGCGGAGCCGACATTCCCACTCAGCCACTTCGCCGTGTTCGGCCCCATCGAAGCGACGATATTGCTGGTGCACCCGCGCCACGTCATCCGGGTGCACGAGCCCGTTTGTCGAATCGCCTTCGGCAGCGTGGAGTTCGGTCACCGCGTACCCGAGCTGCTCCTTCAGGCGCTTGTTCTCGTAAACATTCCGGTCCTCGATCAAGTCGTAGATAAATAAAAAATCCGGACTGGTGGCGGCCATCCGCTCAAACTCGTCGCGGCTGCGCGCCAACGCCTCTTCTGCCCGCTTGCGCTGGGTAATGTCGATATTGACGCCGAGAATCCGCCGCGGCCTGCCTTCTTCATCGGCAAAGACTTGGGCTTGACTCGAGACCCACCGCATAGTGCCATCGGGTCTGATGATACGGAATTCCAGGTTGACCGAACTTTTGGTTTCTATGGCACGGCGCAGCGCGGCTTCCACGGCAACGATGTCGTCACGATGCACGCGTTGCGCCCAATCCTTGGGTTTGCCGCCGAAGCTCCCCGGCGGCAGGCCATAAAGTTTCTCCTGCGAAGCGGACCACGCGATCTCGTCGGTGATAAGGTTCCGCTCGAAAGCGCCGATGTTTCCGGCCTGCTGGGCCAACTCGAGACGTTCGCTCACCTGGCGCAAGGCCGCTTCGACTCGCTTGCGCTCGCTCAATTCTTTCGAAAGTTCACGAAAGAGCCAGGCGTTGTCTAGAACGACTGATGCGCGGCGGCTGACTTCCTCGGCGAACTGCACGTCCGCTAATGTGTATTTGCGTCCGGAATAGCGTGAGGCGACAAGTGAGAACGTTCCGGCTACTCGGCCTCGCACGCGCAGTGGCACGATGATGACGCTGGCCGCTTCCATCTGCTCAAGTAGAAATCGGTGACGTTCGTCGCGAGCGTGCGAGGCCGCCCACGTTTCAGCGATCTCCAACATATAGTCGGTACCGCCCGTTTCGATTGCCTTGAGGGCGGGATGAGGGCGAGTAAGGTCCGGCGCGTAGTCGCGCAAAAATTCTTCAGCAAATGATTCCTTTTCTTTTGTGCTGGTGCGCACGGTCACGCGGCGGCAGACGTTGGACCCCTCTTGCAGCAGATCGACAACGCACCAGTCTGCATAATCCGGCACCATCAATTCCGCCAGCCGGTTGAGCGTCTTTTCATAGTCGATGGATTCAGCGAGAGCCGCGCCCACTTCGGCCAGCCGTTGAGTTCGTTGCTGAAGCAGGAAGTGTTCGCGCTCCGCCGCTGCCTCGCGCGCCGCCTGTCCAGCAGCTAAGAAAGCATCATGGAGCTCCCTTACCTCCCGCACTCTCGATCGGTTCAGATCCGCCTTTTCACCGCGCTGTATGGTTGGGGCGGCTCTCGCGAGCGTTGCGATGGGAGTTGCAATACGCTTGGCGAGGACCCATGCAGCGATGAGACCGAGAAGAAATAGTAGCACAGCGCCGATTCCCCACCAGGCGATGGAGCGATTAATCGGGGCATTGATTGCAGCTTGCGACACCGCCACCCCCGTAACCCATCCGGTGAGACTCGATCTTACAAAAGCGTGGTAGACTGGAATGTCCTCGAAGGTCCGCTCGGTGCCCCAGCCCTCCTGCGATTTTGTGATCTGGCTCAGCAGCTCTGCGGTGCCAGACCGGCCGACAAATCTCTCCGGTGCCTTTGTTCGAGCAATGAAGACGCCCTTTTTATCTACTAGTGCCGCGATCCAGTCGGCGGGTAAGCGCTCCTCAAGCAGCAGCTCGGTTAAGAGTCGGGGATGAAAGGCCATCTCGAGCGCATACAGGACTTTGCCGTTTCGAACGACGGGAACGTTAATCCCGATCGTCGGCCGCCTCGAATCGAGAGCGACAAACAAGTCCGACACAGCCAGCTCGGCGGTCTCCATTGTCTTCTTGACGGGTTCGGGGCCCCCCAACGGCAGGTGCGGATAAGTGTCAACCGTTTGAGCCGGTGCAGGATCCCGGAACGGATTCGGCAGCGGAGTTCCGAACGGACGAGCCGTGTTCATCAGCTGCTGGCCCGATCGGTCAAACAAAATGAGCCGCGACTCTTTTCGGTTCGCCAGAGCGCGTCTACAGATCTCGTGGAAGCTCCTTAAATTGCCGGTGTCAAGGTGGGGTGATTCTGCAAGCGTCTCCAAGATCGCTCGAACAGCGCCCATCTCCCGGTCCACCGCCAGTGACAACGCGCGAGCCGTATCCCGCATGCCCCGCTCGACAGCCTCATGTTGAAGCCGAGCTTTCTGGCGGAACATCGCGAATGTAAAGATCAATACCGGCAGCAATGCGGCGAGCACCAGCACCATTAGATGGGAGCGGAGCTTCAATGGGCGATTAAAAATACCGCCAAGTTCTCCCCACAAATTCTTCAACTGGCTTCTCCCGCGAGTCGGCGAACAAGCCGACAATAATCTTTGTGACGCCTGACCCCCATTTTTGCTCGAGCGCTTAGCGAGTGCGAGGGTTGTTAGGCCTCGTGCCGAAAGCTTATGCGTATCGTATCAACAACCAAGGCAAACACAAGATAAAAATGCCAAAAGAAATTAAGAAGATTCTAAAAGCACCGAACAAAAACCAAGAAGAAGCCGAACGAACTGATGAAATGAAAGGGGCTCTGGAGGCTGGCCGGTCCACCATCTGTATTGATTTATTCCTTGTCCCTGCGAAACTCATTCATACATAGCCAAACCTGTAGTTGAGGAATTTCCTTCTCGCGCGGAACTACGAAGCATCATGAGCATCTTTATAGAAATCAATTCTTATTGAGGAACATTCAAATGGAAGGAGTTTTTCAAATTGATTTCAGGTCTATTTTTGTTCCGTCACTGCATCTCGCGGAAGTGGTCTTGCGAGGCACCGTTGTTTATCTATTTCTCTTCATCATTCTCCGCGTGCTTCGACGGGAGGCTGGCGCTGTCAGCATTGCGGATTTGCTCGTGGTCGTGCTCATTGCTGATGCCGCGCAGAACGCGATGGCCAGCGACTACAAATCGATCACGGAAGGTGCCGTGCTCATTGGCACGATTGCTTTGTGGGACTATTTTTTGGATTGGCTGGGCTATAGATTCCCATGGTTTTATCGCCTACTGACCCCGGCTCCCTTGCCGTTAATCAAGGATGGACGGATCATGAAAAAACACCTGCGCCAGGAACTGATCACCGAAGAAGAACTGCTGAGCCAGTTGCGTCAGCAAGGCGTCCAAAGTCTCGCCGAAGTAAAGAGGTGTTACTTGGAAGGCGATGGTCATTTTAGTGTGATCGCCAGCCAATCCAAGAAAACCGCGTCAAAGAAAAACAAAAGCGCAGTTACATGAATTTGCGGAATGGACGCCAGACAATCATCTACGACACTCTAGATTTGTCGGACTGATGATCCGGCTGCCCAAACTGTCGTATTGGACCGGTTCTAGATCTCTCCTGCTATGAGTATGTAGGAGAATCCAGCCGGCTATTTACTCTCCAAGGAAAGGAATGGAGCAAAGCATGTGCCATCAACGCTACATCTTTCCAGCGATGCGATCCCTGCATGGTGGTGCTCATGCAACTTTGATTTAGTGCGCCAAATGCTTACTAACAGTATGTAATTCGCGACTCATTGGTCAGAAGAGACCTCACTTATTTGAAAGCGCAAACCACAAACCGATTAAGTTTAGGCGACTAAAAGTCATGGCATTATGTTTGCCTTTGGACCCCGGAGTAGACGATGACTCCGAGAGCACCCATCAATGTCTTATAAAAATCCCAACTGGCGTCTCGCTTTGTTTTTTAGATTCGGACGCGAGAATAAATACCTAGGAGGCGGTGTCAGGTTCACCACTTTGTTAGCCGCCTTGTTGTTGCTATCAGCCTGCGCTGGTCTGCCGGTGCGCGGCAGAGTAGGGATGCAAACTATAGAAACTCGGGTCGATTCGGAAACGGCGCGTTACTACCTGGAAAGCTACCTGGCGGGAAAACGCAACGATGCGGCACTCGATGAACGTATCGATCGCGTTTATCAGAGCGCCAATGGCGGCCTGCCCGATCGCAGAGAGCTCAAACGATTGAGTGATGAGTTTTCCGTTGACTTTGCCGCCCTATACCTGGCCGATCAGATCATTCATACGCCCGTCAATCGTCGCTTTCGGATCGCTTTTGATCATGCATACGATTATACTCGTAAAGCCCTTCCCCAAGATCGTGTGAAGTTACCTGGCGCGGCTGCAGACTATGAAGTCCTGGTCGTGCCCATCTATCTCTATAAGCGGCTTATTGGATCGGGCGCCGATTTAGCTGCTCCGCGAGCGGCGCTAAAAAGGGTGGGACTTACCTGCCATTTTGTCGAAACCCAAGACGACGGCGCCATTGAAGCGAACGCGGATCTGGTGGCCGCTGCTATTCGCGCTCGCATGCAGAGCGGCCGGCGGCTGATCGTCATCAGTGCCAGCAAGTCCAGTCCGGAAGTGGCTTTAGCGCTAACCCGGCTGGAACCTGCTGAAACTCGTCACGTTGCGGCCTGGATCAATGTAGCGGGTGTGCTTCAGGGCTCCCCGCTGGCGGATGAACATCTTTTCCAGGAGTTGGAATTTCTAGTTGGTGAGGTGGATGTGGCCGGCAAGGAGAGTTTAACTACCCTGCGCGGCCGTCGACGATTCGATTCCTTTCACGTTCCTGAACATGTGCTCGTGGTTAATTATCTTGGTATTCCCGTCACCGGCAGCATATCTTTTTGGGCCCGAAGAGGCTTTTATTCCCTGCGAAAGCACGGACCCAACGATGGGATTTCGCTATTGTCTGATATGATTATCCCGGGCGGCGTAACCTTAGCCGATCTAGAGAATGACCATTTTATGCGTGGCAAACCCCTTGATATTACCACCGTGGCTTTGGTACTCACTGTGATGCGCTGGCTGGAACATCCTGACGGTGAATTGGTCCGAGGTCCGGGAAGCTAGAGAACGATCACAATTGTCTGTCCTGATTGAGCTTACGAATATGTGGCAAAAGTTCTGACACATACAATCGTAAAAACGGTCAAATTTGAGGAGTGAAGTCCATGGCATAGTGTTTGCCTTGAACCTGAGAAAGGATTATGAGACTTCGAGAGCATCCACTAATGACTTACAGAAATATTTACAACTGTCGGCCAGCTTGGGTTTTCACACGGACCCTCCCTGTTTTTCGATCGCGCAAGCAAAGTATATCGTGCGGCTCACCTAGTCCCATGATATTACTGTTCGCCTTGCTGTTTTTGTCAGCTTGCGCCGGTCTGCCGGTACGCGGCATGGTGGGCGGGCAAGCAATTGAAACCCGGGTCGATTCGGAAGCGGCGCGTTATTACCTAGGCAGCTACCTAGCAGGAGAACGCAGTGATGCGGCGCTCGATGAACGTATCGATCGCGTTTACCAGAGCGCCAACGGCAGTCTGCCCGACCGCAACGAACTGAAACATCTAAGCGATGACTTTTCCGTTGACTTCGCCGCTTTATATTTTGCCGATCAGATCGCTCGTATATCCGTCAATCGTCGCTTTCGGAGCGCCTTCGAGCAAGCCTACGATTACGCCCTCAAAGCCTTCCCCGAAGGCCGGGTAAGATTACCCGCCGATGATTATGAAGTGTTGGTTGTGCCCACATATCTCTACAAGCGGCTTTTTTCCGTTGGCGCCGATATGGCTGTTCCGCGGGCGGCGCTAAAAAAGGCAGGGCTCACCTGCCATTTTGTCGAAACCCAAGATGACGGTGCCGTTGAAGCGAACGCGGAACTGGTAGCCGCTGCCATTCGCGCTCGCGCGCCGAGCGGCCGCCGGCTGATCATTCTCAGCGCCAGCAAATCCGGTCCTGAAGTCGCGCTGGCGCTGACTAAACTAAGGCCCGCTGAAACCCGACATGTTGCAGCATGGATCAACGCCATGGGCGCACTGCAGGGCACCCCGCTGGTTGATGAACGACTTTTCCCGGATCTAGAATGGCTAATGGGCAAAGTGGATGCTGCCGGCACGGAAAGCATGACTACCGCGCGAGGCCGACAACGATTCGATACCTTTCGCATTCCCGAGCATGTCTTTGTCGTTAACTACTTTGGCATTCCTGTCGTCGGCAGCGTTTCTTTTTTCGCCCGCGCGAGTTTTTTTCCACTGCGAAAGTACGGACCCAATGATGGCACGGTGCTGTTGCCCGATATGATTTTCCCCGGTGGGGTGACCCTAACTGAGCTTGGCAGTGACCACTTCATGCGTGGCAGACGCCTTGATATTGCCACCGTGGCTTTGGCACTCACCGTGATCCGCTGGGTGGAACATCCTGACAGCGAATTGGTTCGAGGTCCGGGAAGCTAGCTTCTGTGAGTCCCGTCCCAGGGGGTTTAATCCGCGAATCGAAGAGCTGATCGAATGACCGAAATTGGAAGTTGTTCGGAATACGTATTAAATAAAGCTTTCAGCTCGGTTTGAATACCTCGTCCAAGATCTATTCCCTTCTTTGTTTGAATAAACTCAGCCCTTGAGATCATCCATCGTCCTTGCTGTTTCCTGTGGCGGAACACAAAGGATCCTTCGGGAGCCGTTGGAACTCCCAATATTTTCATCCCATCCAGCTGGTACCGGCCTTCGACCGTGGCTGTGACGTTATTTAAGACAGAGACTTTTTTCACAGTATGGCTAAGGGTAGTATTTTTGAGCTTTCCATTCCGCTCATCAATTATCCGTTTTCTTATTTCCGAACGGGACCGAACGACGGAGCCCGTCGGAGTGAGCAAAACCGCGTCTGGCAGAAAGAGTTTGGCAACCGTGTCCGTGTCATTTTTATTCCAGGCAGAGACTAAGCTTTCTACCACCGCGGAGACCAATTTTCGATCGTCGGAATCTTTTCTACCCTCTACTCTATTAGTGTCAGCTTTAGCAGATAACGAACCTAAGAAAAATAAGGAAATTATTAGAAATGCGATCGAGGAGGTACGCGGTTTGTGATACTCGTAGGATTTCAAGCTTTGGGGGTCTGAGTCCGTGGCCATAACGCTTTCGTCTCTTATCTAATTTCAAGCACGTCCCTGGACAGCCAGCCGGCGGGGATTGTTCTTATCGGATTCGGTCGCAGGGCCGAGGCTCTTAGCGATCGGCGCCGCCGGAGCAACTCCCGATCCGTACGTAGTTGCGTAAACCTGCGTGAATTCTGCGCCCAATAAAAATATCAACGACGAATAGTAAACCCATAATAAGACCGTGATTAGCGAACCGGCAGCGCCATAAATTGAAGTGACACCGCTACTGCCTAAATAAAGCCCGATGAAGAATTTTCCTATCGTAAATAGGATTGAGGTGAGCGCCGCTCCGATCCAGACGTCCTTCCACTGAATCTGTATGTCAGGCAAAAATTTGTAGATCATAGCGAAGAGCAATGTGATAAAGCCAAAGGAGATTAGAATATCTAACAAGTGCGCGATGACTGCAGCCCCTCCAAACAAGCTGCCGATAAATTGGGTGAGGCCGCTGATAAAGGCGCTGACGGCAAGGGAGACCAGGAGGAGGAAACCGACACCCAAAACCATGGCCAAGGAGATAAAGCGCTTCCGAATGAAGTCGCGCACACCACTATCAGGTTGCGCTCGTACTTCCCAAATCGTATTGAGAGCAGTCTGCAGCTGGCCGACCACCCCTCCGGCGCCAAATAGTAGAACGATCCCACCGAACAAGGTCGAAATCATTCCAGTCTTAGGCCTGTTGCTGGCATTCTGGATCATTGCCTGCACCGCCTGGGCGCTCTCTAGACCGATCAGTCCCTGAATCGTTGAGACAATCTGGTTCTGGGCCGCTTCGCGGCCAAAGACAAAGCCGGCCACGGCTATCGCAATAATCAGAAGGGGAGCCAGTGAGAAAAGCGTGTAATAGGATAAGGCCGCTGCAGACTGGAAAGGATCATCATCCAGCCACTTGATGAAAATAGTCTTGAGCAATTTCCAAAGAGACTTTGGTTTCATCAATGCATCCGGTGGTTTAACACTACACCTGTCTGCTCTCACGCGACCCTTCTACCAAAAGGCGGGAGCTGCGGGGGCAGGCTCTTTCTTTTTGACCTCCCACTCAACAAAGGGGGGACTTTGTTACGAGGATCAAAATACCTGCCCCCGCAGCGTGGCGGGGGAAACGGTTGCTCTTCATACAGCTTCACGATGTGCTGTGCCTTTGGCGGACTCCAGATCTTGGCCTAGCTGTTCGAGTTGTCCCTCATTGAAAAGTTCACGGACCTTTGGAAACATTTCACCTTCTTCTTCTTGGACGTGGTGCTCAACGCCTTCCATTAACTCCTGAAGTTTCGAACCAAACTCATGGCTATCGGATCCCAGCTCTTCCAACTCTTCCAGCAAAGCTTTAGCTTCTTGATGGTCTTCCAGTGCCTCTGCCACCATTTCGCTTAACTCCTCGTGGTGCTCTATCGCGGGGTAAAAGACCGTTTCTTCGATATGAGCGTGAATTTCTAATTCCGTATCAATTCTGTCGAAGAGCTCCTTTCGTCTATTTTGATCGCTGGCTCTTCCCATCTCTTGAAACAGCCCCTTTACGTTCTGATGATCTTGTTCGAGAATCTTCAAAGCGTTCATTTGCGTTCCTCCATTCAACTGTTAACTGTGATCGATTAGAAAAGTGAGCAACAGCCGTGCCAGAAATTTATTTTTTCATAAGTGGCGGTTCGCCCGCTCCTCCATATTGTCCAATCCGGCGCTTGGAATCCTGTTCGAAAGGCTGGTTGGTTTGCCCAGGAACAGTGTCGTGTTTCCGGCGGCGTTTAGTCGTTTTCTTTTGCGGCCGGCCTTGCTTGCCTGTCTTCTTACTCTTTGCCATATAAGAACCTCCTTCCTCTTGCCGTAAATATTTGGTTTTCACGCCGGATCTAAGTTTAAGTTACCTACGGGTTGTCACTCGGTGACAGACGATCGATAGCGTAGAAGTTCCTTGCGATCCGCCGCGATGTCTCTTCGCAGTTCCACGAAGAAGCTCGCGAGGTCCGTCTCTGCTAGGCGGCCTCGAGGTGCTCCAAATGCTCTACAGCGGCAACAGAACTCGGCTAACTCTTCTTTTGTGTGCAGCTCTTCAAGTGATTCTGAAGTTGATCTTGCGAATCAAACTTCGCACCGCAAACGGCGCACTTATACGGCTGGCGCGCTTCATATTCTTCTGACATACGACTCACCCCCTTTGGCATCCAGAAAGATGGACAACTGAGAGGGACAACCGCAACATCAATGCCAGTGTCACGTCATTGATTTGGCGAGAACTTAATTGATCACGACACAGAAATTGTTTCGTTTTAACCCACATCGGAATCGGGCGTGTATGAATTTCGGAAACAAAACTGGAATCGATTCTTCGTGCGGATCGTACCCGCTGAGCGTGGGAGGTTTACTGTCGTTGCCGATCCCGGGCGTCACGTGTGGAGTTCGGCCGGGCGGTCGGCTGCCTTCAGGTTGAAGTCGTAACGGCGGCGGCCGGAAGAGCCCACCGCGCGTGCTAAACGTTGGCCGGTCCTAAGTAGTTATTAGTCACTGAGGTTGCAAACCAATGACTTCATTCCGCCGGTGCTCGGCTTCCACTTCACCAGGTGGTGGTGTGCACGGAATGTGCGGATACTTTGCGGCGCGCAAAGCTCTAAGGGAAATGATTTAGATCTACTCTAGGATGTGACCGCCGGTTGCGGCTCTTCCTTGTTATCGGTCGCGGCGCGGTCGGCTGGCCGTGTCAGCAGGGAAGGGGCAATCAGGGATTGGCTCTCCCAGCCCCGCTTCAACCTATCCCCCTCTGCGCCACTGGGTCCGGGCAGTAGGCGGCAGACTGGGCTCAAAGTCTCCGAGACAAAAGCGGGACACACACCGTTTACCAGGCGAAGTAGCCGTGCCTGGGGGGTGATCACAAGCTGGCTGGCGCCGTAGCGAGAAGCATCTATGATCTGTCGCGCAGCCGGCGCGGAGCTGGTGGAGCGCGAATCCGCTCTCTTCGACTTGCGGGCACATAGGCGCAAAGCTTCTCCACGCCGGTGTTGAAATGCCACGAAAAGAAAAAAACATAGATCGCCATCAGGGCGGTCGAAAGAATCCAATAGCTTGTCATGCTGAAAACGAACGTTAGGACTCCAACGGCCCGGCCGGTCGTTCGGAACAGCTGGCCGACCATTTGTTTGGGATCGATTTGAAATCGGCGAATGGTCTCGTCGAGTTGATCGATGACATTTCCCGATTCGATGCCGTAAGCGGCTGCCAAAGCGCCAAGGTAATCCGGCAGCCTGTTGACGAGCATCGTTGACTGCTCGTAGAGAACCGGTCCAAGCCAGGCGAACAATCCGAGTAACGACAGGGCGAACCCGACCAAGATGAGAGAGATGGTGAGCGGGCGAGGCCATCTCCACCTTTGCTCCATGAGAGTCACAAATGGGTTGATAATGTGAGCCAGAATGAGAGCCAAAAAAACAGGTAGGAAGATGTCGCCCAGCCGGTACACGACAAACTAAACGCCACCCCGAAGAAAATAATAAGGTCCCGCGCCGCGGCAATCTGCCACAGATGCAGGTCGGCCGGGCCGGCCGTTGGCGATGGCATGGTTGGTGGGTGGCGCTCAAGTCGAGCCACTTTTATCGATCCGAATTATGTTGAACCCCGATGCGGAGCAGAGCGTTGAGCAGGGCTGGAAGTGCTTGGAGTCGCCTGTTGGCTCAGCGCACCATCGGAGAACAATGGCAGCAAACCAATCGAAAAAAACAAGGTGAAGGAAACATTCAAATGGGCTATCCGCTTCATGGTTAGCCTCCAGGCTGATTTTGCCTCAGCTGCGTGTCGGAAAATTCTATACAACTTGCTTTCTTCGATTCCAGCGGCCGTAGATCATGGAACTACCTCGATCAGCGCCAGACCCGTTTCCGGATCGATCTTCCGGTTTAAGTGCTTGGGTGATTCGGTCAACACGACTTCCAGGGTCGGCCATACATGCGCTTCAAGAACATGACCGCCGTGAGCCGTCCCGTCCACTTTGCCGAGCACGACATGCGCGTGCACCTGAGGGATGTTGTCTTTGAGTGCGATACCACCGACCAGCGAAAGCACTTCCACCTGCTCCACAATCGGTATCTCTTTGTATTTTTTCGTCTCGCGATCGAAATAGCCAAGCATCACGTCGCGAAACGCGCCGATCGCCGTGAAGTGGCTGCCACCCAGCTCGTTCTCCCTGGCAAACGAAGTCAACCCATCAATGAACTCGTCTCCCTTGTCGAAGATCAACGCAAACGTCTTTTGCCCTCGCTCATCGATCAACTTAGCTTTCATGTAGCCTTCCCCTTAGTTAGCCATTAGTGGATAGTCCCCAGCCACCGGAAAATTTCACTTTCTTACTGTTCTGGTTTTGGATAGAACTCAAATTCGAAGTCCTCGATTTGCTGTTTGCTTCTTTCTTCATACCAGTCGTTCTCTTCTGGAAACTGCCGCTGGATCCATGCGCCTATAAGAAATTGCAAACCAAATGCCACTGTTTCTGTGACCGAGTTTCCAAAATCCGATGCGAAGGTCGCGCTACAATTGTGCGTGTGTGCGTGCGAAAACGCAGCCTGCACCGGCCCGGTCGAACCAGTCTACTGTGAGCCGTATTAAAAGACTCGTCATGATCAACTCAAAACAATTGTCCGCTTAGTGACACTCGTGCTCTTGTCGTGTGGGTAAATACGGACTACGTGTCAGGATTTTTCCGTGTAACGCGTAATCCAGACACTCTTCCGGAGTTTTTTTAGTGGCTCATAATGTAATTAAAATTCCAGTGGTTGTTCAAATTACAGCGCGTGGCATACCTGTTGCGTATCATTTACAGCGTTATCAACGATGTGCGGCCAAACTAACAAAAGGAGGAAATATCATGAAAATGCACAAAACAGTTATGACGATTGCCATCGGTGGAATACTTTTATCGGTTCCGGCGACGCTTCCCAGTGCGGTGGCGGATGATGCGAAGACGACGTCGAATCCTAGCATGTATAGCGATCGCGACCGAACCAAAGCGTCGAAGGATGAGAAGGAAAAATTGGAGCAAACGCTGAAGACGGGGGAGGAGAAGTCTTTCTATCGCCGCGAGCTGGAAAAAATGGGTTGGCAAATCACTTCGGTGAATTATGACAAGCCCGATTATCTCGAGTATGAGATTGTCAAAGGCAAGTCCTCGTACGAAGTGCAAATCGATTTCGACAAGAATAGCCATAAGGCCACCAAGGTCGATGTTACGGCCAATGCCTGGAAGACGGACGCCACTGAACGCGCTCTAAGGGAAGGGAAAAAGGTTGACTATCCAAACAAGACAACAGCCAACCCAAACCGCTTCAGCGACAGAGATAGAATGAAGTCGGCGAAGAACCAGGAAGAGAAACTGGAACAAGCCTTGAAGACGGGTGAGGAAAAGGATTTCTATCGCCGCCAGCTTGAAAAGATGGGCTGGAAAGTTACTTCGGTGAATTACGATAAGCCCGATTATGTAGAGTATGAAATCGTCAAAGGCGACACTAGCTACGAAGTCCAAATCGATTTCGACAAAAATAGCCATAAGGCTACGAAAGTCGATGTAGTCACGAACATATGGAAGACCGACGCAACCGAAAACGCGCTTAAGCAAACTCAGGCGCGGCGCTAGGTGAAGTTGCTGGAATGATGTCTCGGCGTTTGCGGGGCGCCGACCCGACGCCCGCGCAAACGCAGAAAATCGAAAGGACCAGATTTATGTTTCAAGGATTTATTTTGTGGTTGTTAGGAATACCATTTGGCATCATTGTGTTACT
>Ga0209857_1000117_pt1 | contig 16982 bp, 14 predicted proteins | sample GWRWN1_10_20_FD_187226 | JGI IMG/M metagenome (GOLD analysis project Ga0209857, IMG submission 187226) | Riverbed sediment microbial communities from areas with no vegetation in Columbia River, Washington, USA - GW-RW N1_10_20 (SPAdes)... | ecosystem: Environmental > Aquatic > Freshwater > River... | reverse complement strand
GGACGGTAAATGCCGATTTTCGACGGTGAACTCGGACTTCAATTCGTTACCCACCTGGCCAATCACTACACGGTCCCCGATCTCGTTCGTCTAGCCCGATTGGCTGCAGACAAGGGCTTCAAGCAAATCTGGGTCAATGACAACATCCGTTACCGCGGCCAACTGGTGGTCATGACCGCCATCGCCGCCCGCGTGCCGATTCGTCTCGGCACGGCAATCATGGTGCCCTATTTTCACAACCCTCTGGACGTCGCCGATTCATTGGCGGCGTTGTCCGAGTTATGTGAAGGTCAGGAGATTAGCATCGGCATCGCCCGCGGTGACCTCGGACAGTTGCCGCAACATGTTCAAGTGTTGAAGCCCGTCGCCATGGTCAGCGAAACAGTTCGTTTCCTGCGACGAGCGTTGGCCAGAGAGGAAATTGCCTACGCAGACTATCCATGCTTGCAGGAATTTTACCGTCTCAATCCAAACGGAAAATTCCGACTTGCTTTCAAGTCGAAAGCGACATTCAAGTTCTACGGCGGCGGCAATGGCCCACAAGCACTCCGCATGTGCGGCCGTGTGATGGACGGGCTAATCAGTTCGGGGACCTATATTCCAATCCTCAAAGCCGGTAGGCTTCCTGGAATGCTGGCAACAGTGGATAAAGCAGCAAGAGAACTCGATCCGACTAAGCACTTGCGCAAAGTCTGCGAACTTAATGTTTCGATCTCGCGGGATCGCGAAAAAGCCATCGAATTTCCCAAGCGTCAGGTTTCCCACTCGATCCTGCAGTGGGAAGCTTTGGGGTTCACGGCCGAAGAGTACGCGAAGTTAGGCGTACAGCGTGAGCAGGTCTTAAAGTTAAAGGAGGCTTATACCTCCGGAGCAACTGTCGAAGAAGCTTCAAAACTTGTTACCGAAGATATGGTAAAGAGTTATTATGCTGCGGGTAGGCCGGAAGAAGTCAGAGATCAGATCATCGAACTCGTGGCAGCGGCGGGGCGGCTTGGTTATGATCACGTCGCCTTCGCTAAACTCGGCCCGGATTATGAAGAAGCGATTAAACTGCTAGCAAATGATGTCGTGCCCCGCTTGAGGTAAACTCACTATCGCCCGTGACTGGGGTCTTATGGTTTCCGAAACGCGAGGACAAAACGATCGTCCTTGTTCCGCTCCTTAAAAACGTTGAAATCGCGCGTGTCCTCCGGACGACGCAGCATGTCTCCCTCTTTGGCCAGCGTAAAGCCGGCGCCGGTGACTTCTTTGATAACGAGTAGCTTATCGATGCGATGCAGCGTGTTCGCCGCCTCGTTACCGCTGCCGTCCTTGGCCGAGTGATCTACGACTCCATAAAGGCCCCCACGCTTTAGCGCGGCGAGAACTCTCTTGTTCATGGCGACCCGAACCGCCGGCTCCAAGTCATGGTAGCTCAGATGAATGAGCACGAAATCCAACGATGCGTCCTGCGGTAGCGCAACGGTTTCCAGCGGACCCTCCAACAATCTGACGTTGGCAAAGTTGGAATCTTTAAAACGATCCTTCACCTCAGGCCGGAAGGTTCGAGACGCCGAGTAAACCACCCCTTTCTCTCCCACCACTTGGGATAGAATGGCCGTGTAATATCCTCTCCCCGTCACCAGGTCAGCGACTTTGTCTCCCGACTTTACGCCATAGAAGGGCACGACTTCCGCCGGCTTGCGTGCGGCGTCGATCTGCTTATCTTCCGCCGGTCGCTGCGGATTCGCGAGGATGGCAGTGACGTCCGGCGAAGTTTGTGTCGCTGCGCAGGCCGACATCACCAATAGCGCCACAGAAAAAAGCAACGATCCCGCATTCCTTAACGAAACCATTTTCATAATCACCTCGATCCTAAAAGTTCTCCGAATCTCAACCGGTGAAACGAGAGTGGACAGATTTGCGCCGCTTCTCTTTTGGTCATTGCGACGGACGGCTATGCCGCATCGTTCTGTCCACCTCGTCGCGCAGCATCTCCCAGATCTTGTCGACACAGCGGGCGAAGTCGGGGTCCGACATGCTTCTGATGGTGCGGGGCCGTCGAACATCCACCGGCAATACGCACTTAACGACTCCCGGCGAAGCGCTCATCACGGCGATGCGGTCGCACAGCATCACCGCCTCTTCGATATTGTGCGTCACCAGGATGACGGTTTTCTTGTCGCGCTCCCAAATTCTCAGGAGCTCTTCGCGCAGGATAAGACGTGTCTGGGCATCGAGACTCGCGAACGGTTCATCCATCACGATGACCTCGGGGTCATTGGCCAGGGCCCGGGCAATCGCGACTTTCTGCTTCATCCCGCCGGAAAGCTCGTGCGGTTTGGCCGAGCCAAAGTCCAGCATCCGGACCACCTCTAAAAAGAAGCCGGCGATCCGCTTGGAAACCGAAGGCGGCTCCTTGCGAAATTCCGAACCCAGCGGAACATTGTCCTCCACGTTTCGCCACGGCATTAGAGCGGAATCCTGAAAGACCATCGAGACCATGGCTTGAGTTCTTTTTTCACCGACGAATTCCAAGGAGCCGGTCGTGGCGCTATCGAGCCCGGCAATGATATGCAGCAGCGTGGTCTTACCGCAGCCCGTCGGCCCGATGATACCGAAGAATTCACGGTCTCTGACTTCGAGACTGACTCCCCCGAGGGCTCGTAGGGTGCTCTCCCCTTTCTCGAATTCCTTGGTGAGGTTGTGGATGACTATGCGCATAGAATCGTCCGCACAAAATCGAGCCCGAAGGCGCTGATCGCGCTCTTGCTTCCCTCGAACATTCTATCTTCCGCCGAAAATTTCGTGAAAGATTTTGGCATACCGCTCGAACTCCTCAAGCACTTCCGTAGGTGCAAAAACCGGCTTGATCCCTTCCATTAAACGGGCATGTTCGGGTGGAGTATCGACCCGATCGGGAATTCGGTTCATGCCGCGAATGAGATCCTGACCCTTTTTCGACAACACGAAGTCAATGAAGAGTTTACCGGCGTTGGGATGGGGCGCCTTCGCTGAGAGTCCCACCGGGTGTATGTTGGCAAAAACGGGATTCAGATAAACCCAATCCACAGGCGCGCCGGCGGGCTTGAGTTGTTCGAAAGTCTGGGAATAAGCCGTTAGCCCGCCTTTGAATTCTCCTGCGGCGACCAGTTGCGCGAGCAGATTTCGACCATTGCGGAGCTGCACCTGTTTTGCCAGCTCGCGCATGTAAGCTATTCCTTTTTCATCTCCCATCGCCTTCACCATCGTGCCAAACCATTCGTACGCTCTACTATCGATACCGATGTTTCCTTTCCATTCGGGCTTTAAAAGATCCGCAAACGATTTCGGAACAGCGGTTTTGGCAACGGACCGGGTGTTGTAGCCGAAGGCCGCGTAATTCGTGTAAATCGAGGTCCACGTCGCCTGAGGATCTTTATATCCGTCGCGATAATACTTTCTCTCCGGCGAGTCGTAGGACGCAAGCACGCCCCGTTTTTTTAAATTGTGACCATAGAAACTAGTTGTCATCACCACGTCCCAAAGGTTTTGGCCGGCGCGGCTCTCGGTCAAAATTCTTTCCATGAGTTGCGCGTCAGTAGCACGATAGAACACCGCGTCGATCTTCGGGTAAAGCTGCTTGAATCCGTCCGTCAGCGTCTTGGAATCGTTGGCGTTGAAGGCGGCGTAAAACATCATCTTGCCTTCCGCTTCGGCGCGATCTCGGACTTCCGCAGCGCCAGTGAAAGCGGGCGATAGCCACACCCAAGCACTGAACAGGAGTAATGCAAGGCGACCAACTCGGGTCATGACATCTCATTCATTCTCTGATCCAGCGTTTGCTCTGTTGATCCGAGACTCGAAACCCGAAACTCGAAACCGTCGTTCATGGCATCTCGGCAAGCAAGCGTCCGTAACCTGTCACCGGTTCGTTAAGCTGCAAGATCTTCTTCGTAGCCCAAACTTGTGCCGGGATACTAGAAACCACCGTGGTCTTTAAGTCTTTCTCAAGCATCTCGATGACCGGCAAGTTGTGCCAGCCCGCGCCAAGCATGTAGATACCGTCGGCGGGACCATGTTCCAGGAAGACTTTCTTGGCAAAGCCGTAGATCGCTTCTGGAGAAAGCTTGCCGGCATCTTTGAACGGCACTTCAATTCCCTTCATCGCTTTCACTTCGAATCCGTCATCCTCAAAAAATTTGGCGAACCGACGGTTCATGTCATCTTGAAAGTAAGTAATACCCACCAATTTTTTCATTCCCAAAGCCCGGAACGCATCGACTTGCGCCATCGTCGCCACCAGCACCGGAATGCCATATCTTTTCGATAACCGGTCAGAGATCTCGCGGTCCGCGCCGTGACCGCGCACCATCGTTGGAGGCGCCCCCATGATCATGACTACATCTGCGCCCAGCTCTGCCAACCGCGCTACCTTTTTTTCAGCCACCGACAACGCCTCCTGAAGCTCTTGCTCGTTGCCGGCTCGGATGCCGGCGTGGCACGGTATGAACCCCACACCCTCCGGCATGAGTTTGATAAAACTTTCCATGGACCCCGGTCGATAGGTGGGCTTCACCAGCCCGACAATTCCCCGCGCACCGTAATACATCGCTATGGTTCTCCTCTAAATCCTCAGGCTCACAGAGGAAGGGCGGGAAAGCCCGCCCTTAGAATTCTATGCACCGCACTCAAAAGTTTTCCCGGCCCGCGCAAATTTTACCAGCCGGCTTTGCCCTTTAGTTACGGACGTTTAGGATTATTCTCCCGCCAAGACGCCAAGCTCGCAAAGAAGTTTCTTTTAACAGGAGAGAACAGAGGAAACAAAGTTTTTGATTCATCTCTGTTATCTCCGTTACCTCCTGTAAAACAATCCATTCTTATTCCGTCTCCGGCCTTGGCGCCCTTTGCGCCTTTGCGGGAGATCTTCCGGCTTTTGGTTGCGGCTTTCTTTGCCTCTATGCCGCCGCTTGCAGTCTCTTCCCGTTGGTGCTCCCCAACACGCTACCCGGCAACGCGCCGGTGTGTTTGCCCTTTTCGACCAACACTTCGCCGTTGACGAGGGTCATCTCGACGCCCACCGCTTTCTGAATGAAGCGTTTTTCGTTGGCCGGCAAGTCCTGCACCATTTCCGGCTCGCACTCGCGGATCGTTGCCGGATCGAACAGCACCAGATCCGCCGCCATGCCGTGCCTAATCAAACCACGATCGTGCAAACCGAAGATCGAGGCGACCATGAAAGTCAGCTTGCGCACGCCCTCTTCCAAGCTCATGACGTTTTTCTCGCGGATCCAGTAGCCCAGCAGGCGCGTCGCGTAGCCGAACCCGGCGTCGTAAATCAGATGGGCGCCGGCGTCGGACTGGCCGACGAGAGTAAACGGGCTGCGGATGATTTCCGCCACCGCCTCTTCGTCGCCGTTGGTACTGGAAGTTTGGAATTCCGTATCCAATCCCTCTTCCAAGGACAGATCCAGGAAAGCGTCGATGACGTCCTGGCCGCGAATTTTGGCGATCTCCGCCACACTCTTTTTTTCCAGATGCCGGTTGGCCGGTGTCGCAGCCTTGATCAAATAAACCAGATCCCAGCGCCGCGAGAAGCGCGAAGATTTCTTTTCTTCCACCGCTTCGTAGCGCATCTTGCGCCGCGTCTCCGGATCGCGGATCGCTGCGATACGCGCCTCAATCGGCAAGAAGAGAATCGTTTTCCAAGTCGGCAGGTCGTCGAACACCTGGGCGTTTTTCATCGTGAGACGGTTGTTGAACAGCCGCGCGTTGCACAGCGGATAAGACTGCACGCCGCGCTCCAACGACGCCTGCGCCAAGTCCAACAGCTGGCGCCATTCATCCGGTCTATCCCAACGATGCGCGATGCTCTGCCAGATCACCGGCCGTCCCGATCGGGACGAGATCTCGTCGAACAATTGCACCGTCTCGCGCATCGGCACCGAGACTCCAAGCGAACCGCGGGAAATCTGCACCGCGCCTTGATTGATCTCGCCGAGCGCACAGGCCAACTCGATGATTTCTTCATCGGTGGCGAATCGGCTTTGGATCGGCGTCCCGTCGGCAAACATGTGCACGGGATTTTGATTGGTCGAGAAGCCCATCGCGCCCGCGCGCACGCCGGCTTTAAGAATTTCTTTCATCTGGTAGATTTCCGCGGGGGTGGCGGCGCGTTCCATGGCGGCATTGCCCATCACGAACTGCCTGAGCGCACAGTGGCCCATCAAGGCGGCGACGTTGACGCCGAGATTGCCGCGGAGCTTATCCAAATATTGCGGAAATGTCGTCCAACCCCACTGCACGCCGGCCCGCAAGGCCGGCAGCGAGATCGCTTCGACTCTCTCGAAGCTCTTGAGAATCGTGTCCTGGTCCTGCTCCTTACAGGGTGCGAGGGCAAGCGCACAGTTCCCCGGAATAACCGTAGTTACGCCGTGAAAGCAGGAGGACGTTGCCAGCGGATCCCATAATAACTGCGCGTCAAGATGGGTATGAAAATCGATAAAGCCGGGCGAAACCGCTAACCCATCGGCGCGAATCACACGTTTGGCCTCGCCGTTGATCCGCCCGGTTTCCACGATACGACCATCTTTCGTCGCTACATCGCCAAGATAGGAAGGCATTCCGCTGCCGTCGTAAATCCGGCCGCCTTTGATAAGCACGTCATAAGCCATGGGAGATCCTCCTCGCTTTCCTAAACATTACACCGAGCTTATCGACAGACATACGCCGATGTCAACCGAACCATCCGGACTCAGGATTCGATCGGTCTCCTCACACCACAAACGGACGACTCTTCCGTCTTAACTATTCTCTCGATCGATATGCGTTCCCTCTCCCTTGACAGGTGAGGGCAAGGGTGCGGGGTGAAGTCACTCAATTAAACATAAAACTTTGAACTCGCAACGTTGAACGTTGAACTGGAGAAAGCTTTCAATCCTTTCTTCAGGAAGTCTCTCAATCCAACAGAAAACGAATCGATCGAGAGTGCCATGCTCGTGATCGTACTCGTGCTCACGTGTTCGTGCTCGTTCCGTTCTTTGCCTCGCCTCAAATCCGTTCCAGCTAACCTCCCTGTTCTCCTTTTCGGATTCCGCGGATGGGCGGCGGCAATGATACCTTTGTTGATATCCCTGTTGAATGTATATATCATTGTTCATCAGCAAGGAGCGAAACGCTATGGCACGGTTCATGGTCTCGATGCCGGATGATATGTTGAAAAAGCTGGACAGCCAGGCGCGCAAGGAAAGCCGCGGGCGGAGCGAGCTGTTGCGCGAGGCGGTGCGGCACCATCTGGCAGCTATTGCGCCGGTGGAGGCCAAGAAACGCCCAACCCCGAGATCGAACGGCAAACCAAAGGCGCAAAAGAAGTGGACTAAGGAAGCCCTGGAACGCCACCTCTTGGAAAACGGGCTGGGCAGTAAGGGCTGCCCCGGGCTTGATTTCCTGGTAGGCCCCACAAAGGGTCCTGTAGACATGAAGCGGCTCTTACGGATCACAAAAAGACTTACCGGCTTGAGCCGCCAGCTCATTGAAGACCGTGAAGACCGGCGGTGATTTTCTTCTTCGACACCAGCGCCCTTATCAAGCGTTATCTCCATGAGAAGGGGTCTGCCCGTGTCCGCCGCCTTTTGCAGACCGGGGGCGCCATTTTTTATCAAACCTTTCTCACTCCTGTGGAAATAACCTCGGCCTTCTACCGGCAGCACCGTGAGGGTCAAATCTCGAGCGAAGAACTTTCCTTGCTGCTCAGATCTTATGCCGTTCATTCCCACAGTGAATACCTTCTCGTTCCGTACTCCGAATCGCTGCCCGACCTGGCTGTGGCGCTCATTAGTCGCCGTCCGCTACGGGCTCTGGACGCTATCCAGCTTGCCAGCGCGCTGAAGCTTCGCAACGCTCTTCCCCCGAGCGCGCCTCCGTTCATTTTTCTCTCCGCCGATGACCGGCTCGTTAGGGCCGCCCGTGAAGAACATCTCCACGTGGAGAACCCGGAACGTTTCCCATAATTACGCGACGCGATATCTTCCCAACCCAAAACCGGTTCCCTTACCGACATTAAGTTTTTCGCCCATATTTCGGTCTTATTTTGCTCTTAGCTGACACACACAGAGGGGGATAAGATCAATACAAGAACAGGAGTGAAACCAAATCGTCGAATGGCCGAAAAATAAGCCGCTCTCGAATCCTCACGAGAGCAGCAGTTCCAAGTCCTCACGGGTTAGATTATGAATCAGACTATTGTCAGCGGTAATGATGGCATCGGCCAGATCGCGTTTGGTTTGCTGCAGCTCCAGCACCTTTTCCTCCACCGTGTCGCGAGCGATGAGCCGATAGGCAAACACCTGACGCGTCTGGCCGATCCGGTGGGCGCGGTCGATGGCCTGCGCTTCAACCGCTGGGTTCCACCAGGGATCGAGCAGATAAACATATTCGGCCGCGTGCAAGTTGAGCCCCAGGCCGCCCGCTTTCAAGCTGATGAGAAACAGCTTCACGTTCGGATCGTTTTGAAATTGCTCGACCCGCGCCTCGCGGTCGCGCGTCTTGCCGTCAAGGTACACATAGGGAATCTTGGCGCCGTCGAGCCGGCTGCGCACGATGGCGAGCAGACTCGTGAATTGGGAAAAAACCAAAGCCTTGTGTCCTTCTTCGAGCACCTGGTCGAGCTGAGCGAGAAGGGTGTCGACTTTTGCGCTCGGCTCCGCCGTTTTCTTCTTATCGATGAGGCCCGGATGGCAGGCCGCCTGACGCAAGCGCAATAGCGCTTCGAGCACCTGGAACTTCATCTGGGTCAGGTCGTCACGCTGAACATTTTTCAACAGTCGCGCGCGGTAATAGGCGCGCAGCTCATCATAGAGTTTTCTGTCCGGCGGCTCGAGATCGCAATAAATCGTCTGCTCGGTCTTTGCTGGCAGCTCGCGCGCCACTTCTCCTTTCGTCCGTCTCAGGATGAAAGGTCGCAAGGCTCGCGCCAGTACGTTCCGTGTTTCGGCGTCAGGGTTCCGGCCCGCACGGCCAAACACCGAGGCGCTACCGAGCATGCCGGGGTTGAGAAACTCGAAAAGGCTCCACAGCTCGCCGAGATGGTTTTCCACCGGCGTGCCGCTCATCGCCAGGCGATGGTCGGCGTGCAACAGACGAACCGCCTTGGCCGAAAGCGTGCCGGCGTTTTTGATCGCTTGGGCTTCGTCAAGAATGCAGTAGTCGAAACGCAGATCTTTTAATTGCAGCGCATCGCGCCGCAGTGTGCCGTAGGTGGTCAGCACCACATCGTATGCGTCGAAATGATCGCCGGGTTTGAGACGCCCGCCCCCCGTGTGATCGAGTATTTTTAGTTTGGGCGCAAAGTGCTCGGCTTCGCGCTTCCAGTGGAATACCAGCGAGCGTGGCACAACCACAAGCGCTGGACGGTGGGATTCTTGCCCATTTTGCGCGCGCAGATCACGGCGCGACTCCAAAAGCGCGAGTACTTGAATGGTCTTACCCAGCCCCATGTCATCGGCCAGACAGCCACCGAAGCCGAAGCGCTGGAGAAAATAGAGCCAGCCTAGCCCCTCGCGCTGATAGGCGCGCAGCTCGCCGGCGAAATATGTCGTTGGATCGGCTGCTCTGACGCCGCCAAAGCTGCGCAGCTCTTCGCGCACACGCTCGAAGACGGCGTCGGCGCGCACCGCCGACTCGGAGGCCAGCAGGGCATCCAAGAGGCCGGCCTGCGGCCGCGTGAAGCGGAGGTGATTCTCCTCGACAGTTCCAAGGCCGGCGAGAAGGCCGTATTTTTTCATCCACTCTTCAGGAATGATCCCCAGCGTGCCGTCGTCGAGCCGCACGGTTTGCTCGCCCTGCTTGATTGCGCGCAAGAGCCGCGGCAATGCAATCCGGGTATCGCCGAATTGCGCGCCGCCCTCGAGCTCGAACCAATCGACTCCCGAGCGGATCTCCATACTCAGTGCGCCGGCCGTGCGGTAGAGCTTGCCTTCGGCTTCGACATGCCAGCCTTCGCTCGTCAGCGTGCGCACGACTTTGGGAAGCTGGTCGGGTGACAATCCGAGGTCGGAATCTTTGCTCGAATAGCCGCTACGAAAACCGAGCTGCACGAGACGCTTCTCGGCGGCGATTTCAATCTCAAGGTCACGCCGTATCAGCCGGCGTCGCTGTTTTTGAAAGATCCCGCTGCCATCCTGATCGTGCTGGACCATCTCCCCTTCATAATCAAAGGACAGCTTTCCCAAAAGATGTGGCCGAGCCCAGGGATGACGCTCTCCGGGCTTGATGATCAAATTGGGCTTCGGGCGCGGCGCAAGCAGTTCGAATTTCAGCTCCTCGGGAAGCTCCAGCTTGGGCTGTCGAGGGAAGCGCAGCAGCTCCGCAAGAAAGGTGTCGCCTTCTTCTTTGGGAATCGACAGAGAGCCCTGCGCGCGCAGCAGGGAAATCCAGCCAAAGGCACCGTGGTCGTTAAGACGCGCAACCCAACTGTCCCAGAACACCAAACCACCGGCGAGGAGCAAGACCGGCTTCGCCAGCTCCATCTCAGCCTCGCCCCGTCGTAGCACGCCCTTGACGGAATAATCGCCACCGTTGCTTTCACGCGTGACCTTAAGACACAACTCCCACGCATCCCCATCGTCCCAATGGACTGCCGGATGTTCCTTGGCAATGATAGACACCCGCAACAAACAACGCGCCGTTGCGCACATGAGCGGCAACACGACATCCCACAGCGGCTGGGGAACGGAAAACTCGGGATACACCGATTCGCTATAGTAAGGCGAGTAGGCATACGCTGTCCCCGGCCGCGAGCCAAAGAGCATCGCCAGAATGCGCCGGTCCCTCGGATCCGCAAGGTCATTGATTTCATAGAGGCCGAGCTTTTTTGTCTTGAGCTTCCCCCATTCACCGTTAATCTTTTTATCGCGCTGGGCGACTTCAACGGTAAGCCGCTCTTGGGTCAACGTTGCCCCCGCGTTGATGATGTACACGAATTCGCGCTCCGGCGCCCTCGTCAATCGCAAGCGACTTTCGTCGGCCCCCATCTTCGCCAGCAACGGCTGCAGTTGCTTCCTCCAACCCGTCGCCGGTTTCTTCACCAACTCTGGTTTCGGATACGTTTTCCTGAGGAATACTTCCGGGGTCGCCTCAGTAAAGTCAGGCGACGCGAAATCGCCTGCTCCTTTAAGATAGCCATGCTGTTCCGCCGCGAGACACGCCGCCCAGATATGCTTGCAGGGCTCGAAGTCTCTCTCGAAGTACGGGCAGGTACACGAGTAATCCAAGAAGCCGTCCACGCTGGAAATAGTGACGTCATATTGGATCGTCCCTTGAACCACAGCGTTTATGGACAATGCATCGCCTTCAATTCGCTTCACCGCGCCGCTCAAGAAATACTGCCGGCCCCGCTGTTGGGAGAGTCTACCAATTTCGTCGGACAACTCTTCTGTGAGATAACCCATATCAAAAACTGAGTAACGTACTGGGATGAAAAAGTCTATGACCCGATCCCCTAACAAGATTCGTTCAAGCCGTTCCAATCGTTCCAATCGTTCAAAACGTTCGTTGACAATCCGATTCGCTCTGTGAGAATAAGCGCAAAGCAAAAACGGGAGGTAATTTCATGAAAACAAACTCGCACCGGAAATCCAACGGCTATAACAGAGGAGGCGCAAGGCGCATCATCGATGCCGACGGCCACGTGCGCGAGACCGATGAGCAAATCATGGAATACATGTCCGCCGGTTATCGCTCGCGCCGGGAGGCGATGCTCTACTTTCCGCTGGTGCCGCATCATGGCTGGCACCGCTCTATTCCCGCCAACGACTTTCGCTATCAAGACTTTCGCGTGCCGGACTGGCGCGAATGGGCGGGGAAGCTCGACGAAGGCAACATCGAGCTCACGGTTCTCTATCCGACGCGCTTCATGCACATCGGCCAGATCGGCAACCCGCGCTACGCCGTCGAGCTATGCCGCGCTTATAACAATTTTCTCCACGAGCAATTTCTCACTCAAGACCGCCGCTTCCGCGGCATGGCGTTGTTACCTCTCCAGGACGTCCCGTCAGCCATAAAAGAACTGCGCCGAGCGGTAAAGAGCCATGGCATGGTGGGAGGTATCCTGCCGGCGGAAGGGCTGCCCCTTCCCCTCGGTCACGCGTTGTATCGCCCGCTCTTTATTGAAGCCGACCATCTGGGCTGCGCCCTCTCGGTCCACTCGTGTACGTCTTTACGAGACAACGATCGTTTCTTGCAGCCTAACGAAGTCGCCACCCTCGCCCACGTGATTCCTCAGATGCGCCAGTTCACCAACATTATCTTCTCCGGCGTAATGAACAAGCTCAAGAAACTTCGGCTCGGCTTTCTAGAGGCGGGCTGTGGTTGGGCGCCATTTCTGATTAGTAAAATCGAGGAGCGCTTGGAGCGGGTCGCACCAAACGAGCGGCCTGTGCTGCCGAGCGAGCTGCTTGCCCGGAAGCAGTTTTTCTTCCAATGCGGCGAAGAGAGCACGACGGAGCGGGATGTCGAGCTGCTCGGCGACGATTGCCTGCTTTGGGCCTCGGATTTTCCACACGAAGCCACACGCACCAATCTCCACGATCTGGTGAAGGAGTTTTTCGATCGCAAAGATTTGCCGGCCGCCGCAAAGAAAAAAATCGCCCATGCCAACCCAACACATTTCTACGCGCTGTGAGAAACGTTTAGACTTAGGAATTTCGGAAAACCAGCAGATTCGTTTCTGTCGGCCGAATTCTCTCCCTCCTTGAGAGACTGTGTCGCAATCGAATTCATTGGTTCGACAAGCGACCACGAACAGTTGCCATCAAGCTGCTCTGAAAATCCCCCTATATCCCCCTTTTTAAAAAGGGGGATTTTTTGCACGCAGTTCGAAATTCCTCTCGTCCCATAGCATTACCCCTCTTTGAAAAAGAGGGGTCAGGGGAGATTTGCGTCGATCGAAACGCGAACATCCGATTGCGACACGGGGAGAGTTAGGGAGGGGGTGACGAAATCAGCAACTCTTTCATCTCACTGCAAAACCGACTTCACAAATCCGCTTTGATCCAGCTCTCTCACCAACCGGCTATCGGCGAAATCTTCCGGTTTTGCGCCTTTGGCCTTGGGATTCTGTTTTTCCAGACCTTGAATCAAGCTGGCGATTCCCGGAATGGAAGGATAGGGCGGGATGGCGAAATTGGATTTAATTGTGGTCTCGTAACTTTCCTCAAGGATTTCCTTGTCATCGGTCCTGAAATATTTGCCCATGACCTTCAAAGCGAAATTCTTATCCTTCTGACCCCGCGCCGCGCCCTCGATGTAGGCGCGGAGGAATCGTCTGACCACGTCCTCCTGACTTTTAAGGAATTTGCGGGTGGTCACCACGCCGTTAATATGATACTCGGCTTCCAACTTGGACATGTCCAGCAGTTCTCTGAGTTTGAACTTCCTCGCGGTCAGCGTTGCCGGCGGGCTTAAAGCTGCCGCATCAATCTTTCCCGCGACCATAGCGGTAATCGCTTCCGCCGGACCGCCGGTCTGCACCATCGTGATATCTCTCTCCGGGTCAATACCGTGCGCCCGCAAAGCAAACCTGGCAGCAAGATCGGACAACGTCCCGAAACGAGTGGTGCCAAACACCTTGCCCTTTAAGTCCTCCATCCGCTCGAAGCCCGGCTTAGCAAAAATCCAGAAAAGGAACTTGCGTACGATGGTCGCAACGATGACGGTGTCAGCGCCGGAAAAGTTGGCCTGGATCGATGCGGCTCCGCCTAGCTGGATGATCGGCAGGTCCCCTGCGAGCATCGCCTGCAAGGCAAGCGAACTGCCTGGGATACTGATCGCTTCGACACTGAGCCCGTGCTTTTCGTAAAAGCCCCCTTCCTTGGCGAGCCACATGGACATCTGGGTGGCTGACGCCGAGCCGCCGCCGACCCTGATCCTTTCGAGCTTTTTCTCCTGAGCAGGAGCGATGGAAAGAGAAAATACCAGGTTGAAAAGAACAAAACTAAACAGCGGATAGCTTTTCTTCATGGTGGTCCTTTCCGCACTTAGTATAGAAGGTCGAGAGATTTTCGACTGAGAGATAACTTTCGACTCTATTTGTCGGGGCCGGCTTCTGCATACCTCAATACCTTACCGCCCTTGGGCGCGCGCGTCGGACCATAAGGGGTGCCCTTCTCAACATAGATGCATGAGCCGGCCGTATAAGTCGTCCCGCCGATCTCGATCTCCCCCTCCAGCACGTAGAACATTTCGTGATACGGATGGCTGTGCACCGGGATGTTGGTGTCCGGCCCCCAGTGGCGAATCATCATCTCGGGGCTCGCACCATTTTTGCTGGGAACCAACCACTTCGTTTGGCCGTGCCCGCTTTTCACCAACTTAACGTCTTTTTCGTTGACGGCAATAACGCCCATAAGCCCTCCCGATCAATTTAGATCATCTATCCTACCGCCATACTTATTCGCTACTGGTTCTCCGGCGTCCACTTAAATCACCCTTTTAAATCCATCCGCGGGTCCCAGGAGCGCAGCATGCCCAATTCGTCCAGCGCTTCTTTGAGATACTTGAAATTGTAATAGTCACTCACCGGCTTCTTCGGCAGATTCCACTCGCCGGTATAGATATCGACCTTCCGTTGATAGGCCTCGAAGTCGAGCACCGGGCCCCACTCTTTGTGGACCTCGTCATAGGCGAGACTCGCCAGCTCGCGTGTAATGTAGTGATTGTGTCGCAGGATCGAGTCCAGTGTCTCCTCTTTGCTGACCCGAGCGACGGCCGCGCCGCGCAAAATAGTCCGCACCATACCTTTGACGACGAATGGCTTTTCCGCGATGACCGCGGGCGAGGTTGAGAAGCCGGCTTCCGGAATGGCGAAGAGATCGCGGCAGGAAGTGAGCGCATGCCCGCCCATCTGCACGGCGATATTCCAGTGCGGTGGATCGCAGCACACCGCGTCGACTTCGCCTTTGTCAAACAGCGCTAGACGATAGCGTTCCGTGTTGGGTGGCTTGCCGCGGCTATCGATCCAGGTAAGGTCTTTTTCGGGATCGAGACCATAATGGCGCAACACGACCTTGGCATCCATGCTCGACCCGCCCTTGAGATCGCCGGCGATTTTTCTTCCCTTGAGGTCGGGAATATCTTTGACGTAGGGCTTCGCCACGAAAACATGGGCGGTCCGGTTGGCGATCGATACGACGTTGACCTCGCCGTCGATGTGATCGCGGTTTTCCAGCACCGAGCGAAACGGTGGCGAGCCCCCGGGCGATTGGAAGATGATCGCGCCATCCTTGCGCCACTGGTGGCGCGGGTGCTGGCTGTCGGGAATACCCTGGACCGGCCTCAAATCTACGTCCAGCCCCTCTTCCTTGAAAAAACCCTTGTCGTGAGCGACCCACATGGGTGCTAAGTTCATGGGTAAAGCCGGTCCGAATACGACGATCTTTTCGTTGGAACTCATCCGCGATCTCCTTTCGGAATGACTTTTATCTCCAGGGTCTCGTCAAAGTGGTGTTGAGCAAATGAAAATCCTCTAAATCTCCCTTTACAAAGGGAGACTTTTCTATTTCCCCCCTTTTCAAAAAGGGGGGAAAAGGGGGGATTTTGAACAAACATGAGTTGCCAATCCAATTCAAATAAAAGTGAAACTGCACTTTGACGTTGCCCTGCTTTTACCACTTTGGTCTGGCCAAATAAACTTGTTTTTGATATATAGCAGCCAAATACAGGGTGTCAAGGAGATTTTGGCCTGACCAATGATTGAATTTAACAGCCGCGTCGACAAAATCGCCAAAGATCTGCAGGAGCAGATTGTCCAGGGCAAACTAAAGCCGGGAGAACGCCTGGCCTCGGAGCGCAGCTTGTGTTCTCTGTTCGGCGTTGGCCGGACTACCATCCGTGAGGCTCTCAAATCGCTGGCGGTGCGCGGGTTGGTTACCCGTTCGGCCCGCGGAGCGGTAGTGGCCGACCTTGAATCTGTTCATCTTCCAGGCGCCGATCTCCCCGGTCTCGCCGCGCAGACCTCGATTAAGCAGCTTTTCGAGGTGCGTAAGCTGATGGAGGTCAGGGTTGCCGGCTGGGCGGCTTTACGCGCGACCGCCGAGGAGATCGACGCGATGCGGCTCGCCATCGAGGCCGATATCTCTCGGAACACGACCGCGGGCAATCCGAGTCGAATTTTCCACGACGCGTTGGCGAGAGCAGCGCACAATCCGGCCCTGGTGCAGGTTTATGAATCCGGCAGACACCTTTTCTTCCGTCTACCGTTTTACTGGAAGCTTTTCGATGATGCGGAAGTGAAGACGGCTCGGGCAGCACGTCATGAACTGGCCCGGCGCTGGCACGAACAAATCTTAAAGGCGATCATAGAACGCGACGCGGCGGAGGCTGAAGGAGCCATGTTTCAGCACCTGGACATTATGGAAAAAGATCTGCTTAACAGGTTACCGGTTACCGACGGCGACTCCGCGAACCAAAAGCTCTATTCTCATCCAATGCTGACCGGCTTCGACCCGGAGAAGAATAAAATTTTGGAAGGCATTCGTTCGCCACGTTAAGGGATTGTTATGGAGCATTGTATCGATGAAATGTATAGCCAAAATCCAGGTATTTGAACGTAGATTCAAGCGACTATTCCCTCTCCCCCCGTGGGTTAGGGTGAGGGGGCGCTGCCAGTTTTTATCACCCTCACCTCATTCCTCTCCCGTCGAGGGAGAGGAAGCGAATAATCTCGCCACCGAAGACAAACGCATCAATGCTCCGTTGTCGGTTCTCGGGTCATTTACGTTCATTGCTTTCGCTCTCCTGTCGCAAGCAACGAGTCTTCCGGCAGCCGAATCCAAGTTGACAGAGCCGCTGAAACTACGGCTCGGACTGGGCTCCGCCCCGGCTCCGGCGCTGCCCAACTCCGTCCTGTGGCTGGCGAAGGATTTGGGTTTTTACAAACGCGAAGGGCTCGATGTCGAGCTTAATGAATTTCAGGGAACCCCGTTAGTCATCGCTGCGATGATTGCGGGCGACATTGACGTGGGCAATGT
>Ga0209857_1000114_pt1 | contig 17071 bp, 14 predicted proteins | sample GWRWN1_10_20_FD_187226 | JGI IMG/M metagenome (GOLD analysis project Ga0209857, IMG submission 187226) | Riverbed sediment microbial communities from areas with no vegetation in Columbia River, Washington, USA - GW-RW N1_10_20 (SPAdes)... | ecosystem: Environmental > Aquatic > Freshwater > River... | reverse complement strand
GCTTTGGTACGGCACCGCGTTGGCAGTCATTCTCGTGACCTTTGCCGTGGTGCTCTATGCGGAGATGGATCGCGGGTTGAAGGATCAGGTGGACCGTTCGCTGGAAGAGGCGGCAGCCACCGCGGTCCGTTCGCTGGAGCTGCACCGTTTCGGGCCATTTCTTCAATTTGAAGACCTCGCCGACCAGTTTCCTGAACTCGCGCTCCTGAAAAATTTCTTTCAAATCTTCAGCCCTACCGGCAAGATCACGATCCAATCCCCCAACTTGAAGAGTCGGGACATTCCCCTGAGCCGGACGGCCCTCGAGCAGGCATTCAAAGGCCTGACAACCCTGGAGTCGGTCCGGTTCCACGGAGAGTCGCCTCTTCGTCTCATCTCGGTCCCGATCACCTATGAGGGGACGCTCATCAACATTGTGCAGGTCGGGACCTCCTTGCAGCCGGTAGAGGAAACTCTTCATCGCTTGCTGATCATCCTCCTGGTGACCGTGCCAGTGGCGCTGATGGCAGCCTTGGCTGGCGGCTGGTTCCTCGCGGGAAGAGCCCTTCGCCCTGTGGAGTCCATCACCCTTGCCGCGCAGCGGATCGCGGCGGGAGACCTGAACCAGCGCCTGAGCGTGCCTAGATCGTCCGACGAGGTCGGCCGGCTCGCGGTCACCTTCAACGAAATGATCGCCCGCCTTGAGGCGTCCTTTCGCCAGGTCCGTCAATTCACGACGGACGCCTCCCATGAGCTCCGCACCCCCCTGACGGTGTTGAAAGGAGAAACCGAGTTGGCGCTTCGTCGCCCGCGCTCGGCTGAGGACTATGAACTGGTCCTTGAAAGCAGCCTGGAGGAGATCGACTGGATGACAAGGATTGTGGACAAACTCTTCTTCCTCTCACGCGCCGACCTTGGTGAGGTGAAGATGGAATCCATTCCGGTTCGACTCGATACGCTCGCAGAGGACATCCAGCGGCAGGCGACACTGCTTGGGCAGGAACAGGATGTGCAGGTCACCCTCGGCACGGTGACCCCGGCCACGGTGCAGGGCGACGAGTTGAGACTCAGGGAGCTCTTGCTGAATCTGGTGGACAATGCCATCAAGTATTCACGGCCCGGCGGGAAAGTCGAAATCAGCCTCGTGAGTGAGGGGAATACCGCTCGCTTGTCGGTCCTGGATCATGGCATTGGTATTCCGCCTGAGGTGCAGGCTCGCATCTTTGATCGTTTCTACCGAGCGGATGACGCACGGGTTCATGCCAAGAAGGGGACCGGCCTTGGCTTGTCGATCTGCAAGTGGATCGCCGAGTCCCATCATGGCCGGATCGAGGTCCAGAGTACGGTCGGCGAAGGGTCTCGGTTTACGGTAGTCCTGCCACTAGCACCTACCTCCCCTTAGCAGGATGCTGAAAAAGGCCCCCAACTTCGTTCTCAGTCGCTCAGACTCTCAACGTACCTAACTGCGTACGCCTCGGGTCTTCGCATCCTTGCGGCCTCGTTGGCTGGCCTTTTTGAGCATCCTGCGATTTGGTGTTCCTCGACTAACCGCTGTGGCACCATTTCTGCTCGCGTCTCCCCCCAGTTTCTGTATGCCCCTTAGAAACATTTAATCTCTTCTTAATGTCCCTCTCATTTTGAGCCGTTAGTCTCAATACTCGTGAGCCTCAACCAGTTGGTTGTAGGCGCCTCACGTGAACATCCACTATACAAGGAGGGCAGCATGAATCGGCTTCTGCATCACAAGCTTGGAATTGTCGTTGTTGGCCTGGCCATCCTTGCCGCCGCAGCCTGGGCCGGAGAATCCATCACGTCCTCGCATGCCTCCGGTTCGACAAGTCCTGCCGCGGCAAGTCAAGCCGTCTCAACCCCACAAGGGCTGGCGCCTGGTTTTACTGAGGTCGCGAAAGCGGTCACACCAGCCGTGGTCAATATCACAACGTCGATGGCTGACCGTGGGCACGAGGCGCGCGGTCAACGCGATCGGATGCGAGAGCGCATGGAAGAGTTCTTCGGATCTCCGTGGGGACCGCGTATGCCACCGGACCAGCCGGAGCGTCGACGCGGCGGCATGGGCTCCGGCGTGATCGTGTCCCCTGATGGCTATATCATCACCAACAACCACGTGATAGACGGAGCCCGCGAGCTGACCGTCACGCTCCCGGACAAGCGGGAGTTCAAAGGAAAGGTCATCGGCACCGACCCCAAGACCGACCTGGCTCTCATTAAAGTGGAGGCCAAGGAATTGCCCCATGTGGTTTGGGGAGACTCCTCCAAGCTCCAGGTCGGCGAGTACGTGCTCGCGGTGGGAAACCCTTTTGGGCTCAATTCCACCGTGACGCTGGGAATCGTGAGCGCCCTCGGGCGCGGCCGAATGGGGATCACGCAATACGAGGACTTCATCCAGACTGACGCAGCGATCAATCCCGGCAACTCCGGTGGCGCGCTCGTCAATGCACGCGGCGAACTGGTCGGAATCAACACCGCGATCTTCTCCCAGACCGGCGGTTACCAGGGCGTCGGATTCGCCGTGCCGGCCAGCATGGCCCAGCCCGTTTACGACAGCCTGGCGAAGACCGGCAAAGTGGTCCGCGGGTATCTGGGAGTGGGAATCCAGGAGGTCACCCAGGACCTCGCCAAGTCGTTCGGATTGAAGCAGACACAGGGAGCACTCGTCAGCGATGTCAATGAGGACAGCCCGGCCGAGCAAGCAGGATTCAAGCAAGGGGACGTCATCATCGGATACCAAGGCTCGCCGGTAGAGGATCCGGTGGCCTTGCAACGTAAAGTGACCAGGACGCCGGTGGGGACCAAGGCGACCGTCAAGGTGGCCCGCGATGGCAACGAGATGGATCTGACGGTCACGATCGGAGAGCAGCCGGATACCGTCAAGATCGCGAGCGCCGAGCAGGGGTCGAGCGAACACCCGCTGGCCGGCGTAGCGGTGCAGGAGCTGGACCGTCAGATTGCGCGCGACCTGGGTCTCACCAACAAGACCCAGGGAGTGGTCGTCATGGAAGTGGAGCCAGACAGCCAGGCGAGCCAGGCTGGTCTGACGCAGGGCGATGTGATCCGGGAGATCAACAAGCAGCCGGTGAAATCGGTGAAGGACTACGAGAAGATCACGTCAAGTCTGAAGAAGGACCAACAGGTCCTATTGCTGATCAACCGACGGGGAGCCTCGCTGTTCCTTTCGGTGAAGGTCTAAGAAGGCACTCGGCGTCGGGCGGGGATCAGGTCTCCGCCCGACGCCGGAGCTGTCGCGTCCCTCCGGGCTTCCGTCTCTCACGCGAATGCCAGCCACCCATGAATTAATCGAAGACTACAGTCTTCTTTCCGTAGATGAGCACGCGGTGCTCAACGTGCCTGCGTACTGCTCTGGCCAGCACGATCTCCTCTAAGTCGCGCCCCTTCCTGATCAGATCCTCCACGGTATCCCGGTGCCCGATCCGCGCCACATCCTGTTCGATAATCGGCCCCTCGTCGAGCTCCTCAGTCGCATAATGGGCGGTCGCCCCGATGAGTTTGACTCCTCGCTCATAGGCCTGACGATAGGGATTCGCCCCCATGAACGCAGGCAAGAACGAATGGTGAATGTTGAGCACCGGGCAGCCGACCGATATGAGGAATTCGGCGCTGAGGATTTGCATGTACCGCGCCATGATGACCAGCTCAGCCCGGTCGCGTTTCAAGGTGGCCAAGACCTGCTGCTCTTGCTCGCGCTTCGTCTCCTTGGTCACAGGGAAGACCTGAAACGGAATGTCAAACAAGTCGGCCCACATGGCGCAGGTTTCGTGATTCGAGAGAATGACCGGGATATCAATGGCCAGTTCGCCTCGTCGCTGCCGCTGAAGAAGGTCCACAAGACAATGGTCTTGCTTCGAAACCAGGATGGCGACACGAAGCCGATGCTCGGTGAGATGAACTTCGTAGCGCATATCGAACTCCTTGGCGACCGGCGCAAACGCGGAGGCGATCTCCCCACGAGGAATTTGAAACCCTTCCAGAGCAAACTCCGTTCTCATCAGGAAATCGCCGGTTTCCCGATCAGTATGGTGGTCCGAGTCCAGAATGTTACCGCCAAACTCATGGATGAACCCGGCAACTCGAGCCACGATCCCCTTCCGGTCCTTGCAGGCCACCAGCAGAACGACCGATCCTTTCTTCTCGGCCACTGACGAGGCCCTCCCTTCCTCCTGTTCTCTCTCTACGACAGTGCGCGATGATGTTCAGCCCAGAATCGATCAACGGAGGACAGACGTTAGCGCGGACAGATGGTTGGGAAAACGGGCTGAGCGAACTTTTTCAGGAAGCCTGACGTCAGGCGACGAGATGGCCGACAAGGTCGTAGGTTGTGGCGTCCGTGATCCGGGCCTTGACGAACTCGCCAGGTCTGGCCGTCCCCTCGTTGAGATAGACCACTCCGTCGATCTCAGGAGCCAGCCCCTCGTGGCGGGCTTCTAAGAGCCGGCCCGTCTCCTCTGAAACTCCCTCCACCATCACTTCGAGCGTGCGCCCGATCAGGTCGCGGCTCTTCCCGAGAGAGATGGATTCCTGAACGTTGAGCAGCTCGGTACGGCGTTCTTCCATGACTCGGCGGTCGAGCTTGCCGTCCAACTCCACGGCAGGCGTCCCTTCCTCATCCGAATAGAGGAACACAGCCGTCCGGTCAAATTCCATGTCAGTGATGTACCGCTTCAGCTCCTCAAAGGCAGCGTCGCTCTCACCTGGGAAGCCGACGATGAAGGCAGTTCGGAAGGTAAGCCCGGGGATGCTGGTCCGTACCCGTTCAAGCAGAGCCGTGATGGAGGCCTTCGTACCAATCCGGTGCATGCGCTTGAGCATGGTGTCGTTGATGTGCTGGAGCGGCATATCAAGGTACTTGGCGATCTTCTCCTCTCCAGCATAGAGGGCAATGAGCTCATCAGAGACTTGCTGTGGGTACAGATAAAACGGACGAATCCAGCGAAGCCCCTTGACCTTCACCAGCTCTCGCAAGAGCGAAACCAAGCCTTGTCGCAAGCCCAGGTCCACCCCATAGTTGATCGTGTCTTGAGAGATCAAATTGATCTCTTTGACGCCTTCGGAAGCCAACCGTTGCGCCTCCGCGACGATGGACTCGACAGGGCGGCTGCGTTGTTTGCCGCGCATGAGTGGGATTGCGCAGAAGGTACAATTCCGGTTGCAACCCTCGGCAATCTTGACGAAGGCGGAATGGGTCTTGCCGAGCCGGAGCCTGGGGGTGAGTTCATCATAGAGATAGGGCGGCGGGCTGATCCAGAGTCGCTGGGATTTCCGTCTGGGTTGCAGCAGAGTCCGGCAGATCTCGGAAATGTGGCCGAATTCACCGGTCCCGACGACCCCGTCAAGTTCAGGAAGTTCCTTGAGCAATTCCCCCTGATATCGCTGGGCTAGACATCCGGCGGCAATCAGGATCTTGCAGGCTCCTGTCTTCTTCAGCGCCCCATGCTCGATGATGGCATCGATGGATTCCTGCTTCGCCTCCTCGATAAAGCCGCAGGTGTTGATAATGACAACCTGAGCCTGCTGGGGATCAGCCGTCAGCTCGAATCCGTTCGCGACCAGCGAGCCCAGCATGACCTCGGAGTCCACCTGGTTCTTGGAACAGCCCAGGTTGACGAAGCCGATAGTGGTCTTCCGCTCCCTTTCAAGCGTGGCAATAGTTCTGCGCGGTGCCATAGGAGGGTCAGTGTACGAGGGGCACGATTACCCTGTCAACCGAGCCCCATGGTGTAAGCGTCCTGCTACAACAAACGCAGGTCTTGTGATCCTTCTCGTCCCGAAGGACAAGGTTCGGGCAGTTCTTGGCCAGTCCAGGGATCAGATGTCAAGAGGAAGGGTCGTGCGGTGGAGTGGACAAGACATTCGGCATTCCCTTATCGTATCATTCCTCCCCCACCCCGCTAACTTACGCTCACAAGGGAGGACTCTATGGCCCCGTTCAAGAACATCTGTCTCGCGATGGCGATCATGGTACTCGCAGGCTGCGCACCGACAAAGCAGGCGCGCTCGGTTGAGACCTATGGCTTTCTTGGCAATCTGTACCCATTGATGCACAAGGGTGGGGAGGGGGAAGCGTTGCTCCTTTATAAGAACCCGAAAGTGGCTACGATTCCGCGCGGGACATACAAGAAGATGTTTTTGGATCATGTGCAGGTCTGGGGCCCACCGACCAACGACCCTGCTCGACAGACGAATGCCCAACATGTTGCCGATATCCTCTATGGCCTGACCTATCTCAGCTTGGCCAAAGACTATGAAATGGTATCGGAGACTGGCCCCAATACGCTGCACATTCAAGCGGCGATTACTAGAGCGGATCCCGCCTATGTGGTCTTGCGTGCCGTCTCAACCATCCCCGCTCCGTTCAACTACCTCGCCCTCGCCTCGTTGGTCAAAGACCTCGGAACCGGCAAGCCTCTCTTTGTTGGCGATGCCAGCGTCGAGATGAAGATTTCAGACGCTCAAACCGGCGAGGTTCTCGGCGCCTCCGCCGACCGTCGGGTTGGCAAGAAACGACTGGATGCGGACTCGTTCGATTCGTGGGATGACGTCTATAAGACCCTCGAGTTCTGGACTGAGATGGTACGGTTCAGGTTGTGTCAGGAGCGCGGCGGAACGAACTGCGTCGCGCCGAAGGAGTGAAGGCGGAGTATTCTTGATTCGCGTGCGGCTATCACATAGAGTGACGCCGTGATTCGCACCTTTCAAGGCATCAGGCCGACCATTGCCAAATCCGTCTTCATCGAGGAAACGGCCGTTGTCATCGGGGATGTGGTGATTGGCGAGGAGTCCAGCATCTGGTTTCGCACGGTTGTCCGTGGCGACGTGAACTACATTCGCATCGGCCACCGCACGAACGTCCAGGACCTCTGCCTGCTGCACGTCACGCACGATACCGCGCCACTCGTCATCGGCGACGAGGTGACGATCGGCCACAACGTGGTGCTGCACGGTTGCACGATCAAGGATCGGGTCTTGATCGGAATGGGCGCCATCATCATGGACGGCGCCGTGATCGGCGAGGACAGTGTCGTCGGGGCTGGCGCGCTGGTCACCGAAGGCACGATTGTCCCACCCAAGAGTCTGATCCTGGGGTCTCCCGCCAGGGTCAAACGACCCGTGACTGACAAAGAGCTGGCCTGGATCAGGGAATCTGCGCAGAATTACATCGCGTATGCCCGGCAATATATGACAGATCCCGCCAAAGGGACAACGGGGTTTCAGGTCTGACGCCTTCAGGACTGAGTGCTGAGGACTGAGTACCGAGATTGAAGCACCATACTCAGTCCACATTACTCAGACCTCAGTCCTGCTTGTTGATACGAATGAAGCACACCGGGTCCTCCACGATGGCGGTCGGATAATCCCGTTCTTCCACGACACAGGTAACCCGCCGACGGGTGCACCAATCCGTGATCCAGGGGATTTCCTCGACCGATGTGGTTACCAGACTCAGCTGTCTGAGCTTGTTGAGGCAGCTCTCGACAAGCGCAAAGACTTTTTCGCGCTCCTTCACAAATACCTTCGGATTGAATGTCACAGGATTGGCGCGACCGTAGGACAGTGCTGAGATCTCTGGAAACCGTTCGGGATCGTTGAGGATGCTGACCATCCAGATGTGGTCGAACCTGCCCTTGGCAGTACGCGCATCTTCTGAGGCAAACCGGAAGGGCAGGCTTTTGCACGCCTGGTTCAGCAGAGTGACTTCGTCGGCCCTCAGATTACAGGCCACGACTTCCCGGCCGAGCTCCATGGTTTCCATCGCTAAAACGGGAATCTCAGTAACACCGGCGCCGACGTAGAGGCTCCGGCCTCCCGCTCGCAGACGTCCGAGTAAGACCTGCGCGAGCTTGATGCCAAGCTCCTGGCACGGACCCCGACGGTCCCGCCAAAACGCTTCGCCGCCTTCGTCACAGTAGATGGTCGCCAGTGCTGAATAATCCAGACTGGCGAAGATCCGCGCGATGGCTTTGATGGTGGAGGCCTTGATGGTTTTCAACTAGAGTCCACCCGGATGACGCCGCGCCCCTCGCTTGAAACTCCTCTTGAGACAAAATGTTCTTGACCTCGCCACAGCATTTCGGCACAATTTTACCCCCTGCCTCGAACATCGGTTAGATCCTGTCCGTCGCGGTGTCTCGTTGGGAATGCGCGACCGCCTTTCCCGGGGCCCCTTGATTGAGGAGATTGAGCCATGAAGGTGCTGGCAGTTCATCCAGGCCCTCTCATGTACACCAAAATCTACCTGCGGCTGGAGCCCCTGGGACTCGAACTGGTCGCTCAGGCAGCCCGCCAGGCAGGCCATGATGTTCAACTGATCGACTTGCAGGCGGAAACCCACGCAGATTACTTCAAGATCGTTGACCGATGGAAGCCCGACGTCGTGGCATTCTCCTGCAATTATCTCGCAAATGTGCCGGAAATTGTGGACCTGGCCAAGCTGACCAAGGAGAAACTTCCTCAGAGTTTCATCCTGGTCGGCGGGCACAGCGCGTCCTTCGTCGCACAGGATTTTCTGGAACATGGTGAAGGGGCCATTGACTGTGTCCTCAAGGGCGAAGGAGAGGCTGCCGTGCCTCAGCTCCTCCTGGCCATTGCGCAGGACCGCAAGGCCGTGACGAAGGTGCCAGGCGCGGTCACGCTGGACGGAGAAGGGCCGGCTCCCCGCTTCGTGGAGAGACTGGATGATCTTCGGCCGGCCCGAGACCTGCTGCGCCATCGTCGCAAGTATTTTATCGGCGTCCTGGACCCCTGCGCGTCCATCGAATTCACGCGGGGCTGTCCCTGGGACTGTTCCTTCTGCAGCGCCTGGACCTTTTATGGGCGCAGCTACCGCACAGTCAGTCCGGACAAGATTGTTGAGGATCTGGAACGGATTGAACAGCCAGGCATCTTCATCGTGGACGATGTAGCTTTCATCCAGTCCAAACACGGCTTTGACATCGGCGAAGCCATTGCCAGGAAGGGGATCAAGAAACAGTACTATCTGGAGACCCGTGGTGATGTCCTCCTTCGGAACAAGGAGGTCTTCACCTTCTGGAAGCAACTCGGCTTGCGATACATGTTCATTGGCGTAGAGGCCATTGACGAAGCGGGGCTCAAGCAACATCGAAAACGCATCACCTTGGGAAAGAACTTTGAGGCGTTGGAATACGCCCGCTCGCTCGGAATCACCGTGGCCATCAACCTGATCGCAGATCCTGACTGGGACAGGAAGCGCTTCGCGGTGATCCGTGAGTGGTGTCTGGAGATCCCGGAGATCGTCAATATCAGCGTCAATACACCATACCCCGGCACGGAGACCTGGCATACGGAATCACGTAAGGTCGAGACCCGCGACTACCGGCTCTACGACATCCAGCACGCGGTGCTGCCGACGAAATTACCGCTCCACGAGTTTTATGAGGAACTGGTCAAGACCCAGCAGGTTCTGAATCAGAAGCACCTCGGCTGGGAAGCGCTCAGATCCACGACCAGGATCGCGGCCGGGCACCTCCTGCGGGGCCAAACCAACTTCGTCAAGATGCTCTGGAAGTTCAACAGCGTGTACAATCCGAAGCTCCAGCTCTCCGATCACGCGAAACCAATCAAGTACCAGATGACGTTGCCGCCTGCACCGCAGGAGACGGTCAATCCGAAGATCCTCTACATCCACCACGCGCCAGGACGTCAGGGGCGAGCCATTGACGACGTCACCGAGCGGTTTGTGGAAGAAACCCGTATGGGAGCCAGTGCGTAGCCCGGATGATCCATGAACCACTCATGAATAATCCGGCATAGGACGGAGTCGGGGCGGTATCTGCTGAACAAATGAGATGTTCCCCACAGGATCGCCAACCTGTCACACGCTGGCCAGCTGTCTCGCAACTTCAGTCACGACACGGGTTACCTGATGCATAAACGTCAGGTCCAACGTGACCAGGGTATCCGTGGATTGATGGTAGTGGGGATTTCGGAAGTTCGCGGTGTCGGTCAGCATAACGGCCGGATAGTCAAAATGCCAGAAGGCTGCGTGGTCGCTGCGCCTGGCGTCCGGAAATGATTCGCCCTGGCCGGGAACTAGCAACGAGACGGTCTTGAGGTCGGGGACGTACTGGCTCGCTGCCTGTTCAATCAAGCTGGCCAGGCCTGCCGACGCTCTGTTTCCCACGATCCCTAAGAAGTTCCCCATCGTGGGGACCGCGATGGGGAGGCCCGGTGGCGCAAACTGAGAACCTTCCTCGGTGCAGGTAAACCCCACACATTCCAGCACAACCGCGCCTCGAATCTCCTGATCGGTTGCCTTGAGATGCGAGACGTACGCCAGGCTGCCGAGCAGGTCTTCCTCCTCCAGGCAGAACCCGATGAAGCGCACCGCCCCGTTGAGCGAAACCTCGCGCAGCCGCTGAGCCACCTCCAGCAGGACCGCTAGGCCGCTGGCATTATCGTCGGCGCCGGGCGATCCCTGCACCGTGTCATAGTGCGCGGCGATAATGAGAGGAGGTTGAGGCGGGACGGGTGAAGATCGGGATGGCAGCATTGTAGCGATTACATTGCGGTAGGTGCCACCAAGCGCCTCGAAGGTGTGAAAGGAGACATCCAGACCAAGGGTCATGAATTGCTCGGTGAGGTAGTGGGCTGCCTGTTCCAACGCGGCGGGGGACGTGACGGGATGACGTTCGCCGATGATGGATTGGAGATGAGCCCGGATGCGATCGCTCACAGGCCCAGATCGCGCGATCTAGCCAGAATGGCCCCGGCCTCACGCATCTCACGCATCGCTCGCTCGCAGTCTCCAGGCGTGGCATCAATCCCGCGGACGGCATCCTCCAGCACCACGACCCGAATGCCAAGCCTGCAGGCATCCAAGACTGTCTGCTTGACGCAATAATCAGTGGCCAGACCAGACACATAGAGCGTTTTAGCGCTCATGTCTCGCAGGCGTTGTTCCAATGTGGTGCCCTCGAAGGCCGAATAGGCTTCCTTCTTCGGATCCGTGGCCTTTGACACGATCGCGGTGCCGGGCGGGACAATCAGGTCAGGATGGAACTGAGCACCTCGCGAGGTCTGCACACAATGCACCGGCCAGGGACCGCCCTGTTCTATGAAGGAACAGTGGTTGGGCGGATGCCAGTCACGTGTCGCGATGATAGGTACCCTTTGGCTGTGGAAAAACCGAACGTAGTCATTGACGGTCTTGATAATCTCATCCCCACCGGGCACTCCAAGCGCTCCCCCTGGGCAAAAGTCAACCTGCAGATCGGTCAACAGCAGCACTGACTGGCTGTCCGGATGAGGAACTTTTGCGGAAGCCTTCATAGGTTGAGGATAGGGTTGAGGGAACTATATGTGCCGAGGCTCGATTCAGAACGTCCGCCTTTCACCTCAGCCCGAGCCTCAACCTGTTCCTACGACACGATCTCGGTGCCGATGCCCTTGTCTGTGAAGATCTCCAGCAGGACCGCGTGGGGCATGCGGCCGTCAATGATGTGGGCCTTTCGGACTCCTCCATCCAGCGCCATCAGGCAGGCATGGACCTTGGGGAGCATGCCTTCGTTGATCGTGCCCCGTTTGACCATGCGTTGCATGTCCTTCCGGGAGAGCGTGGAGACGTGACGCCCCTTCGCGTCGCGGATGCCCTTCACATCGGTCAGCACCAGTAATTTCTCAGCCTTGAGGGCAGCCGCCACCGCGCCGGCAACGAGGTCTGCATTGATGTTGTAGGTATTTCCTGCGCGGTCCGTCCCGATCGGGGCGATGACCGGAATGAAATTGTCTTCCTGCAACTTCACCAGCAGGTGGGGATTCACTGATTGCACTTCGCCCACCAGCCCGAAGTCTTCATCCGACGAACCGTCCGGTTCCGTGCTCAGGCTTTCCGCCCAGGCCTTCGCGGTCAGCGGCTTGGACAGGATGAGTCCGCCGTCCTTGCCGGTCAGCCCGACAGCCCTGGCTCCGTGCTGGTTCAAGAGTGTCACGATTTCCTTGTTGATCCTCCCGCCCAGGACCATCTCCACGACCTCCATCGTGGGACGGTCGGTGATCCGCACGCCTTGCCGAAACTTTGGTTCCAGACCCAGCCGGTTCAACATCTGATCGATCTGCGGCCCTCCTCCGTGCACGATGACCGGGTTGAGACCGACATACTTCATCAGGACCACATCCAGCGCGAATTTGTCCTTCAGCGCTTCGTCGATCATGGCCTTCCCGCCGTACTTGATGACCACCGTCTTGTCGGTAAAGGTCCGGATGTACGGGAGCGCCTCAACCAGGATGTTGGCCTTCTTGATCAGTCTGTTCATGCATGCCTCCGGCGTTAGGCTTGGGGCTTTGGGCAAGTGGCTACAGGGCTTTTCTGCCTATTGCCTCTGCCACTCGCCTCGCGGCTGTGTCATAAAATGAACCGGCTGAGGTCCTCGTCTTTCACAATCTCCTTCAGTCGGTCCTTCACGTACTGCGCATCAATCAGGATCTTCTGCTCAGTTAATTCAGGGGCGTCGAACAACACCTGCTCCAAGAGCCGCTCCATGATCGTGAAGAGGCGCCGGGCTCCGATATTCTCGGTGCGGTCGTTCACCTGCACGGCGGTCGCGGCGATCTCTTCCAATCCATCTGGAGTGAAGTCCAGCTTAATCCCGTCCGTTTCCAACAGCGCCTGATACTGCCGCACCAGCGCGCCGCGCGGCTCGGTCAGGATGCGAACGAAGTCCTGCTTGGTCAGGGGCTCGAGTTCGACTCGAATGGGGAACCGCCCCTGCAGCTCCGGTATCAGATCAGAGGGCTTGGCGACATGAAACGCCCCGGCGGCAATGAACAGAATATGATCGGTTCGGACCGGACCATACTTCGTGGTCACGGTCGAGCCTTCGACGATGGGCAGCAGGTCTCGCTGCACCCCTTCCCGGGACACATCCGGCCCGACGCTTTTCTCGCGCCCCGCGATTTTGTCGATCTCGTCCAGGAACACGATCCCCGCTTCTTCTACCTTGGTCACCGCTTCCCGGATCACCTCGTCCATGTCGATCAGCTTCTGCCCTTCGTCCTGCGTCAAATGCTTCAACGCTTCGGGCACCTTCATGACGCGTTTCTTTTTCTTACCCGGGAACAGGCCCCCGAACATCTCCCGAAGACCGCTTTCGAGCTCCTCCATGCCGCCGACGTTCGAGATCACACCGATGGGAACGCTCCGCTCTTTGACTTCCGCCTCCACAGAGCGGTGATCCAGCTTCCCTTCGCGTAACTGGAGTCGAAGTTTCGAGCGTGTCGCCTCATAGGATTCGTAGCCAGCCGAGTGCGCGCCCTCCTGGCCCGTCTCATCGAGGACGCCGGCGGCTGGTTTTGGGCCTGCGGGCGGAAGCAGGAGGTCGAGCAACCGCTCTTCTCCGAGTTGCTCAGCCCTTTGTCGGACCAGCTCAAGGCAGCTCGCCTTGACCATGCTGACCGACAGTTCCGTGAGGTCGCGGACGATGGATTCCACATCACGCCCGACGTACCCCACCTCGGTGAACTTGGAGGCTTCGATTTTCAGGAAGGGGGCCTGGGCCAACTTCGCCAAACGTCGCGCAATCTCGGTCTTGCCGACGCCCGTCGGGCCGATCATGATAATGTTCTTCGGCATGACCTCCTCGCGAAGGTCTGGGCCTAATTGTTGCCGTCGCCAGCGGTTGCGTAACGCGATAGCCACCATGCGCTTCGCGTCCTGCTGGCCGATGACGTAACGATCCAGTTCCTCCACGATCTGGCGAGGTGTCAGGCGGTCGAGGCTGGGCGGCTTCTTGCGGGGCTCAGGCATGGATGATGGCCTTCAGCGCTTGAGTTCTTCGATGACGAGTTGCTGATTCGTGTAGATATCAATGCCGCCGGCGATCCGCATGGACTCCTCAACGATCGCTCGCGCGTCCAGGGCCGAATGGTTTAATAAAGCTCGCGCAGCCGCCAGGGCATAGGGCCCTCCGGAGCCAATCGCCAGGACGCCATCCTCCGGTTCGACCACGTCGCCGGTGCCGGAGATGACGAAGGAAGAGTCGAGGTCCGCCACGGCCAGCAGGGCTTCCAGCCGCCTCAGCACCCGGTCAGTTCTCCAGTCTTTGGCCAGTTCCACCGCCGCCCTGGTCAGGTTGCCACGATATTCCTCCAGTTTGAGCTCGAACTTCTCGAACAGGGTGAAGGCATCAGCCGTGGCGCCCGCAAAGCCGGCCAAGATCTGATCACGGTGCAAGCGACGGAGCTTGCGGGCATTGCTCTTCATGACCGTGGTTCCCACGGTGACCTGGCCATCTGAGCCCATGGCCACGCTGCCCTCTCGCCTGACGCAAAGAATGGTGGTGGAATGGATTATCATGACGGCGTAGATCCACCTTTGTTCTGAGAGCCGGGTGCCCGTCCAGCCCTCGGGTGAGTGCGGTCATACACAGCCATCAGTTGATCTGTTGCCAGGTGCGTATATTTTTGTGTCGTGCCGAGAGAGGCATGGCCGAGCATCTCCTGGATTGCCCGGAGATCTGCGCCCTCGTCGAGAAGGTGCGTGGCAAACGAATGGCGAAGCGCGTGGGGACTCACGCGCCCCCCTGGGAGGCGACTGGAATAGGCTGCCACGATCCGTTCCACGCTGCGCGCAGTCAGACGGTCACCCCTGCTGTTTTGAAAGGCCGGAGTCTGCCCCAGTGCTGAGTGCCGGAGAGCAGCATGATACTCCTTGATCGCCGCCACTGCCACCGCACCGACCGGCACCAGGCGCTCCTTTCGCCCTTTGCCGCGAAGCCGGGCGAGCCCGTCGGAGAGGTTGAGGTCGTCCAGATTCATGCCGACCAGTTCGCTCACACGAGCCCCGGTGGAATACAGGGTTTCGAGGATCGCACGGTCCCGCAGGGACAGCACCGTGTCTCCCTCGGGAAATTCCATGAGCGCGTCGGCGTCGTCCTTGGTCAGGACTCGCGGCAGGTGCTGCGGTTGTCTCGGCGTCCTGACCTCGGCAGCCGGATTCTGCCTGGTTCGGCCCTGCTCCGTCAGGAACCGATAGAAACTTCTGAGCGTGGCCAGCTTCCGCGCCAGCGAGGATTTCTTCTCTCCCTTCCGGTCCAACCACGCCAGGTAGCTGCGGATGGCGAACGAGTCCACGTCATCGGGCGAGAGCGCAGTCGCGGGGGTCGGACGGAACGTGCCCATAAAGGAGCAAAATTGACGCAGGTCCGATTGATAGTTGCGAATCGTCTCGCGGGACGCTCCCCGTTCTACCTCAAGAAACGTCACGAAAGCCCGGATCGCGTCTTCCATGCCTCGAGATCCTCCAGCGCACGCTGACCAATCAGGCGCCGCTTCTCGTCCTTGTCGCGGATCCGGCTCGGCAGAGGAGGGAACAGACCGAAGTTGGTGTTGATCGGCTGGAAGTGGCGGGGATCGCTGGTGGTGATGTAGGTGATCAGACTGCCATAGGCCGTCGTGGGCGGAGGGGTCACCAGGGGAAGCCCCGCGAGCCCTCTGGCCGCATTAACGCCGGCCAACCCTCCCATCGCAGCGGATTCAGTATAGCCTTCCACCCCCACGATTTGCCCCGCGAAAAAGGCCGTGCCGCGAGCCTTGAGCTGCAGCGTGTCTCTGAGCAGTTGCGGTGCATTGACGAAGGTATTCCGGTGCAGGCTCCCGTACCGGAGGAACTCGGCCCGTTCAAGGCCCGGGATCATGCGGAACACCCGACGTTGCTCCGGGTAGGTCAGCTTTGTTTGAAACCCCACCATATTGTAGCAGGAGCGATGGATGTTCTCGGCCCGAAGCTGAACGACCGCATAGGGGCGAGTGCCCGTTCTGGGATCTTCCAGCCCCACAGGCTTCAAGGGCCCGAACTGCATGGTCTGGCGCCCACGTTCCGCCATCACCTCGATGGGAATGCAGCCTTCGAAATAGGGGGTCTTCTCGAACTCCTTCGGCTGGACTTTTTCCGACTTGACCAGCGCGTCGTGAAACCGATCGTAGGTTGCCTCGTCCATGGGACAGTTCACATAATCCGGCCCGCCCTTCTCATAGCGGGAGGCCCGGAACACGGCATCCATGTTGATGGAGTCCGCGTCGATAATGGGCGAGATGGCGTCAAAGAAATAGAGATTTCTTGAATGCGTCAGATCCCGAATGGCGGTGGTGAGGTTATCGGATGTTAAGGGACCGGTGGCGATCACACACACGCAGTCGGTCGGAATGTCCTTGATCTCCTCCCGAATGATCCGGACGTTCGGATGACTCTCCAAGGCTTGCGTGACGCGTTGCGCGAACAGCTCGCGATCCACGGCCAGCGCCGAACCAGCCGGTACACGAACTTCGTCTGCGACACGGATCACCAAGGAGTTCAGGCGTCGCATCTCTTCCTTCAGAATCCCCGACGCGCTCAGAACATCGCCCGACCCCAAGGAATTGGAACAGACCAACTCGGCCAGCAGCCCGGTCTTGTGGGCCTGGGTCTGTTCCTTAGGACGCATCTCGTAGAGCGTCACGCGCGCGCCGCGCGTCGCCGCTTGCCAGGCTGCTTCCGACCCAGCTAGACCTCCTCCCACGATGACCACATCATCGCGCATCCACTTGAATCTCCATCGAGAAGCGATTGTACGGGCCGTATTTGAATGATGTCAAGTTACGAAGAAGACCAGGCGAGTGGCAAGAGGCTGCGGCTCATCGCCATGAGCAATCAGATTTGGGCTGTATGCTAGTCGCGCGCGACTAAGAACCAGCAGCAGGAACCTACCGTGCTCTAGCCTCGCGTCTCATGCTCCGCGCCCGGCTTCAGTTCGTTGACGGGTCTTTGACCAGCGTGATAGACTCGCGCGCACGTGGGCGATTAGCTCAGTGGGAGAGCGCTTCCCTCACACGGAAGAGGCCACTGGTTCGATACCAGTATCGCCCACCATGACCACGAAAATGAAAGCACTGGACGCCACGTCAACCCGGATGAGAGTCGCAACTGCTGGATTTTGACCGATCATCCGGCCGCTGCAGGCATCTGTTAATCTACTGGACAGACTGGCAGGCTTGAGCTAGACTTATTGACATCTCTCCAGGATGTCGGTAGTCTCTCAAGGGAAAAGAGAGGTGTCGCATGGGGGAA
>Ga0209857_1000113_pt1 | contig 17108 bp, 11 predicted proteins | sample GWRWN1_10_20_FD_187226 | JGI IMG/M metagenome (GOLD analysis project Ga0209857, IMG submission 187226) | Riverbed sediment microbial communities from areas with no vegetation in Columbia River, Washington, USA - GW-RW N1_10_20 (SPAdes)... | ecosystem: Environmental > Aquatic > Freshwater > River... | reverse complement strand
CTCGACTCGGTACGGCCGAAGGCCACGACCGAGCCTGCGAAGCAGGCGAGTCGAGTGGCATTACTTAGTATCCAAGATCGCCTTCGGGTTGGTGCGCCTCGTCCAGCACCAGATGCCGCAGTCGTTCGATCGCCTGCTTGTGCAGCCGGTAGAAGTGCGAAAGGCTGATCTTGAGCTCGGCGGCAACGCGCTGGGGAGCACGGTGTTGCACATAAGTCGCCTGCAGGATTGCGCGCTCACGCTCCGGGAGCGCATTGATCACACTCCGAACCTGCGAGACAAGCGTCGCGTCCTCGATTGAGGCGAGGGCTGCGTCCGCGGACGGATCCGCGAGCCTCCCGGCCAAGGTTAGCTCCGCCTGGCTTTCCTGGTCAAGCGAATACTCCACAGGATGATCGCGGCGCAGCGAATTTAGCACTCGACCGCGAATGCGATACGTGGCAAAGGTTGAGAACCGGACGCCCCGCTCGTGGTCGAAGCGCTCGACGGCTTCGATGAGGCCGACGGTGCCCTCCTGAATCATGTCCATCAGGACGGGAGAGGGCGGACGGACTTGCATAACGAGCTTGAAGACGAGGGGCTGATAGGCTTCGATCAGGCGGAGGCGGCTGTCGACGTCGCCCTGCCGCCGGTACTGTTCCCACAGACGGCGCTCCTGGTCAGAGGTGAGCAGCGCGACGTGCTGGATCGCTTTGAGATAGTCGGCAAGCACCACTTCGCTCCAAGGTGATGGCAGATGCTCCGCCATCTCGTACTGCGGCTTCGCTGCACCTTCGAACTACTGTCGGGGAAGTCCTCCCCTTAATAACACAAGGGCTTAGGGCATGGGGCTTAGGGCTTAGTAACTGCTACCACTTTACCAGAATCCCGAAGCCCCAAGCCCTGAGCCCTAAGCCCTGATGTTAGAAGCGGTATGTCACGACGTAGAATAGGTTGAGCTGTGACTCGTTGTCAATCGAGAACGAGACCTGCGTATTCGGTGTGAACCGGTATTCCAGCGACCACACATGGCGGGGCACCTCGCCGAACTCCGAGGTCATCGTCACGTAGAGGTTGCTGATCAGCAGCTTCCCGATGCGCAGTCGCAGCGGCCGGACAGTGCTTGCGCTGAAGAGGTCGTACTCAATCTGAAACTCTTCCAGTCCGAGCGCCTTCGCCACCTGGCGACCGATCGGGCCGAAGAGCGCCTCGCTGAGCTCGGCGCGCAAGGCTTCCTCGATGGGCTGACCGCGCAGCACCTGGACGAGCCTGGCTTGCCCTGCCAGTAGCGCGAGGATTTCGTTCTGCGGCAGCGTTGGATCGGAACTGTATTCGGCGGTCAGGTTGTCAGGAGTGCCCTGCACGTGGACGAAGATGGTCACCGTCTCCGTCCGGGTCTCCGGTACCGACCCTGATTGCGACTGAACGGTTCTGGTCACCTGCGTGCGTACACGGGTCTCGGCCGTCGCGTCGACGAAGGGCATGAGCCCGCGGGCTTCAGAGAACGTCGCACGCCCTTCGGTCAGCGTGAACCTCGTGTCGAACGCCGTGAAGTTGCCTCGCGCCGCCTCGACTTCGCCGGACAGTTTCGGGTCGCGCCACGTGCCACCCGCATGCACCGCGCCATGGACCTCGAAGCGAAGATCCCCGACGTTCACCCACAACTGTTCACCAGCGCGCAGATCGACGTCGAGGGTGGGGTTCAGGCCGGCCGTGGCAGTGACGCCTGTGCCCCGCGGCGCTCCGACAAACATATCTCCCTGGGAGACCACGAGCGATCCGCCGACGAGGGGCCGGGTGGCCGTACCCTCAATCCGGATCGACCCGTCGATGCGACCCGCAAAGTGTGGATCATATTTCAAGCGCGCGCCGTCAGCGGTCAACTGCAGCGCCAGCCGGTCGGGCCGGAAGTTCCGGATGCCGAGCGCGCCGGCACCGGACACTGTGCCCTCTCCCATTCGCGCCGTGAACTGACCGATACGCACCTCGTTGGCATCGAAGGTGACCGTCGCGGCCAAGCCGGTCAGCGCGGGTTCGACGCGCCGTACCCTGATCGAGGCATCGCTCGTGCTGATCGATCCCTCCATTCTCGGTTGGGAGACGGTCCCTGTGATCCGGACTTCACCCGCGAGCGGTCCTTTGGCTTCTTGGACGGCATCCGTCAGCAGCCCCAGGACGCTGAGGTCCGCGTCGACCAGTGACAGGCGTAGATCCATCGGTCGCGTCTCATCGAACCGAAAGCGCGCCGGGTTGAACGGAACGTTGCCCTCGAGCCGCGCCTTATGCTGGCCTTCTTGCAACACCGCAGGCGAGATCTGGAACTGTCCATCACGATAGAATGCCTGGAGGATGAGGCGGTCGAAGCTCGCGCTGCCGATCGTACCATCCGTCACCGTTGCCGAGAGTCCGACGAGCGGCTCGGCGAGACGGCCGCTCAGCTGCAGCGTGAAGTCGACCGCCCCCGCAAGCGGACGCTGGACGCGGAGCAGCGGACGCAGAAGATCGAGGTTGAGACCCGTCCCCGCGAGTTCCACTTCGCTCTCGCCTTCAAGGTCGATCCGGCCCGCGCCCACCAACTCGCCCTGCTGGGGATGCACCACGAGCCGGCGCAGGGTGACCGCCTGATCGGCATAGGTCGCTTCGACCACCGCATCTCGGATTGTGTGGTCGCCGAGTTTCCCGTCCTGCAGGGAGGCGTTGACCGTCACGCGCGGGGTGCTGAGCGGGCCGGACACAGAGAATTCACCGTCCAGCGTTCCGCTGAGTGGAACAGGTGGACGCACCCGGAAGAGCGACAGTAATCCTGACATCTCGGCCCCCGTCGCCGCGATGCGCAGGTCGGCCGCGGGATCCCGGTTCAGCTGCACGCTGCCACGAAGCGCGAAGGTTCCATCTCCTTGATGCAACTCCAATGGATTGAACGTCAGCCGCGACCCTTGGAGCTGCACGCGTCCGGATGCGCGATCGAACCGCTGCCCGTTGACGACGAGTGAGGTCGACGCGATTGCAGCATCCACGGCAGGCGCGCGCAGTGTCGCGCCGATCGTCCCCGTCAAGTCCACCATCCCGTCCACATCCACGACCTCGGTCCGCAGCGCGCCGATATCTCTCAAGTGGAAACCCTCTGCTGCGAACGAGATCCGGAGCGCTCCCTCCCGGCTGACGCTGCCCTGCGCCTGGATGGTCGACGCGTTAACTGAAGCCTCGGCCCTGTCCAGGAGGAGATGCGTCCCGGTCCAGCGGAATTCGGCCCGCGCCTGGTCGATGCGCTGGCCCTCAACCCGTCCATCATGCAGTTCCACAATGCCTGACGCATTGGGCTGGTTGAGGGGACCGGTGAGATGCAGATCGCCACGGATTGTTCCCTGGAGATCGAGGGGGACATCGGCGATGTCGAGCCATCGCTGCGCCGGAAGGCGATCCGCCGTCAGCCGGAGATCGAATGCTCCGCGTCCGGTCCACGCGATCGAGCCAGCGAGCTCGTAGATCCCTGGGCCGTCGCGGAGGCGAAGGCCAGGCGTGGACACACCGGTGGGCGTGACGTGGACGCGGCCGAATGCTCTATCAAAAGGAAATGGACCGAGGGTGCCGTTACGGACGGCCATCTCTGCCGCCAGGACGGGTGCCCGCGTGGTCCCGCGCAGCTCGCCGACAAAGTCTGCGCGGCCCGACAACGCGCCTTTCAGCCCAAAGCGCTCACTAACGGTGCGCAGGCTGACCTCGTCGGCCGCTACCTTCATGGCCAGCGTGCCGGTCCGGCCGATGACGCCATACGCATGCACGGTGCTGGACCCCGATTGCGCGTACAGCCGGTCGATCTCCACGCGCCCGCGGGCATAGTCAAACAACGTTTCCAATCTGTCGAAGGCAATCCCGAGGGCAACCCCGCGGCCCATCTGGATGCGGCCCTGTGCAACGGTCCCGGCCCGGGTGCCCGCTGCGGCGAGGGCGCCGGTTGCCGACCCGCGCAACGACGGATCGAGGACGAGCCCGAATCCAGGGAGGATCCGCGTATCCAGGTTGCGCATCTGTGCGAGGGCAAAGAACGTGCGATCTCCTGGATCGAGCCGGAAGTGTCCTGCCATCTGTCCGCTTCCGGCCGCGAGCGACATGCGGTCGAAGATCAGCAGGCCTCCATAGTACGAAAAGTCGCCGCTCGCGTTTGTAAAACCCTCACGGTTCAAACGACCGTATGCGGCGTCGACGCGTCCTTCGATCCGCGGGGACACGAGCGATCCGACAATGCGCGCGTCACCATTGGCCTGGCCCTCCAGCCGCACGGCGGCTCGAGGAAATACCAGGCGCTGCAAGGTTGCGAGATTCAGCGAGGGCGAACGAACCGCGAGATCGAAATGGACGCCCGCCACGTGCGTGATCGTCCCGCGGACCCAGATCGGAGAGATTGGGCCGCGAGCAGATGCACTGCCGACCGCCATGCTCAGTCCTTCGGTCGACACGCCGGTGTTGTCTACCAGCAGCGGCCCGTTGACTTCTGACAGCGTCGTGCGCTGGGGCAACAGTTCTGCACGTGCGGCTCTCAGCAGAATACGCCCTCGGTAGTCGAGCGCGATTCTGTCGATCCAGTGGCTCGCAAGGAGATGAATGGTACCGTCGAATGTGCCACCGCGCCAGGCGAGCCACGGGAGTCTCAAGAAATACGGACCCCAGAACTCACTGGATGCGCCGCGGGTCGTGACATCGAGATCAAATGTCCCCTCTCCGATGGTGGCGACCCCGGCCGCGCGCAACAACGCCGGCGTGTCACCATCAGTGTTGATGGCGTCGGCGGAAATGCGTACACGCGGGGCATCGGAGAAATCGATGAGCCCGGTGATGCGCTCGAAATGTGCGCCGAACGGGGATTGGATCGCCAGCGCATCAGAGAACACGAGCGTGCCCTCACGCACCCTCACCGTGCCCCGGAACGAAGGAACCTCCGCAGCAGCATCGTCACGTTCAAACAGGTCGGAGTAGTTCCACCGGCCTTTACCGTCACGGCTCAGCACCAGGAACGGCCGGTCCACCTCAATGGCGATCACACTCTGGGCGATGCCGCGGCCGGTGAACAAATCTCTGGTGAGGCGACCGATGTCGAACCGGACGACGACGCGCGGGGCTTCAAAGAATGATCCGCGGGGAAGCTGATCGGGGTTGGCGACTCGCACTCCTTCAAGCACAATGCCGCGCACGGGGTCGCCGCCGATCCGGAGGACCGTGACGTCGCGTCCCAGCGATTGCGTGGCTTCGCGGACTAACCTGGACCGCACCGACTCCGTCAGGTCGCCCCGCACGAGGAGCCAGCCCACGGCGACGATCACGAGGACCGCCGCTACAAGGGTCGCAAGGAGAATTCTACGCATGATACCGGTGGTTCAACAAACGGCGAGACGAAGAGCCGGCCCCCTGCTCTTCATTCCCTCCGCGACTGCCTTGTACTCACGAGGAATCACAAGCGAGAGACGCCGGATCGCCGGCGGCGGGTTTACCGGATCAACACCGGGATCTGCACCTCACCCTGCAGGAACCATTCCGTGCGGATCAGCCGGCCGGCGAATACATCGAACTTCAGAAACTCGGAGCCCTCGGGGGGCAGTCCAAACGGGACGATCTGAATCAGCAGATCCGTATACTTCCCGAAATCCTCGAAGAGCTGGATCGCCTCGTCGAGGTCACGCGCCGGGAGAGGCGACGGTTCGGCCATCAGCTGCTGGCTCACTCGCTCTTCCAGCGGGAATTCAAGAGGGATCTGCAGGCCGGATGACCGCACAATGAGCACGGCCGGGCCGCGCGGGAAGTTCCGCGGGATCGGTACGTCAATGACCTGTGAGGTCATTGTTTCCTCCTGGAAGGGCCGGATCGACATGCGCACGCGCAGGGACTCGCCGGGCGATACCTCGCGGCGCTCCGCCTGGACGTCCGCGATCAGCGCCGTCATGCGCTTCGTGGTAAAGCTCACCTCGATGTTAATGTCCGACGCATCGACCGTTACGAGATCGTTGTAGAACATGAAATTCAACGCGTCGGGGAGCTCGAGCAGCGCTGCCATCGCCATGTCGCGGGTGTTGTAGATCAAGTTCTCCCGCGTGACCACGCGCGGCAGGCCCTTGCCGCGCATCGTGATGCGTACCTTGACGGTCCCGCCGCCTTGCACCTGTTCGCGGACCTGTTCTAGGGTCGTGAGGGTCATCGCCGTCGTAAACAGTTTGGCAAGATCCGGACGCCGCACGACCTGAAAACCGCGGTGCACCGTCTTGCCCTTGTCCAAATCAGTGATGCTCACCCGCACAGCGAACATGCGGGGCATCTGTCCGATGACACCGCGAATGCCGGGACCGCGATCCTGGTCGATCTTTCCGATCAACTCGCCCAGGTTACCCTCTTTGAAGGGACGCTCCAGCGTCCGCACCACCGTGATGATCTCCGATGTGGTCAGTCCGTATTCAACTTCGCCCAGGAGCTCCCACGGGTGGCCGCAGATCAAGAGTCTGTTACTCGTTCGAAGTGTGACGGTGCAGATGCCCCCGTAGTTGATATCCCCGCGCACCTGCACGATGCCCACAGAACTGCCGGGACCGATCTGTGCGGCCTCGAACTCCGCTGAGCCCCCCAGCGATTGCAAGAGCGGTTGATTGAGACCCAGCACACGCTGCACGATGCGCAGGGCCCGGGGGGAGGCGCCGGAGATGCTGGCAGGAAACGTCGCCGGCACGAACGCTGTGGTGTGCGGCACCCGCGCGGCGTCGATCTGCTTCGCCTGCTCAAACGTGTTGGCAATGACAAACCGAGACGTCGGCCGGCCTTGGATCTGAATCGGACGGTCGGCCATGAACACGCGCGGCCACGCGGACTCAGCGCCATTCTTGATGTCGAGCACGCGCAGCATCTCTTCGATCGGGGTCGCCAGGGCCAGCTCTCTCTTGCCAGGTTGATACAGGTAGCCCGCACTGAGCGCGCCAATGAGTTTGCCATTGATGTACAGAGGACTGCCGCTCATGCCGGCAGCGGTGCCGCCGGTGATATCTGTGATCGGGCCAGAGATCCTGAACAGGATGAGATGCTTGACCGGAATGGCTCCAAGGCCGGAGTTCAGGATCCCAATAACCTCGAAGTCGAATTGCTCGATCTTTTGGCCTTTGATCACGGTGCGCGAGATACCGCGCATGCCCGGCTTCACCTGCGATAATGGCATGATCGCGGGAAGCCCGTCCCTGCTCTGCGCCCAGCCTGCGACCGGCCAGAGGAGCGCGGTCACGATGACCGCAATGACAATCACTCGCCCTCTCACCTGACTACCTCCCATCTCATTTCCTTGTTTCCTCGTTTCCTTGTCCCCGTACTCAATCCTTGCGTCACAAAAAATCCCGGGAACTGCTGTCCCGGGTGTACCACGACCCTGTCACGAAATGGTCAGCGCGGCATCAACCTCACCACAACGTCTCCACGCTCGACACGCTGGCCCGGGCGTACGAGCACCTCACGCACTACGCCCTCGCGCGGCGCTCGCGCCGCGATACTCTTCTGGCCGGTCAGCGGGGTCCGGACGTAGAGCAACGGCTGCGCGTCCTCCACGCGGGCATCGACCTCGACGAGATCGTCGGCCAGCACGACGCCGGTCAGGGAGCTCTTCACCTCCACAACGTCTAGACGCGGAGCGGCCCCAGCGGCGCTCGCCAGTATGGCCATTGTGACCAAGATAACTGCCAGCCTGTGCATCGTATCCCTATTGTACCCCTTCATTAGCCTGTAAACTCGTCGGGCGCGGAATCGGCCCTTCTAAAGTAGAAACGCAAAGTCTCTACGATTCGTTCCGATGCGCGCCCGTCTCCATACGGGTTGCGCGCCTGCGCCATGGCCCCATACGCACCCGCGTCCGTGAGCAGCTTGGTGGCCTCAGCGACGATGCGTCCGCGGTCCGTCCCCACTAGGCGCAGCGTGCCCGCCTCGACCCCTTCCGGACGCTCGGTAACCCGGCGGAGGACGAGAGCGGGACGGCCCAGCGCCGTGGCTTCCTCTTGAATGCCGCCTGAGTCGGTCAGGATCAAATAGGCCTGTTTCATGAGCTGCACCCACGGGCCGTACTCGGGGGGCTCGATCAGGTGGGCGCGCTTGTGCCCGCGCAGCACCTCCGTCACCACCCTGCGCACCGCCGGATTCGGGTGTACGGAAAAGACAACTTCAACGTCAGGAAACCGCTCGAGGAGATCCACCAGTCCCAAATAGATCTCACGCATGGGGTCGCCCCAGTTTTCACGCCGGTGCGTCGTCACAAGCAGCAGCCGCCGTCCATTGAGGCTGGGGATACCGGCGACTGTGGGCATGCCGGTTTGGTCTTTCACGATGCGCAGCGCATCGATGACGGTGTTGCCGGTCACGACGATCGCGTCCTGGGCAACACCCTCGCGAACCAGATTTTGCTTGCCCGCGGGCGTGGCGGCGAAGTGCAGGTCGGTCATCACGGAAGTGAGCCGCCGGTTGATCTCCTCGGGAAAAGGCTGGTACTTGTCGTGGGTCCGCAGGCCGGCTTCGATATGTCCGACCGGAATCTGGCGATAAAATGCCGCGAGCGCTCCGATGAACGTCGTGTGCGCGTCACCCTGCACAAGCATCATCGCCGGCCGGACGTCCTCGAGCACTCGATCGAGCCCCGCGAGCGCGCGCGTCGCGATGTCGACCAACGACTGCTCGGGGCGCATGATGTCGAGATCCCGGTCGGGTGTAATGCCGAACAGGCGCGTCACCTGGTCGAGCATTTCGCGGTGTTGCGCCGTGACGACAACAACGGGAACGAAATCTTTGCTTTCGCGCAGTCGCAGAATGACCGGCGCCATCTTCACCGCCTCCGGCCGCGTACCGAAGACCGTCATGATGGGGAGGGGCGCCAAGGGGTTAACGGAGGTTTGCGGGATCGGGGAGATCTGCCGCTGCGGTGCCTCGAAGCCGGAACAGCCCGAGCCGGCGCACGAGGAGCAGCACCACGAGGATGATGGTGCCCAATACGGCGAGTGATGCGCTGCGGTTGATGCCGGCGGCGGCAAGACCGCCAAGACCGAACACCGCGCTGAGAAGATACAGCACGAGTACGGTCTGGCGCTGGGTAAGCCCGCGATCGAGCAGGCGGTGGTGGAGGTGTTCGCGATCGGGAAGAAAGATCGAGACTGATTTGCGGTACCGCCGCACGATGGCGTATCCGGTATCCGCGATCGGAACGGCCAGGGCCAGCACTGGAATGGCGAGACTCAACGCCGTCGCCGCTTTGAACAGGCCGTACACGGATGCCGCTCCCAGGAGATAGCCAAGCAGCATCGATCCCGAGTCGCCCATGAAGATGCGCGCGGGATGAAAGTTATGCCGAAGGAACCCCACGGAGGCGCCGACGACAGCCGCTGCGAGCGTCATCGTCGCGACATCCCCGCGCGGGGCCGCCGCCATGAGCAGCGTTGCGCCAGTGATCCCCGCAATGCCGGCGGCCAGACCATCCACCCCATCGATCGAGTTGAGGGCGATCGCGAGCGACCCGAGCCAGATGACCGTGAAGATCTGCCCCGCCACCCCCAGCGGAACGGACGTCCCCTGGAGGGGATTGGTCAGAAACGACGTGGTCAATCCGAACATCACCGGAATGGCTGCCGCTACATAAATCAACGGAAACTTGAGCCGCCCGGGAAGCGCGCGCAGGTCATCGACGGCGCCGAGGACCGTGATCGCCACCGCGCCGAGGATCACTCCAACTAAGGGCGAGACCAGCGGCTTGTAAGGTACCGCGAGGATCAAGTAGCGCGGTTCACGCACGAGCGCAACGGGCGAGTCAATGGGAAGCGCCATGAGCAGCGCCAGCATCACCCCGCCGAAGATCGCGAGCCCTCCCATCCGTGGGATCGGCCGCGTGTGAATGTGGCGGCCTCCGGGCGGCGTCACGGCGCCGAGACGCCGGGCAATCCACTGCATCTCGAGCGAGATTGCGTACGTAACGATGAAAGCGATCGCGGCGGCGACGAGATACGGCGGGATGTTCATGCAACGATCCTACAGGCCTTATTCACTAAAGAGGGAGCTCACAGACGTATTCTCGTGGATCCGTCTGATCGCATCCGCAAGTAATGGAGCAACGGACAGCACTGTGATCTTCTCGCTGAGCTTTTCGGACGCAATGGGGATGGTATTGGTGACCACGAGCTCCGTAATGGCGCTGTCCCGGAGGCGCTGGACGGCAGGGCCCGAGAGGATCGCGTGCGTCGCGCACGCAAACACTTCGTTGACTCCCCGCTTGCGCAGCGCCTGCGCGCCCATGGTCAGCGTGCCCGCCGTATCGACGATGTCGTCCACGATGATCGCGGTCTTCCTGTAGACCTTGCCGATCACATGCACGACCTCTTTGACCTGATTGGGACGGTCGCGTCGCTTGTCGATGATGGCGATCGGTGCACCCAGCTGCGCCGCAAACTCCCGTGCGCGCTGGACCCCGCCGACATCCGGCGACACGATGACGATATTTTCGAGGTCGAGCGCCCGGAAGCGTTCGGCCAGAATCATCCGGGCCGGCAGATGATCCAGGGGGATGTCAAAGAAGCCCCAGATCTGTCCCGCGTGGAGGTCGATGGTGAGGATGCGGTTGCACCCGGCCGCCGTCAGCAGGTTCGCGACGAGTTTGGCGGAGATCGGCTCACGGGGTTTCATCTTGCGGTCCTGGCGGGCGTAGCCAAAATATGGCAGGACGGCGGTGATACGATCCACTGAGGCCCGGCGCAGCGCGTCGGTGATGACGAGGAGTTCCATCAGGTTCTCGTTCACCGGTGGGCTGGTCGGCTGGATCACGAAGACATCCTCGCCGCGCACGCTCTCCTCGATGCGCACGCCGATCTCGCCGTCTGCATAGCGGAAAATACTCATCTCCGCGAGCGGCACATCCAGTGCCGCCGCGATCTGCTGCGCCAGTGCGGGGTTGCCGTTGCCGCCGAAGAGCTTCAACCGCGGCTGCGGCGCGGCTACCCGCTGGCGCTGGAAATCCTCAACGCTCAGTGTTCGCTGTGACATATTTGATCACGCGGGCCGGCACGCCGACCGCCAGGGCGCCCGGTGGCACATCTTTGTTGACCACAGATCCGGCACCTGTGACCGCTCCTTTGCCGATGCGCACAGGCGCGATCAGCATGGTGTCGCTCCCGATGAAGGCGCCATCTTCGATTACCGTGGGATACTTCCCTTTCCCATCGTAATTACAGGTGACGGTGCCGGCGCCGATGTTGACGCGCTCTCCGATGGTGGCGTCGCCCAGGTAACTCTGGTGATGGACTTTCGTGTAGTCGCCCACGGTGGCGTTTTTCATTTCGGCAAAATTCCCAATCTCGACGAACCGGCCCACCTGCGTGCCAGGACGCAGGTGGCTGTACGGACCAACGCGAGTTCCTTCTCCGACGATACTTCCTTCGACGGTCGAGGCGACGACCGTGACCTGGTCCAAGAGCGTTGAGTCCACCAGTCTTGCCTGCGGGCCGATGACGCAGCCGCTGCCGATTCTGGTAGTACCCTCCAGGTGACATTGCGGGTGAATCACGGAATCCCGCCCTACTACTACTCCGGCGTGCACGTACGTGGTGAGCGGATCGATAATTGTCACGCCCTGGTCCATCAGGCCCTCGAGGATCCGGCGGCGCATGACCGCCTCAACCTGTGCGAGTTCTCTGCGAGAGTTGATCCCCATAGTTTCTTCCGGAGACCCCAGAAGCGCGCTGACCGTCCGTCCGCGGGACAGCAGCCAGCTCACGGTGTCCGTGATGTAATATTCGCCCTGCGCGTTGTGCGGGACAAGACCTTTCAGCGCCTCCCGAAGCGCTGCCGGATCATAGACGTAGGTCCCCGCGTTGATCTCTCGGACCTGCTTCTCTTCAGATGAGGCATCGGCGTCCTCGACGATTCGCTGGACGCGGCCGTCCCCGTCGCGGATGATGCGGCCATACCCGGTAGGATCGGAGAGTTCCGCCGTCAGCATCGTCACCGCGGCCTCGGAACTGCGGTGTTGCTCGAGGAGGGCGCGGATGGTGTCGGGGGTGAGCAGGGGGGTGTCGCCATACAGCACCAGCACCGGATCGCTCTGCTGGGTCTGCTGGGGCAGCAGAGGCAAGGCCTGCATCACCGCATGCCCGGTGCCGCGCTGCTCGACCTGGTCAACAAAACGTGCGCGCGGCCCGCCGATCGCCCGTACACCCTCAGCGCCGTGACCTACGACGATGATAGGATCCTCGACGCCTGCAGCTCGCAAGGTTTCGAGGACGTACGTGACGAGGGCCTGGCCGCTGACGCGATGGAGAACCTTGGGGAGGTCGGACTTCATCCGCTTACCCTTCCCCGCCGCCAGCACCACGGCGTGCACCCGCTCCATGTAAGCTCCCACCGGAGGGATTCAATCCTCCCCTATGACATTCCCGCACCCCACTTTGATCACACCTCCCCGCAAGGGCGTGAATTACGGGCGCGGAATCATGTGTCCGTGGCACGTGCATCCCACGATCTGATCATCCGGAACGGGACGATCTATGATGGCGGCGGTGAACCGCCGACGTCCGGCGATCTCGCGATCACCGACGACCGCATCATGGACGTGGCGTCATCGATTCCTGGACGCGGTCGGTCCGAGCTCGACGTTCACGGCCTTGCCGTCGCCCCCGGATTCATCAATATGCTCAGCTGGGCAAACGTCTCCTTGATCGCCGACGGACGGTCGGTGAGTGACATCAAACAGGGCGTCACCCTCGAGGTCATGGGCGAGGGGTCATCCATGGGACCGCTCAACGACCGGATGAAGCACGAGATGGTGGAACACCAGGGTGACATCAAATACGACGTCGCGTGGACGACGCTGGGGGAATACCTCAACTACCTCGTGCGGCGCGGCGTGTCCACGAATGTCGCGTCTTTCATCGGGTCTGCGACGCCGCGCGTTCATGAGCTCGGGTACGAGGACCGTCCGCCGTCCGCAGCGGAGCTGGATCGCATGCGGCGTTTAGTGGCACACGCCATGCAGGAAGGCGCAGTCGGCATCTCCTCCGCGCTCATCTACCCGCCGGCGTCATTCTCCGAGACGAACGAGCTCATCGCACTGGCCGAAGTCGCCGCCGAGTTCGGCGGCATGTATATCTCGCACATCCGCAATGAAGAGAACACCGTGTACGCTGCGCTTGAGGAGTTCTTCGAAGTTGTCCGCTCGACAGGGATCACGGGCGAAATCTACCATCTCAAGGTGTCCGGCGAGGCGAACTGGCCGAAGTTCGACTCGGTGATCGCGCGCATCGAGGCGGCGCGCGCCTCAGAGCTACCCGTGACAGCCGACATGTACCCCTACATCGCGTCCTCCACCGGCCTCGACACCGGTATTCCGGATTGGGCGCACGCGGGCGGACAGGAGGCGCTGGAAGCGCGGCTCAAGGATCCGGCGGCACGAGCACGCATCAAAGAAGAGTTTGCGCTGTTCACGACTCCGGAGAAGATCATCGTAGTGAGCATAAAACAAGACGGCTTCAAGCCGTTGATCGGCAGGACGCTGGCTCAGATCGCCGCGGATCGGGGGCAGGACTACCGGGACACGGTCATGGACCTCATTGCCCAGGACCACAGCCGGATTGGGGCCGTGTTCTTCACAATGTCAGAGGAAAACGTTCGCAAGGCGGTAGCGCTGCCGTGGGTCAGCTTCGGTTCCGACGCCGGCTCCATGGCCGCAGAGGGCGTGTTCTTGAGATCCGGCACACATCCGCGGGCGTACGGAACGTTCGCGCGGGTGCTGGGCAAGTACGTCCGCGAAGAGAGAGTGATCCCATTGGAAGAAGCGATCCGCCGGATGACGTCGTTTCCCGCGCAGAACTTGAAGCTGCAGCGACGCGGCCGGTTAGCCGAAGGGTATTATGCGGATGTCGTCGTCTTCGATCCGGCAACGATCCGGGACGCCGCTACGTTCCAGCAACCTCACCAGTACGCGGTCGGCGTGCAGCACGTCTTCGTCAACGGCGTGCACGTGCTCAAAGATGGCGAACACACGGGCGCGATGCCCGGCCGCATTGTTCAGGGACCCGGGGGAAAAGCGAAAAGGCCTTCCTAGCTATTTCCGGCGCATGGCGTCAGCCAACGTTGCTGCCGCTGCTCTGATCTGATCGAAATCCTTCTTCAACTCGTCATCGCTGAGAAGCACTGCCGGGCGGAAGTTGTCGCGCGTGATCCTGCTGAGGGACCGAAAGGGTTGGCCCGCCTTCCATGTAGCATTCGCAAAGCGGGCCAGCAGTAGCATGTCCTGTTGCGACCGCGTCCCCTTTGCAATCGAGTCCAGGATATCGAGGGGCAGGTCTGTGGTACGCTCGGAGATCACGCCGATCCCGGCTTCCACCGCATAGAATCCCGCCAGGTTGATGGCGATCTTTTCTTCCCTTGCGCTCTTTGTTGTGGTCGCGGTCTCCTCTTCCGGCTTTAGGAACGGAGGCGGCATCTGGCCCTGGCCGCGGTAGTACGCCATATCGAGGAACATCGCCATCTCTACGGCAAAGTCCCGACTCTGCATCAGCGCCTGTAGGCGCGACAACTGCTGAGGGGCGCTCTGTCCGCGGACATCCTGCATGTTGTCTCGCAACAGCCTAGCGGCGGCCACGATCTGCACGAAATCTTTCTTCAGGTCTCCCTCGCTGAGCAAGGCCGCCGGGCGGAAGTTATCCCGAGTGATTCGGTTGAGCGAACGGAAAGGCTGACCGGCCTTCCACGTAGCATTCGCAAACCGGGCCAACAGCAGCATATCGTCTTTGGACCGGGCGCCCGACGCGAGGGAGTCCAGAATCTGTAACGGGGCTTCCTTGGTACTTTCTGCGATCACGCCCATCCCCGACTCGACGGCGTAGAAGCCGGCCAGGTTGATCGCAATCTTTTCCTCGCGCACGCTCTTCTGCGTGGTCGCCGTCTGCTCTTGGGACGTGAGGAATGGAGGCGGTGTCTGCCCCAGGCCGCGGTAGTATGCCGCGTCAAGGGAGGTCGCCATCTCCAAGGCAAAATCCTGGCTCTGCAGCAGCGCCTGCAGGCGGCCCATTTGCCCCACTTGATCCTGGGTGCAACTGGGCGTCTGGAGCGCAATAATAGCGAAGCTAATGGCAGCGAGTGATTTCATGTCCCTGCGCTTCGCCAGTGCATTCTGAAGACCTTTCCCAACGTTCAAAATGCCACACGGGGCGATGCCCGGCGGTGTGAAAGTCCCGGGGCGATTTCGTCAGGCTAGCGCGCCCTCACCCTGACTCTGGAAACCGTGCCGACGACGGCGACCGTACCCTTCCCAAGGACGACGTGTCCGCCTCGAACGAGCGCCGCGGCGGCCAGCCCGATGGGACCCAGAATGATCATCCCTACTGTCGCCGCGCCCGCGGCCCCCGCAACATCCTTGGCCTCACGCACGTCGTTCGGCGTGATGTAAATTGATGAAAGGCGGACCGGTCGGCCGTCGACCGCGGTCGCGGTCACGAAAGAAATAATGATGCGGGCACTTTTACCTAGCACGCCCGGCGGGGTGACGTCGGTAATCGTGCCACGGGCCGAAGCGCCTTCCCGAATGACCACAAGACGGTTCACAATGACATTTGCGGCCACGCGGAAGTTGACCCGCTGACCTTCCTTGGCCGTGGAGGAATCCAGGCCGCTGCGGAATTGCAGGGCGACACGCGTGCCGGCCGGCACGGAAACTGTGGTGGCTGCGTGCACTGGCTGCGGCAAGAGACCAATCAAAACAACCAGGACGATCAATAGCGAGAAGACTTTGCTCATTGCGCCACCTCCCAAGGCTTTCCTGAAGTATTTACCCGGGTAGTGGGTAGCCAATGTGAAAAGGCGTACGGCGCCAGCTTCAAGTGCCTATGGCCCCTTCCCGCTTGACTCGGTCCGGACCGAGTTCGGGAGTATCAACGAAGGTCATTCCAATTTGACTTGTCTGCGTCAGGCTTGGCGCAACAAAACACTTGACAAGATTCGAAGGAGATTTCGAAGTTCGACAATGCGTCGTTAGTAGATGGCCCCTACGCGCACTGGAATCGCTGACCGTCGCTTTGCGTAACAAGAGAACGCGCCGGCGAAGGGCGGGGTGCCCAACTTCGAATCTGAGCGTCCCTAAGCGTTCAAAAACGGCCATGATATAAGTGGTCTATGAATCCGAAAATTCTCTCCGCTGTGGTTCAACTCTCCAACCAAGAGTTGCTCGCGCGCGTGAAGCGGCTAGCCGACCGCGAACGCGAGGCGACAGCGTCTCTCATTGCTCACCTTGCGGAGCTTGACGAGCGACGCCTCTACCTGGCCGAAGGCTATTCCTCGCTGTTCACATATTGCACGCAGGAGCTCCACCTCTCCGAGCACGCCGCCTACGGGCGCATCGAAGCCGCCCGGATAATCCGGAAGTTCCCGGTCATTCTTGAGATGCTCGAACAAGGTTCGATGAACCTGACGACGGTTTGTCTTCTTGTTGGACACCTTACTCCAGACAACCACCGGGAAGTCTTGGACGCGGCCCGGCACAAGAGCAAGCGACAAGTTGAGGAACTCTTGGCACACCTGCACCCTCAGCCGCTCGTCCCATCGTCCATCCGGAAGCTCCCGATAGCAAGCCAAGCCGCTGCTCCGCCACCAGGCCAACGGGTGGCAGATCCTTCGCAGACTGGTGACGACCAAAGAGTTGAGCTTCTAGGCCTGCCATCTTCAGCTTTCACGCCTTCACAAAGCCGTCCCGCCGTTATTGCACCGCTGTCGCCCGAACGCTATAGGGTGCAGTTCACGGCGAGTACCGAAACATACAAGAAGCTACGGCTCGCACAAGATCTTTTGAGGCACCAAATCCCAGACGGAGATCCGGCAGCGATCATTGATCGGGCACTGACGGCCCTCCTTGAGGACCTCGCCAAGAAGAAGCTCGCCGCTGCGGACCGCCCGCGAGAGAGCTGTGGAGCCAGCCCTGGCTCGAGACATATCCCGGCCGAGGTAAAGCGCGCGGTCTGGCTCCGCGATGGCGGCCGCTGCGCCTTCGTGGGCCGCAACGGCCGCCGCTGCACTGACCAGGGCTTCCTCGAGTTCCATCATGTTACGCCCTATGCTACGGGTGGCCCGCCCACGGTGGACAACATCGAGCT
>Ga0209857_1000112_pt1 | contig 17112 bp, 15 predicted proteins | sample GWRWN1_10_20_FD_187226 | JGI IMG/M metagenome (GOLD analysis project Ga0209857, IMG submission 187226) | Riverbed sediment microbial communities from areas with no vegetation in Columbia River, Washington, USA - GW-RW N1_10_20 (SPAdes)... | ecosystem: Environmental > Aquatic > Freshwater > River... | reverse complement strand
CGATCCCATAGATGCAGACCAGATAAACAGGATGAGATCGTCGAAGAGGTTTACCGGTCTTTAACAACAGCGCTAAGTGAACGGCCGCGCTTGGAGTGAAGGTCAAAGCAAAGATCCGCAACTCCTTTGGCAATACGCCGGCCGTCATGAAATCGAATGTCGCCTCGAACCAGACAAAAACCGCCATTACCATAAAGCAGAGCGGTACCACTGCGGGAGAAGAAGCGTGAAAGTAATAGGGCGCCACGCCGATAATTAAAAACGCAATGCCCATCACTACATAAACACCAAAACTCAAAAACCAATCATGCAAAGATAGAGTCATTGAAGGGACGGTAAACTCCAATGTCTGCGAATCTCGGATGACGCGGTAATAGAAAGTAGAGCCGGCTGGTGCGCTCTTAACGAGATCATACAATTCGCCGCGCTCGCGTAACGGTCGACCGTTGACGGCGACGACGCGGTCCAAGGCCCGCACTCCTGCCAGCCCAGCGCTCCAGCTGGGAAGAAAATAGGGCCCTATGGTTAGATTTTCGTGCAAGAAAAAACCAGGAAAGGGTCTAGAAATCCACTGGAATGAAGCGACCAGAGTTCCACCGATGAGTAGAAGCGCGATGAGACCCATAGTCGCCAGCAGCAGTTGTCGTCGCCACGGTTGTTTACCCATGTAGCCTCCTCCCCTGGGGCAGATTGCCTGCTGGATCGAAAATCGCCGCATGGGCATTTATCAAGCCGGAGCGATCCATGTCAAGACGCAAGGGATAGGGGAATTTACCCGACTGAAAGACAGGTCAGCCCACCGGATTATTGGCAAGCTTAAAGCGCAGAGAGGATTCGTTAGGATATGATGGATATCGGAGATTGCCCAGACCAGCAGATTGCGGAAAGGTTCCGCTAGACCTTTTCGATAGTTTCGCTTGGTAGGACTATGCGGGTTTGGCGACCCAAGATCTCTAGTAAAACTGCGACGCGCTCGCTGCCCTTCATTTTTTTCTCGAAGATCGCCTCGAGACCGGAAAAGGGCCCCTCATTGATCTTGACCGCATCCCCCGGCTTTGCCGAAACCAGTTCTATTTGGGCTATGCCGTCCGGGCAGCGCTCGCGCAAAGACGTGACAATCTCGCCTCCAACCTCGGCAATGTGATTGCCGAATTTAAGAAAATCTCTAACCCCTGGAGCGTAGCGAGCGGCTTTTCCGGATTCTAAGAGATCGAGCCGACAAAAAAGATAACCGGGAAAAAGTGGAACGAGAACCCAGTGAAACCGGCTGCCAATTCTCCGCCGCGTTCGCATCCAAGGTAAAAAGACTTCGATGCGGAGATCGGAAAGCCGTTTTTCAACTTCCTTTTCTCTGTTGGCCTTCGTCTGCATCGCATACCAACGAAGACCGGGTTCAATATGCAAAGTTTCCTCGTGCATAGGACGAGCCTTCTCCTTCAAATTTTTTTAGAGTAGGTATTGCTTCGACGGATTGTAACAGACAAACGCGCCGATGCTAATACGGATAGAAAGGATTGCGATCAACGGGTTGGCTCAAGGAGGAATTTTCTTGACTTTCCTCACAAATAAAGGTTCAATATGTGTAAGAAACGGGTGAACTGAATAACAAGTTCTTTGATGGCGTCTAAAGGTCAAAGAAATGAGCTGGCTGGCCGACCAGAAAAGCAACAAAAGGAGGTCGAACGCAAGCCTTGAAATATTCCCGATTCTCCCCTGACGGTATTCCCAGATCAACCCCTTTTTATTTCTGTTTCCTATCTCAAGGTGATGCGCGAAATTAAAATAGTGCTTTCACCGACTTATCTTCATCTCCACCGTCACAGCTTATTATTATTGCCTGAGCGATCGACGATCCTGTAGGAACTCACGTGTCTGCAAGTAAGCAAATCAATTTCGCAAAGGGAGGCTGCTGGAATGGACCATAACAAGGAATTCGAGACAATTATCAAACAGGACCGAGATCTTCATCATACTAGATCTTGGCGGGGCAATCTCCTGGGCTATCTGGAAAAGGTCAAGGATGATCCCACCACCGCCAAGTTATCACACGCCCGTCTTTACGACAGAATGATGAAGGCTGGCGTCAGAGACATCCACGAAAGCGGCGATCCCCACGTCAAGCGGCTGTACAAAGACGAATCCATCAAGGTGTACGATTTCTTCGCTGATGAATTCTTCGGCATCGAAAAAACCATCTCCCAGATCGTGCGTTACTTTCACGCCGCGTCACTGAAAGGCGAGGAAAGCCGGCAGGTTCTCTATTTGATGGGGCCGGTGGGTTCTGGAAAAAGCTCGTTGGTCGAGAAGCTGCATAGGGGGTTAGAAGAGAGCGAGTCCATCTATGCCATCGAAGGCTGCCCGATGTTTGAAGAGCCGCTTCACCTGATACCGCGCCATCTCAGAAAAGAATTTGAGAAAATGCTCGGCGTTCATGTGGAAGGAGATCTCTGTCCGGTTTGCCGTTTTCGGCTGAGAGAAGAGTTCGGCGGCAAGTACGAAGAGTTTCCGGTGTGCACGTTGGAGTTTTCCAAGCGATCGCGGATCGGTATCGGCGTCGTTCCTCCGGTGGATCCCAACAATCAGGACACCTCGGTGCTGATCGGCAGTGAGGACATTTCCAAACTGGATCTTTACTCGGAAGGCGATCCTCGGGTGCTAGAACTGAATGGAGCGCTGAACATCGGCAATCGCGGCATGGTAGAATTCATCGAAGTTTTTAAGAACGAGATCGAATATCTGCACTGCATGATCACGGCGACTCAGGAAAAGGTCGTCCCTGCCCCGGGTCGGCATGGTCTCGTCTATGTTGATACCGTCATTGTCGCCCATTCCAACGAAGCGGAGTGGCAGAAGTTCAAGTCGGATCACACCAACGAGGCGATCCTCGATCGCATCGTCGTCGTCCGCGTACCCTATAACTTGCGCCTATCCGAGGAAGTAAAGATTTATCAGAAGATCATCCGCAATTCGGATTTCCGTGCTCATGTTGCCCCCCACACCCTGGAGATCGCCTCGATGTTCGCGATCCTGTCGCGCCTCGAGCCGACCAACAAGTGCGATCTCATGACCAAGTTAAAGCTTTACAACGGCGAAGAAGTCGTCGAGAAAGGAAGAACCAAGAAAGTCGACGTCCAAGAGCTACGCGATGCTTCCAAACGTGAAGGGATGAACGGCATCTCGACGCGCTTTATTATGAAGGCCTTGGATAATGCACTCTCGGATAACACCGCCGGCAATTGCATCAATCCGATAAACGTGCGCGAGGCTTTGGTGAATATGGTCAAAGAAGCCGACCTGTCGGATGATACACGGAAGCAGTACCTGGAGTTTCTCCAGGATACGCTGCACAAGGAGTACCTGGAAGTCCTCGAAAAGGAGATTACCCGCGCGTTCGTCTACTCGTACCAGGAACAGGCCGAGGTTCTGTTCCAGAATTATCTCGACCATGCCGAAGCCTATGTCAACAAGAGCAAGGTCAAGGATCGCAACACCAAGGAAGAACTGAACCCGGACGAAGGTTTCATGAAATCAATCGAGGAGCAAATCGCTATCATCGGCTCGGCGGCCGATGGCTTCCGTCAAGAAGTCATTGCCTACCTCTGGGCGGCGAACCGCAGAGGTGAGAAGATCGACTACCGGAGTTACGAGCCATTGAAGGAGGCCATCGAGAAAAAGCTCATCACCTCGGTCAGAGACTTGAGCCGGGTTATCACCAAGGCCAGGATGCGCGACGAGGAGCAATCGGAGAAATACAACACGATGGTGAAAAACCTTCTCGACCGCGGCTACTGCCATACCTGCGTCGATATGATTCTCAAGTATGCGGCGAATAATCTGTGGAAAGACTAGCGTCGGAACGGCAACTCTGTTGATTCTTGTAACTGACATGGAAACTATTTTTCGCCCATATCACCCAGCGTCCGGACAGCGCAGTGATCGCAGCGCCGGCGACCGCTTGCGCCATCGCCAAAAAGTGCGTGAGGCGATCCGCAACAACATCGCCGACATTATCGCCGAAGAATCGATCATTGGTAAAGACAACAACCGCATCGTTAAGGTACCGATACGGGGGGTGAAGGAGTACCGGTTCGTGTACGGTGAGAATGTCCCCGGAGTTGGCCAGGGCGGCGACGGCGAACTCCAGCCCGGCCAAACCGTTGGCAAGGGCAAAGAAGGCGCCCAAGGTCACCAGGCCGGCGACCAGGCCGGCGTCGATTACTATGAAACCGAGGTCAGCTTGGATGAACTCGTCGAGGTCATGTTTGAGGATCTGGAGCTTCCCGACCTCGACCGCAAAAACCTGCGTCAGATGGAGGTGGAGCGGCAGTTTCGTCACAAAGGATTCAGAAAAAAGGGCATCCGTGTTCGTTTAGACAAAAAACGCACCGCGCGCTCCAGAGTGAAACGGAAGAAAGCCTCCCAGCGGGCGGACGTGGCTGCCTTGCACGGTGAGCGGTTTCCTTTTCACAAGGATGACCTCAGATACCATCATACCGTGACGGAGACCCGCCGCGAGTCAAACGCCGTCGTGCTCTGTATTATGGACACTTCGGGTTCCATGGACACGATGAAAAAATATTTGGCGCGGAGCTTCTTTTTTCTACTCTATCGATTCCTTTGTACACGCTATGAAAACGTCGAAATCGTCTTCATCGCGCACCACACCGAGGCCCAAGAGGTGACCGAAGAAGAATTCTTCCACAAAGGCGAATCCGGCGGAACCTTCATTTCATCGGGCTACAATAAGGCATTGGAAATCATCTACGAGAGATACCACCCGGGTCTTTGGAACGTCTATGCCTTTCACTGTTCCGACGGCGATAATTTCGAATCGGACAACCCCGCGGCGCTTAAAGCAGCTACGGAGCTGGCACGGATCTCAAACCTTTTTGGCTACGGTGAAATCAAACCTTTGGGGGCGGGGTACTATGGCAGCAGCATGATCCAGTTTTTTTCCCAGATCCAGGAACCTAACTTCCAAACCGTTCAAATCCAGCGCAAAGAAGATATCTGGCCTTCGTTCAAAACCTTTCTCACCAAAGACCGCGTCCGCGACGACGCGGCGTAGATCCACAGTCCATGGCCGCAGCCTACACCATCGAGGATCTTCAGGAATGGAACCACCGGATTATCGACCTGGTCCAAGATCTCGGCCTTGATCCGTATCCTCAAGAATTCGAGATCTGCGATCACGAACAGATGCTCTCATATATGGTCTATTCCGGGATGCCTTCGCACTACTCGCACTGGTCCTATGGCAAGGCCTACGAGAAACTGAAGACCCTATATGACTACGGCTTGAGCGGGCTTCCCTACGAGATGGTGATCAACGCCAATCCCTCCATCGCCTATCTCATGCGTGACAATACCCTTGCGCTTCAGGTTCTTACCATGGCGCATGTCTACGGCCACAACGATTTTTTCAAAAACAATTTCACTTTCAGAACGATTCGGTCCGAATTCACTATCGAAACGTTCAAAGCGCACGCAAACCGCGTGCGTCATTATGTCGAGGATCCGAGCATCGGACTGGAGAAAGTGGAGCGCATTCTGGATGCCGCCCATGCCCTTTCCCTCCAGTGCCGGCGCAATCTTTCCATCCGGAAACCAACCGAAGAAGAGCAAAAAGAAGCCAAGCTCCAGGATTCGAAACCGCCGGCTGACCCGTTTCAATCAGTCCACCGGCGCAAGGAGTGGGTGTCACCCGATTTGGCCAAGATCCCGGTTGAGCCGGAAGAAGATATTCTTCTTTTCATTCGCGACCACAATCCTCAGCTCGCGGAATGGGAAAAAGACTTGCTGACCATGGTTCACGAACAAGCCCAGTATTTTATTCCGCAGATTGAGACCAAGATTATGAACGAAGGCTGGGCGAGCTTTTGGCACAAGCGCATCCTTGAGGCTTTGGATCTTCCTCAGAGCCTTAAAATCGAATTTCTGATCCGGCATACGCAGGTTTTGAGTCCCATCCCCGGCGGTCTTAACCCCTATCACGTCGGCATGAAGGTTTGGGAAGACATCGAAAAGCGTTGGAGCAAGCCGGATCCTGAGGAAGAAAAAGAATACGGACCGAAGAAAAAAAATGCCCGGGAAAAACTCTTTGAAGTGCGTGAAGTCGAACGGGACAGTTCGTTTTTGCGGCGCTATTTGACCGAAGGCCTGATCCGCGAGCTCAATCTCTTCGAGTACAAGTCGCGCGGCAATGAGAAGGTGATCAGCCGGGTGGCCGACGAAGACAGCTGGCAAGCGATCAAAGATACCTTGATTCAAAATGTCGGCACGGGAACGATCCCGGTCATCAAGATAGAAGACGCCGATTACGGCAATAACCGTTGCCTCTTTCTTAAACACAGCCACGACGGACGCGACCTCCAGCTCGAATACGCTGAAAAGACCCTTCAATATCTGCGGCAGCTATGGGCACGGGAGGTTGCTCTCGAAACCCTTATCAACGACAAGAAATCCGTCCTTGGCTTTGCTGATGACAAATTGACGATCAAACCGGTTCATTAGCTCTTCCTTTTTAAGGTTTAAGGCCTGGCCTTTAGTTGCCAACGCACCTTCCGGTATGTAACTTTTAAGCGTCGCGGAGAACGCGATGACTAGCCACAACGACCTAACGACTATTCAGAACTGCATAGACAACCGGCTCGACGACGCCGCCATCGGCGACCGCCGAATAGCCGGCGTTATCGGCGATGCGCCGTCGCATTACTCGAAGAGCCCTGCGTTATGGAACGCAGCCTTCTATGATTTGGCTATGAACGCAATCTACCTGCCTTTTGACGTCGCCGTGTCTCACCTCCGAAATTTCGTCTCCGCTTTGCGAAACAGTGATCGTGTCATGGGAATCAACGTGACCGTTCCCCACAAAGTTCAGATTATGGATTTCTTGGACGAGCTGGATGCGAGCGCGGAGCGAGTCCAGGCCGTCAACACGGTGGTCAAAACCTCTGTCGGCCGGCTGATCGGCCACAACACCGACGGCGAAGGTTTTGTCCAAAGCATCCTCGCGGCGCAACCGGGACGGAAAGCAGCCTTTATGAAATCGCTTACAGGAACCGACGTGTTGCTTTTGGGCGCCGGCGGCGCAGCGCGGGCGGTTGCGTTTCATGTGTCCGATCACATGAAGAGCGGGAAGCTGGTGATCAGCAACCGAACCTTGGACCCCGCGGCCTCCCTCGCAGCCGAGCTACGGAAGACGGGCCGCAACGCAATGGCGATTGGCGAAGCGGAAGTCTCGGACTGGGCACCGAAAGCCGGTCTGATTATTAACAGCACCATGAAAGGCCAAGGAGGTCTGCGTAAGTTGTCTCACGACGAATTGACAACCCTGGAACCCTTCTCGTCGCTTGCCCCGGCGCGCGCCCCGGTGTTGCGGGACTTCTCGGGCAGCGAAGCGGAGATGCAACGGCGCTGGAGCGAAGTTGCCGGAGCCGAGATTGAGGCCAACCATAGAGTCTCGCTGGCGATTGCCGCTGCAATTCCCAAAGCTGTCGGTTTCTACGATCTGATTTACCACCCGGAAGAGACCGTCTTTCTGCGCCACGGCCGGCTAACCAACCATCCGACGATGAACGGCAAAGCCATGATCGTCAATCAAGCCGTCATCGCGTTTTGTAAGCACATCTGCGGCGCGGAACTCCGGGCCAGAAGGATCGATAACCCCGAAACATCCAGACGCATCTTGGAGGTCATGTATCGCGCGTGGTAGGGGGTTCGTCGCCGCGCACGCTGAGGAATATTAATGGCAAAGATCACCTTTATACTTGGCTTGTCGGGTTCCGGAAAAACTTACCTGTCGGAGCGATTGAAAAGGGAAACGGGTGCGGAAGTATTTACCAACTTATTGGTAGACGATAGCGGCCTCAGTGCGCTCATTGAATCCTTACGCAACGGTAAGGATTGTATAGTTGACGAGGTGAGATTTTGTCTGCCGGCCTATCGAGAGCAAATCCTACAGTCGCTTTCACAAATCACAGACCTTGAAATGCGCTGGATTTGCTACGAGAATGATCTAGAGACGGCAAACTGGAATGTCATCCATAGGACAAATAAAGGTGACCCGGAAGGGCATTTGGATCTAAACCTCCGGTTGCATCCTCATTATACTTATCCCGCCAATGCCGAAATAGTTCAGATCCAGCGAATCTGATCGCGCCCATCTTACTCTGTCCGACGTCTTCTCTTTACTATCAGGTGGGATTGCCTATTTCCTGCCCGAATCGGCGAGTTTCAACGCTTTCACCAATTTGGATTTGCAACAAATCCTCTCCGACCACTAAGGGCCCGGAGTATTTTTCTCTCGTTGCTGGGATCAAATCCTCAGCCGTGGCACCGCCGAACAACAAGAGATGATTGTAGACCGCTAATTTTGGATTGACGCGGGAGAAGATTTCACCGGCTTGGTGCGGCGTTGTGTGATTGCGACCGATTCTTTTGAGCTGCTCCGGGCTTTCCACGGCACTTCCGGCGGCAGCGGTGACCTCGTGGACAAGCACGTCAACGCCTTGTGAATGCCGGATCAGGTTTTCATTAAACGTCGTGTCCCCGGATAGCACTGCGGCGCGGTCTTGATAATCGATTCGGTAGCCGTAGGCCGGAAGGTCCTCGCCGCCGTGATCCACTTCGAAAGCGCTGACTCTGATCCCGTCCCGGTCAAGCACGACTCCTTCTTTGATTTCGTGGGCAAGTAACCGCACGCCGTCAGGCGGGTAGTTTCTGCTCCGGACGCGAATATCGACGGCAAAAGCCTGGGGCAAATGGTCCATCATTTGTTGGGTTCCTTCGGGACCCCAGACATTAAGTGGCTGGTTTCGTTTGCCCCAAGGCCGGCCGATCCATCCCGTCAGCCAGAGGTCGGGAAAGCCCACGACATGGTCGGAATGGTGATGCGTAAGAAACATTCCCGTAATATCATTGAAAGGAATCGCCAACTGGTAGATGCGCTGCATGGCGCCCCGGCCGGCATCGACGATGAACTTTTCGTTTCCAACTTCGATGAGCGTACTGGGTCCGAAACGATCCAATCTCGGGGGTGGCGCGCCGGTCCCCAAAAGGGTCACCCGAAAAAGATCTCGAGATGGTGTCGCCATGAATGCTCCTTAAAGGAGGGGCATTAATTGTCTTGCGAAAGCGAATTCCTATTGGCTTCGCGCGTACAAATACGAGTAGCTGTAACAAGACTTATTTTGCTACAAACGGAAATGATTTAGCAGAATGAACCCGCCCCAGGCCAGCAGGGCTACCCCTACTGGGGCACTCAGTTTCCGACCCCACGGCATATTCTTCTCCACGGCCATAACCGCCCCCAGCACTAACATCCAGGCGACATTCCCGACACCCACAGCAAACATCAAGAGCATCAACGCCCAGCAGCAGCCCACACAAAAAATGCCATGATGGATACCGAGCAAAAGCGCGTTTCGCCGATCATGGCGACCCCGCCAGTATTGCATGACGAAGCTCAAGGGCGCGCGGCATTTATCCAGACAGCGGTATTTCAAGCGGCTAAACTGAAAACTCCCAGCCAAGAGCAAAGTTCCCGCTCCAATCACCCACGCGTTCGCTTCAAGCCAGGAAATGCGCTCCGCAATTTGATGCAACACCCAGTCAACCACGTGGGCTACAACACCGAATCCCATCCACACCCCGAGATAGCCCGTAATTACCAGGGCCATAAGTTGTGAACGCTCTTGCCGCCGCACGGTTAGGCGGCGGAAGATCTCCAGTAACGGCAGCGTGGTTGGCAACATCATGGCTACCGTCATTAGCGTCCAACCGACAAGGTAAAGCGTGATGGGCAGAAGGAGCGAGCCCGCGCCGATCTCTGCCAGTTGTTGGTGACCGAGGTAGCGGCCATAAGGCGACCGATCCCAGATCCACAGTGCCAACCATGCTGAGGCGACCAAGGAACCGATTAACCACAAGAAAGCCTTACGGTCGGATGAGGGAAATGGAGTGTTGGAGTATGGGAGTATTGGAGTGCTGGGTTTTGAATGCATCACTCCACTACTCCGGTCGACCACGGCGCGCTGGGTAACGGGTTTTTATCAGAATCCGTTGCCTTCCGCATAGTGCGAATCAATGGCTTAACTCTGGAAAACAAAATTCCCTTGAATTGCGTTGTGGTCCTTTAGGTCAACGTTTTGTCCCAAGGCAGGATTTTTCATTTTGAATTTCGTCGCCTTGGCCACGTACGCCGGTGAACCGGGAATCGTCGAAAATATGGAATCGTGGAGCGTTGTCACCTCGCCCGTGGGACCACGGAAAGGTTCTATCTCGCAGTCAGCGATACTCCCGATCCGCAGGGTGCCCTTTCCCTCCTTAACCTCGAAAGTGATGGGCGACCGCTCGACGGCAACCACCTCGCCAATCAACTGCACGAGATCTGCGATCGGGCCTCCCTGTTTGCCAGTATAGACGCTGAGGAGCGCTTCTTCCTGTTGCTTCGTGGCCCTTTGGTCTATGTGGACGACGGCACGCCAGTTACCTTTCAGCACATTGCCGGGAATGTGTACGATGAATCCCAGAGTGAGACCCGACACATCGACACCGTCGATTTCCCCTTTTTCGAAATGATGCGCCAAGGCAGAATCGCAAGTTCCCCTGTCCGGATCCACGCCGATCCAACAAGGACAGAGCACTTCGCAGTTGCAAACTTCGAGGAGACTACCTTCGAGCTTATAAGCCATATATCCTCCTTCGCCACGAATGTTTCGGAAAACAATTACAAAGCAATAAACCTAACTGAAACCGTCCCGATTTACTGACCGCAAAACCTCTTCGGGCGACGGCGAAAATAGCGTTGCGTCAGCCGGCAGAAGCGCTTTCCGGTCAACGCTTAACGCACAGTGCTATTTGTCGCCCTTGATACGTAGGACGCAATGAAATTCAGTTATCAAATATTAAGAACAATGTCGATCCGAAAGAGACTGATAAAAAAATCACCTGCATCCCTCGACGGTTCAGCATGAACGGAAAAAATGTTTTACTCACCGATTCTGTTCGCCCGACAGATCGCGCCGCTCAGGGAGCAACAGGTGGCGGAGCGATTGCCGACGAGATCACCAGGGCAAAGCCGATGATCACAGAAGCCATCACGATAGCGACCGCAAGATTTCCCTTCTTTATTTCATCCCACTCATCCACAGGCGTAAGCCAGGTGAAAATCGACAGTAAGACCCAGAGGGAAAGAGTCATGGTCAAAATGCCTACAGCGCCCCATCCTATTAGTTTCAGATAATCAATCAGAATACTCATCGGCCGGTCTCCTTTTTATCACTGGGCGCAGCCTATTTTGTATGGGGAGCGTCGTCAAGTTATTTCAACAAAATAGGGCTGGATTTAACGACACTACAGGCGATTGCCCGGCGAAAGGCTCCACGCGGAAGGCTTCACCTCTACGATCCACGAAATACTGTTTGACGGTTCAAGTTCTCCGGGCTAAATAGCGGGTGTTCAGGCCAGCAACCACCGTGGCATGATTGTGATCGACTATCAGAATAGATCGGGAGGCTTTATGAACAAGCATGTTCTTGCGGTTGGCTTTGTTCTAGTCTTGAGCTTTTTGTCCGTTCCTGCGGCGCGCACGCAGGAAGAAGCCTTTTACAAAGGAAAGACGATCAAGGTTCTCGTCGGAACCACGGCAGGCTCACTCTATGATTTGTGGGCGCGCACGATTGCCGCCCACATTGGCAAGCATATCCCGGGAAACCCTGAAACGCTCACTCAGAACATGCCCGGTGCAGGCCATAAGGTGGCCACCAACTACCTGTACAACGTGGCCAAGCCCGATGGTTTAACCATCATAGGATCCATCTTGCCGGGCGTATATATCGACCAGCTCGTGGGGCGGCCGGAGGTCAAATACGACTGGGCAAAGTTTGCGTGGATTGGCTCGCCGGTCAAGAGTGAATCCCAAATGACTATGCGCGCCGATGCGCCATATAAATCCTTCGACGACCTGCGCAATGCCAAAGAGCCTGCGCGCTGCGGCACCACCGGCACTTCGGGTACAGACTATATGGTGTCGCGGCTTCTCGAAGAAGCTATCCCGCCGCTGAAGATTCACTCGGTACTGGGTTATCCGGGAGGACCAGAACTCGACCTCGCCATGGAGCGCGGCGAGATCGTGTGCCGGACCTTTACGGTGGAGACGTTTTTCGCCCGCGAGCCTTATATTACATGGAAAAAGAAAGGTTTCGTACGCAACCTCTATCAAACGGGGCGGAAGCGCGATCCGCGCTTGGCCGATACCCCGACTCTGTACGAGCTCATGGACCGTTACAAGACGCCTGACAATGGGCGACGTCTTGCGACCGTAATTCTCGCCAATGGTACTCTGGGCCGGCCGATTTTCACTTCCCCCGGGACGCCGCCGGATCGGGTGAAGATCCTGCGCGAAGCGTATGAAAAGATGCTCAAAGACCCTGCCTTTCTAGACGACATCAAAAAGAAAAAATTCGAGTTAGACCCAATCAGCGGCGAGGAGCTGGAGGTCATCGTCAAAGAGGTCATGACCCAACCTCCAGAGATCATCGAGCGTCTAAAAAAATTGCTGGCCCAATAATCGTCGAAACATAGAGCGCTCAGCCCCTTGGGGCGCGAACGTCGGGATGTGGGGGATTGCCGGAATCAGCGGCGATAAGCGAGCATGACGCCGTCGCGAATGGGAAGCAGAACGTTTTCAACTCTCTCGTCTTTTTGAATCCGATCGTTGAGGGCGGCAACTGTCCGCGTATCCTGATCCCGCGGACTGAGAACCCGCCCGCTGCGCAGCATATTGTCCAGTACGATGAGCCCGCCCTGGCGCACCAGCTCGATGGCGCGGTCGTAATAATCGCTGTAGCTTCCTTTATCCGCGTCGATGAAACAGAGATCAAAGGGTCCTTTTAGGGCCTTAAGAGTTTCCCGTGCCGGCCCCAGCTTGATCTCGATCTTGTGTGTGTGAGCGCTCTCAGCAAAATAGCGGCGCGCGATTGCGGTGGTCTCGGGGTTGACATCGCAGGTAATGAGCTGCCCATCCTCCGGCAAGGCCTCTGCCATCGCCAGCGCGCTGTAGCCGGTAAACATGCCGATCTCCAGGACCCGCTTTGCCGCGGTTAACCGGACCAGCAATTTCAGTAGCGCCCCTTCGATAGGGCCGACCATCATGCCGGGAGAATCAGTTTTTTGGTGCGTCTCCTCCCAAAGGCGTGCATGAAGATCCGAAAGAGCGCGGGTATGCCGCTCCGCGTAGTCTTCAATCTGCTCAAACGAGGCCATACGGAACCTCCATTACTGTTTCTCTCATACCCCCAAGATAGCGCAAACACGAGACGGCTGCTAAGGCCTCGGATATACCTAACAAAGACGTACCATGATAGATACTATGGCGGTTATGGAGAGAGTTGAAGTCTTAGTGATTCCGCAGGTCTCGGACGAGATCCTACAGCGCATTCAGAACGTCGACCGTCGTCGGATCAATGTCATCGATGCCAGGGGATGGTTCGACGTCGAGCTTCGCGCCACGTGGTCGCAGTGGACCGTGGATCGTTATCTCGGCTCAAGAAAATATCCCGTCAGCAGCCTCGACGAGCGCAATCGTGCTCTCGCCTCGGCTGAGGTCGTGCTGATGGGCTGGCCACCGCTAAAGGATTTAAGAGCGCGCGCGCCGCGCTTGAAATGGGTCCACGAGCTTCCGGCGGGAGCGAGCAATTTTCTGGACACCGATCTTTGGGGCACCGATGTTTGGGTGACCACCACCCGCGGGCTTACGAACAGGCGGCCCATGGCCGAGTATGTATTGGCAAGCTTTCTCCACTTCGCTCGTGGCCTTCACTTGAGCTATCGGGACCAAAGGCGCCACCTTTTCGATCATAAAACTTACGATCCCATAATCGTCAGGGATAAGACCGCCTGCGTTGTCGGCTCCGGCGGCATTGGCCAGGAGGTGGCAAAGCTCTGTGCGGCAGCCGGCATGCGCGTGGTGGGCACGCGCCGGCACGCAGTTTCGGGAGCGCCGCTTCCGCCCGGCTTCGCACGATTAGAAGCCGCCCATCTGCTGCATAATTTGCTCGGCGAGAGCGAGTTCGTAGCCGTATGTTGCCCATGGACGAAAGAGACCACGCATCTCATCGGTCGAGCGGCTTTTGCAGCGATGAGATCAGGAACGGTTTTGGTCAACATCGCGCGGGGGGAGATCATCGACGAAGCAGCTTTGCTGCAAGCTTTGGCTGAGGGGAGGCTTCGCGGCGTCGCCCTGGACGTCTACGACGGGGAGTTCGAGCGCCCGCCTGATTCGCGTCTGTGGGACGACGAGCGGGTTGTCCTTACGCCCCATGTATCGGCGGTAACGGATGTCTCGGAGCACCGCGGGGTGAAGTTATTCTGTGAAAACCTGACGCATTATCTGGAAGGCCTGCCGTTGGAAAACGTCATCGACTGGGAGCGTGGATATTAAAAAAAGGCCGAGAGCTTGCTTTTCTACGCCTTGAACCGTTTGAACTTTTCGTGATTTTGAAAGCTTCAAGTCGGTTGCATGCGCACTTCGATGCCGGCCGCTTCCTCTTGAAGACGGAAAAGCGACAAAGTGCTTTGTTCGGACCAGCCCCGGCCGATAGCTTGCACCATGATTTGCTCCACCAAAGCAGCGATGGGCATCGGCACATCGTGCTGGCGGCCGAGCTCCGTCGCGAGCCCGACGTCTTTTCGTGACAAGCCGATGCCGAAACTGGCCGGCGCCTCGTAGTTTCCTTTGAAGACCGTCTCCAAAAAGGTTTTTCCCAACTGATGGAGTTGGACCTCCAAGCCCCAGCGCATGCAGTCCCAGAGGAGCCGGGGTTCCACCCCGGCCTTGGCGCCCAAAACGATCCCTTCGCCAATCGCCAGTCCGATGCCACGACGAACCAGGTTGTGCGCCAACTTGATCACGGTTCCTGTTCCCACTTCTCCCGTATAGACAACCGTGTCGCCGAACGTATCGAGGAGAGACTTTACCTTTTCGTAGGCTTCCAGAGCTCCGGACGCCAGCACCTGTAAACTTCGGTTGGCAACTCCATCTTTACCAACAATCAGCGGCGCATCCATGACCTCGGCGCCGCGCAACCGAAACTCGGCTTCGATGCGCCGTATGAGATCCGGGCTGCTGCTGGAAAGATCCACATAGAGACTGCCGTCCTGAACTCCCTGCAGAAGACCGTCGGGCCCGAGGGCCACTTCTTCTACTTCCCGTGGACCTGGGAGGGAAGTGAACACTACCGGGCAATGCCGGGCTACCTCGGCGGGGGATCCTGCCGGCTGTGCTCCTCCGTCGATCAGTGGCTGCGCCGCCGCCAGCAGGATGTCGCGGACCATCATCGGATAGCCGGCCTGCTGGATATTTCTGGCAATGGCGCTGCCTATGGTACCCAGACCGACAAAGCCTATCATTTCCATCTTAACACCTCGCAGAGCGGGCAAGGCGGCTGGAGATCTCTCTCCTCCGTTTCATCGAGCGGGCATGGGATCCGCACCGGCAAGCTTTTGATAGAGCTGCACGACCTCTTGATCGCGGGGCAATTCTTTGATCGCCCGCTCTAGTTCCTCACCGCCTAAGGGCACGGGAGGATCGCCCATGAGTTTTTTATACTCCACGGGAAATTCCGGATCCGCAAACGCCTTTCGCATCGCTTCCCGAATGATCTGGACCGGCTCTTTGGGTGTTCCGGGAGGGAAAAGATACGGCCACCGGGGATATTGAAAGGCGCGAAACATGTCGAGGAGCTTTCGCTCTTTGTCCGATTTTGCAAAACTACCGAATTCGGGTATCTGAGCAAACGCCGGGTGATGACGGCCCTTGGGGACCGTCAGAGTAGCATGAAAGTGAACCAGCTTTTTTTCGATCCACTCCGGCTGCTCGATGACGAAACGAGCCGCACCCGTGGCATGAGCATCCAACTCGCCGCGCGTGATCCCTATGTAAATTTCCGGACCGGTAAACCCGGTCACGAACTTCGGCTCTTTCAAATTGAGCAGATACGCGGCCATGCGCCCTGTGACATAGACCGGATGGCCCACCGAGTGAGCGCCTATTCGAAGCCCGCTTGCAGCGCGTAGCTTCTCGAGAGTGTCCAACCCCAGGTTCGCCTTGGTATAGAAGATGTACGGGTCTCCGGTATCCGTTGAGCCGAGATAAATGAATTTATCAAGATCATAGTTGCTGCCGGGGAGGCCAAGGATCGGCCCCACAACCAGGCCTGCGCCGATGGATCCTATGGTCAGTCCGTCGGGGCGGGTGGAACTGTAAATGACGTTTGCGGCCTTCCTGCCGGCGGCGCCTTCTACGAATTCCATCAGCAAACGAGGTTGCCCGGGAATGTGTTTTTCGAGAACTTTCATGAGCGCTCGGGTCTGAAACTCTCCAGAGCCGCCGGGCCCGCCGCCGCGAATTATCTTGATCGTTTTCCCTTTGTAGAAGTCCGCTTGGGAGAAGGCATTGCCTGCCAGCAAAATGGCGATCACGTGAATGAGCACGTAAAGCGCCAGCCTGTTAAGTGTTTTCATGGCCACCTCCTGCAAAGAGTAAGATCATCTAATCTCTGTGGGTCAATTCCCCGCAGCTTGCTGCGTTATGTAATTGCCTATCCGCAGTCCGTCATTCCCGCATGCTTTAAGCGGGAATCCAGGCGCGTTCGGAACTGGACCCCCGATAAAAACATTCGGGGGCGACGCCTTGTGATAATTCTCATCGCGTTTTTCTGATACCCCGCAGCTTGCTGCGGGGTAGTTCATTCGTGGGTTCCTTCCGGCAGTTTCATTCGTGAGTTACTTTATTTGTCGTCCCGCGTTTGCAACGACAAACAGCCAGCACATCTTTGGGACATTCCCGGTTACACATCGAAAGGCCGCTGCTTAAACGTCACAGAAGCGATGTGTTGCCCGTACTACAGGACGACAAAGGCTGTCAAGGACATGTTGCCAGGGGTCATCGCCGGGTCAGTGCTAGGGAGCGTTGCAGGACTCGCTTTACCGGCTAGTCAGAAAGATTCGAGGTCTTCGAGGGAACTGGGTGTTGGGATATTAGTGTATTGCGTTTAGAAAACTGTTAGGACTGTAGTGGTTGAGCCATGCAATCGTCATTGACCGGGTTTC
>Ga0209857_1000110_pt1 | contig 17332 bp, 17 predicted proteins | sample GWRWN1_10_20_FD_187226 | JGI IMG/M metagenome (GOLD analysis project Ga0209857, IMG submission 187226) | Riverbed sediment microbial communities from areas with no vegetation in Columbia River, Washington, USA - GW-RW N1_10_20 (SPAdes)... | ecosystem: Environmental > Aquatic > Freshwater > River... | reverse complement strand
ATCAGGAACTGGAGCAGAAACTTTTTCCCCCGCCGCTTGTGCTCGAAGCACCCGCCCAAGCGCTGCCGGACTTTGAGTATATCTACCAGGAGCTTAAAAACCACAAGCAATTCAATCTCACCTTGGATCTTCTGTGGCAGGAGTACAAAGAACAACATCCCGAGGGTTACCAGTATTCGCAGTTCTGTGAGCTCTACCGCCGCTACCGGGGCAAGCTCGACTACTCGATGCGCCAGGATCACCGCGGCGGAGAAAAACTCTTCGTCGATTACGGCGAGGGGTTAAATCTCGTGGATCCCCAAAGTGGCGGTCCAATCAAGACTGAGCTCTTTGTCGCGGTGTGGGGCGCGTCTAATTACACCTTTGCCGAAGCGACTCTGACCCAACAGCTCCCCGACTGGATCGGCTCCCACGTCCGTGCCTTTGAGTACTTCGGCTGTCTGCCCAAGATGGTCGTTCCCGATTGCCTTCGAAGCGCCGTCAGTCGCGCCTGCCGCTACGAGCCCGATCTAAATCCCACCTATGCCGAGATGGCCAGCCACTACGGGGTCTGCGTGCTGGCGGCGCGCCCGCGCCACCCCAAAGACAAAGCCAAAGTGGAGACCGGGGTGCTGATCGCCAAACGCTGGATTCTCGCCGTGCTGCGCCACCGCACGTTTTACAGCCTGGCCAAGCTCAACGGCGCGATTTTAGAGCTGCTGGAGCGCTTAAACAGCCGCCGGCTGCGTAAACTCAAACAATCGCGCCGCGAACTCTTTGAGCTCTTCGATCGGCCCAACGCGCTGGCTCTTCCCGAAAAGAGCTATGAATACGCCGAGTGGAAACTGGCCACCGTCAACATCGACTACCACATCGAGGTCGACAAACACTACTACAGCGTGCCCTTCCGCCTGCTTCGAGAAAAGCTCGATGTCCGGCTGACCGCCCACACCGTGGAAGCTTTCCAAAAAAGCGAGCGGGTAGCGGCCCACGTCAGATCCTTCCTTGATTACCATCACACCACTCTCAAAGAGCACATGCCGCCAGCGCACCAGCACTATCTGGAGTGGACTCCTTCCAGAATCATCGACTGGGCCATAAAGACCGGCCCCTCAACCGCTGAGTTAGTCCAAAAGATCATCGACAGCCGCACTTATCCCGAGCAGGCTTACCGCTCCTGCTTGGGCATACTTCGCCTGGAGAAGCACTATCCCAAAGAGCGCCTGGAGAAGGCTGCGCGGCGAGCGCTTCAGTTCGGACAGCTATCGTTTACCTCGCTACGCAAGATCTTAGATTCAGGACTGGACCGCTTGGAGGAAAAAACCCAGGACTCTAACTCCGCTCTACCGCCTCACGATAACATCCGCGGTAGCCATTACTACCACTGAAAAGGACTGAGGAGAAAAAACGACGCTCTATAAGCCTCAATAAGCCACGATCTCAGGGTGGCTAAGGGTAAGGCTACCCCCCAAAATGGACCCCAAGAAAAAAAATCCAGGAGGAATATCTCTCATGTTCAACGAACAAACACTCGGCACGCTCCATGCGCTGAAGCTCTTCGGCATGGCCAAAAGCTTTAGCGATAAACTCTCCCATCCCCAAACCACCGATCTCAGCCACCAGGAGTTCTTCGGCCTGATTGTCCAGGATGAAAAAACCTACCGGGAAAATCTCCGACTGCGCCGCTTGCTCCTCAACGCCAAACTCAAACAGCAAGCCGCCCTCGAAGACATCGATTACAAACATCCCCGGGGCTTAAACAAACAGACCCTCTTGGAACTCTCCTCCCAAGACTGGATCGCCCATCACCGTAACGTCCTGCTGACCGGCCCTAGCGGGGTCGGCAAAAGTTATATCGCTTGTGCCCTCGGCAACTTCGCCGCACGCCACGGCCACACCGTGCTCTATCTGCGCGCCCCGCGGCTGTTTGAAACCCTGCTCCAATCCAAAGCCGACGGCTCGCACCTAAAAACTCTTACCCGCTTGGCCAAAGTCCAACTCCTCATCCTTGACGATCTGTTTCTGACCCCCCTCAACGATGCCGAGCGCAAAGACCTACTCGAAATCATCGAGGACCGCCATCAAAAGGCTCCCACCGTCATCACCAGCCAGTGCCCCACCAAGGACTGGCACCCCATCATCGGTGAGCCCACCATCGCCGATGCCATCTGCGATCGCTTACTGCACCACGCTTACAAACTTGAACTGAAAGGAGAATCGATCAGAAAAACCAAGAAATGAAATAGCAGACTTGAAACTCAGTTAACCCTTAGGCTATGACAAAAACTCCAGCGTCGCTTCGCTCCGATGACCCCTGGCTGCTTTGCTCCGGACTGGGTGGTTGGTTTGACCGGAATACAGAGTCTGAAATGGAATGACGATAAAGGCCTTTTAGAAGATTGTAGATTTCTTGGCAAAACGCAGCATCATCGAACGATAAGCATCCCATATATTCGCTATCGTTGTACTGCATTGTCAAAAACAGACTTCTGTCTTCGACCACCGAGGGCTCAACTCGTATCAAAGCGCCAACTTCGCCACGAGGACGTTCATTCTTTTCTCCGCCGGTCCAAAGCCAAATAGGAGGCCAGTTAAGCATACCTCCACGAACCATGAGTGGATGTTCCCGAAGCTTCATTCCAGTTGCCCCCGCTCGTGATAAAGTGAATTTCCATACCGTCCGGATTGCTTAATATCATCATCGATGTTTGAAGCAAGAACCGGTTGTCAGATAGACGACAAGCTCACGTTGTCATGTTTCTGACAATACGGAATCTTCATTGATTCTTTTAAATTGACAGTTTTGCCTCGACACGGCAGAGCAAAGGTTGTACGAATGAAGTAAGTCAACAATCTGTCCGGACTTAACGCGCCGGGTCTGCAAGGACTGGGAGCCCGAACGAAAGGGGGTCCCGTCCATGTTACTTCGAAACCATCCACTGTTAACATACTGGAATGGCCGCAGCTGGCCGCCCGACTGGTTGTGGTGCGCGGGCTTTGACAATACCCACCCACGAGGCGAAGTCGGCATCCTGAAAACCGTCTTCGTATCCTTTGTCAAACCGTCCACCAGCTGTTTCTTAGTTATGGAGCATGCTGGCGCTGAATACTTAGGCGAGTTCTTTATAAGTGATGCCGCTTTCTGCAGCGAGATTTACGCAGTGCTACTTCGACATTGTGGTAAGACGATCCAAGAGATTGGCGACATTGACCTAAGTGAGACGCGGTAGGTCAACCGATATAGCCGGCCCCCTCTCCGGCGCCGGCTCTCCCGGATTCCACCAAAACTCTTGTCGATAATTCCGCCGCGCATCATGCATGATCATGCGCCGTGACGTATTGCTCTCGTTACCGGGCTTCGGTATGGCCCCTTTTACTCAGGTCAGCCCAAAAGAGGGTACGGCCTATCTGGCCCCCGATCGCTGCGTAAAGGCTTAGAGATCAAGGCTTCCCTGCGTCAATCCATTTTTTGGAGATTATCAGTCCTGCCTTCTCGGCTCGATCGGGGGTGTCGTAACCAATCGGCCAGTCGATCTGTTTAATAAACTCTCGCGACGCTCCATCCAGTATTTTGCAAATTGGTATCCACGGAAATGCACTGTTATCCTTTTCTGTTGTGACTCGGATAACGTGCCCTTTGTATTGTTCTTCCATAAACGCTCATCCTCGCCCTTCTCTCGTTTCAAATTGTATCGTGATTCGGCACTGAGGTTCTGTTCAAAAGTGAACAATCATAAAAATTATCGGGCGCAAAATTAATCCGGCTTGATAAAAACAGGCCAATATCTCCCCTTTCTCCTCGCGAGACTCAGTTTCGGCTCTCATCTCCGCCTGGCCAGAGCTCAATGGTTAAGTACATGAGGCTCTGGATTTGTTAGAGCCATACTGCAACCGGAATGGTTGATTCCGCAGTTCCGCTCCCATCTTCAGCCTTCAGGTGCTGCGTGCGGCCTTCCTCGGCATCCGCGACTCGGTTAAAGAACTAATCGGAAAGCAAATGGACGCCCTCGCGCGGCAAATTCGCCGAGAATCACGACATAAAGCAAAGCAGAAATTGACTGCTTGAGTAGCGAATTAGTTAAGCTCGATCGGCTGTGGGTATTCGTGGCGAGGTGAAAACGGAGCTTAAGTCTGGGCTCCGCTTTACTAGTGCTAAAAAAAAAGTCCTTCTTGTTGTCTCCATCTTAGCTCACGGTTTTGGGGTGAGTGAACTCCGCGTATATTCCTCGATGGTTTCCTTTAACACCTGGGGTGAGATCGGTTTTATTAAGTAGGTTACGATACCCACTTTCTCAGCCTTTTCCTGCCATAGTGCGGAGATCCACGCCGTTATCGCAACAACAGGAATGTGAGATGTTTTGGGATTCTGTCTAAGTATCGCAGTTGTCTTGACCCCATCGACATCCGGCAGTTCCATATCCATGAAAATGAGGTGCGGCTCCTCCGCCTCCGCCAATGTGATCGCTTCTTTACTGTTCTTGGCTTTTATGTGGTGATGTCCAATCTTTGTTATGAACAGACCGATGATCTCACTGGAGTCCTTGTTATCTTCCACAATAAGAATTTTCTTCACTGGACCTTCTCAGGCAGACTTCTTCAATTCTTTCTCAATCTCAGAATCGATATTGCTGATTCGGATACCGAAAGCGTAAAGCTGCCGGTAGACGAGGAGCTGAAAGATTCGCGGCCAGCTATCAATGATTTTAATTGCGGCATCTTCCTGTTCCTTGAGGCGTTCTAAATCGACCGTGTTCATTTGTTGAGGGAGGCTCTCACAAGAGAATTTATGCAGTCTTGGAAAATCTGACTGAAGGGTGCCTGACGCGGGTTCTCGATAACTTCGGGCGACCTGCACGATGGCCTTCAACAGAATACGTCTTGAGCTTCGCTTCCTTCCAACACAGGAGCCCGTGCCGTATGTAGTCGGGATGCAGCTCTAAGGTTCCACAGATGTTCTCAAAGGAGAAAAGCTCATCGCTATCTTTCTCTAGAAACCACTCCTCCGCTTCTTGAAATAGCTTCTTTCCACTGGGGTTTCGTGCAAGGACATGCTTTTGGAAATATTCAACAGCATTTTCCAGCACTGCGAGCATGAGTTTTTCTTCTCTCTCGCGGAGATCCTTCTTGAACAATTTCTCAATGACACCAGTGTCCACAGGATCCAATGCAACCCGGCCGTGGAATACCAGAGCCTGCTCATAGGTGATTTTTCTCGGCATTGACTCAACCCGTTTTCAGTTATTTTGTCCCGCCGCTCTTTTGCGCAAGTACTCTGCGATTTCTCGTTCCAGACGGCGGCTCTTTCGATGCCGGCCAATCCTGGTCATAACGATCTGGATGAGCAAAAAACCGGTTACGACGGACACAATAATGAGTAAATAAAAATCTTTTTCAGTCATTGTCCCTGCGTTTCAGTAAGAGGACAGAGCAATGCTGGGACCGCTACGAAATGGGCCGAAAACTGAGCACATGAGCGCAGGTTTCCTGAAAAGTCTCTAAGATGGAAGCGTCAGGATGTCCCAGTTTTTTAGGTGGGAGATGGCAACGGGCGAATTAGCCCGTCACTTGCCGCTTTGGCTTGGAATATACCGGCCATTGGTCCGCCTGCTGGACACCATCAAGAACAAGTGTTGCTCATCCGATGGCTTACGGGGTGGGACAGGAGACCCAGTCCTGTGGCAAAACTGATTGGAACTACCCGAGTCATACTGAGCCGCTGAGTTTTGCCCTCTACTCGCTGCGACTCACGACAGGAAAGTGAAAGAAGGAGTCGAGCTTCTGGCTAGGAATATGGCAACCTCGGTGAGCCGTGGAGGTTCGTGGGAAGATGAAGGGTGTCGCCGTCTGACAACGGATCTTACGGCGCCTTCTGGATGGTCAGGGTCCCGTCGTTCTGTTTCTGAATCTGGCCGTGTCGGACGCCTCGGGCGCAAAGTTCTGCCCGACCCCAAACACCGTTCCGGTCGCCGTGGCCTCAGCTTCCGTGCTGCGCATGAAGGCTGTGATCATGATCCCGAGGTCCGGGTCTTTAAACGTCTATTTGGAATGGAGAAACTGGGGGTTTCCTGTCGCCTTCCAGACCAGGTTCACCTCAAAGGTGAAGGTTTGCCTCGAGATCGCGTCGGCGACCGGGACCGTGGCCGTGAGTGTCGCCAAGCTGAGATCACCAGCGACCTCGCGGGTTTGGTTCGAGGTCTCTCCCTCGCCACTGAAGAGAAGGCTATCTGTGCAGACGTCTCGTTGAATGACCACGAGCAGCGTGCGCAAAGCGGGCGTTGCGGCCACCGGGTGAGACCTTCTCGATCAGGTCCGATGCCACGACGGAGACAAGGCTTTTCAGGACAATCAAGCCGCTTCATTGCACTGAAAACCAGCACGTCTTTTTTTTGAATCAGGAAGGAAAACCCATCACCTTTCGCACCTGGAGGCGCCAGGCGTGGTATCCGGCCAATCGAAGGGAGGTATGGTGGGCCCACCTGGATTCGAACCAGGGACCAACCGGTTATGAGCCGGTGGCTCTAACCAACTGAGCTATGGGCCCGTAGGAATTGTTTCGAGTTGCGGGCTGCGAGTTGAATCGCTGGTCGGAACCAAACTAGCTTTCCATGAAGCTCTTGAGCCGTTTACTGCGGCTGGGGTGTCTGAGTTTGCGCAACGCCTTGGCTTCAATCTGCCGGATACGCTCGCGCGTAACGGTAAACTTCTGACCTACTTCTTCGAGGGTGTGATCCGATTTTTCGCCGATGCCGAAACGCATTCGCAGTACCTGCTCTTCGCGCGGCGTCAGTGTCGCCAAGACTTTTCGTGTTTGTTCTTGAAGGTTGATGTTCACCACCGCGTCTGAGGGTGTAATGATCCGTTTGTCTTCGATAAAATCGCCGAGATGACTATCTTCCTCCTCGCCGACCGGGGTTTCAAGCGAAATCGGCTCCTTTGCTATTTTGAGAACCTTTCGGACCTTATCCAAGGGAATCTCCATTTTGCTGGCGATCTCTTCCGGCGTTGGCTCCCGTCCGATCTCTTGAACCAGATATCGAGAAGTACGGATCAATTTATTGATCGTCTCAATCATGTGTACCGGTATGCGAATGGTTCGAGCTTGGTCCGCAATGGCTCGCGTGATGGCTTGGCGGATCCACCAAGTCGCATAGGTAGAGAACTTGTACCCCCGCTGATATTCGAACTTGTCCACTGCCTTCATCAAGCCGATATTGCCCTCTTGAATCAAGTCCAGGAATTGAAGCCCACGGTTCGTATATTTCTTCGCAATGCTGACAACGAGTCTAAGATTGGCCTCGATCAGTTCCTTCTTGGCCAAGTTGGCCCGGGTCTCACCCTCGATGATCGACCAAACGCGACGCTTGATTTCTTCAGCCGGCATCTCAAGATCTTTTTCGATGTGGCGAATGTCGCGCCGCGCATTTTTGATTTCTTCCGCCATGGTCAAGATCGCATCATGTCCCATGCGAAGCGAGCCGATGAGGCGCTGCCAATCCTTTCTGCGACCGTTTACGCCTGAAACAAGCTTCATGATATCCGGCGCCGCCTTGCCGGTTTTTTGCTCAAAATCCTTTACTCTTCTTTCCAGCGTTTGCATCCGGTCCATGGCCCTCTTCAAACCGTCGACGATGGCTTCCGTCTGCCTACGATTGAGCTGCAGCGCTTTGAGTCCGCCGACGATCTTATCTTGGTATTTGGCCAAGTTTTGAAGGAGCGCGTAACGCCGCTGCGTTGAAACGCGTTTGCCATCCAACTGCCTTTTAATCTTTTCCGTTTCGTTGGCCGTACGACGAATCTTTGCGATTTGCTCTAAGAGCCGTTTTTCATAAACCTCTTCGTCTTCGAGATATTCGGCATCCTCGTCCCCATCTTTGATGATTTCTCTGACCCGAATCTCACGCTGAGCCAATTTTTCGCCAAGATCCAAAACGTAACGCAGCGCCAACGGGCTTGAGAGGACCTCTTCGATCACCTGTTTTTCACCCTGTTCAATCTTCTTGGCAATCTCCACCTCGCCCTCGCGGCTCAACAAAGAAACGGTTCCCATTTCGCGCAGATACATGCGCACGGGGTCACCGGTCTTACCCACCATGTCGCCGTCGATGTCGGACTCGACCTCCTTTTCTTCCTCCTCATCTTCGACAAGATCTTCGCCAGCGCCTCCCAAGGAGACACGCTGGTTGGCATCGACGACCTCGATGTCCATCTCGCCAAAGATGGACATGACATCGTCAATCTGATCCGGCGAGACCACTTCCGCCGGCAGCATGTCGTTCACGTCGTCATAAGTCAGATAGCCTTTTTCCTTGCCCAAATCGATGAGCTTTTTGACCTCCTTCATATTCTTCTTTTCCACCCGTTGGCTGGAGTGATCGGAGGCCAATTTGTCCGTCGCTATCGGATGGTTGGTTTCGGCTCGAGCCTTCGGCGTTCTAGCTGGCGCTCTTTTCGTACGACGTCTTGCCATTCTAGTATCCTTTCTCTCTTCGCTTGCTCATCTTTCCGCTCTTCGGCGGCACGAATTGCAACTCGCAGATTTCGTTCAAGGGTCCTTAGGTATTTGCGCCGGAGATGCGAGAGGCAATCCGCTGCCATCTTGTCACATTCCGTTTCAAGGATGCTCTCTCCTTGTAATGCCAAAGCAGTAATTTCGGCCGCTTGATCGGGATGGACCCTCTGAGCGACTCGAAAAACATCCACCTGTCTTCGTTCTTGCCACTCGGCAAGGATCAAATCAACCACTGCCTGCCACTTTGAGCTGAGCCATTGTCGAGCTTCCCCTTCTTTTTCCACCGAGCGCAAGACGGCAGGAAAGCGCAGCATCAAACTCACCAACGATCGTTCGGCAATATCATCTCGAATCGGGGACGGGGTTGCAGGCGAATCTTTAGGAGTCCTTTTGGACCCTAGCGAGTAGCCTGGCGTCACGACCGGGCGGCGCAAGACTTCTTCTCGCACTCCCAAGGTATCCACGGCACGCCGTACTAGCAAATCCACTTCAATGGGATTGCTGACTTTGGTGAGCAGCCGACTCACTTCACTGGCAATCTGGCTTTTCCCTTCTAAGCTCATCCCGAATCGTTGTTTGAGCGAGGAAAAGTAGTAGTCTGCCAAAGGTACTGCTTCTTCGAGGATTTTTTCTAAAGCCGCCGGACCGTGGCCATGGATATAAGTATCAGGATCTTCGCCCTTCGGCAAAAACGCTGCCCGACCCAACAGGCCGGTTTCGATAAAGATTTCAAAGCTCCGCGCCGCCGCGTTTCGACCGGCATCATCGCCATCAAACAGCGCCACGATGTTCCGGGTGTACCGTCCCAGGATCCGAACGTGATCCGATGTCAAAGCTGTTCCCAGGGTCGCAACGGCATAGCAGAGACCAAACTGATGGAGTGCCATGACATCTAAATACCCTTCCACCACAACCACACGATCGACTCGACGGATTCCGTCTTTCGCCTGGTAGAGTCCATACAAGGTCGAACCTTTATGGAACAGCGGTGTTTCACTTGAGTTGATATACTTGGGCAACCCTCGGTCGAGGACGCGACCGCCGAAGCCGACAATCTTTCCTCCCGCGTTAATAATTGGGAACATCAACCGTGCAAAGAACTTTTCATGGAACTGTTGCCCGCTCCGTTGGCCGATGAGCCCCAATCGCATTGCATCCTTGACCGAGAGTTTTTCTCGACGTAGCAAGTCCAGCAAACCCGACCCGGTCTGAGGCGCATAGCCGACCATAAATCGCTGGGCAATTTCCTCGGTCACTTTTCGAGATTTCAAATAGTCCAGGGCTTTTCGCCCAGCCGGCTGACTCAACAGGATCTGGCGATAGTTTGCCGCCGTGCGCTCATTAATCCGATACAGCGATTCACGCTCGCCGCTCTCACTGGGGTCCCTCGCGCCATCGGACCGCTCGATCTTGATGCCGTAGCGCTTGGCGACTCGTTCCACCGCATCGGGAAAGGAAAGCTGATCGTATTTCATGAGGAAATGAAAAACGCTTCCCCCGGCTTGACAACCGAAGCAGTGAAAGATCCCCTTCTCTTCACTCACCGTAAACGAGGGGGTTTTCTCACCATGGAAGGGGCACAACCCCTGATAATTCCGACCGGCTTTTTTCAACGTCACGTAATCCGAAATCACTTCCACGATGGAAGCCCGATCGCGAATCTCGGTGATCTTTTCCTGTTTGATCATCCCGGCAAATTACGAGCAGCACACTCCCCGCTGAGTAAGCGCCCGGTCGCTCTCTTCAGGCAACAGTTTTTCTTTACCGACGCGAATGAGTCTCACTGCCAACTGGGACAAAGGTGGACCGAGGTAGGAGTCTTCAACGCGCGCCCTTGTGGATCGAGGAATCCACGCGCTTGAAGTCACAAAGAAGATTATCAGAGCCGTCACGGCTGTGCCTTTGCCCAGACCCACCGCGATACCCCCCAGACGATTGATGGTCTGCAAAAAGAGCACTTTTGCGGACCGATGAAGCACCCAACCTGCAACAGCAAAGATAAAGTACACAACGAAGAAAATGACGACAAAGGCAGCACCCTTTAGAATGATAGCAGACACGTTCCAGTAGAACCCCGCCCAGGCAGCCACGGCTTCATCATACCTAACCGCAACCATGAAACCAATGACCAGACCGCCGAGCGAAAAAGTTTCTCGGAATAGCCCCTTGAAATAGCCTCTCAGGCCAAAGAGAAAAAGTACTACCAAAAGGATTAGGTCAATCCAGTTCACCAGCGTGGACCACTCTCAACTTCATTTACGGACGGTAAGGTTCTACGAGACCGCCTAGATCCCACCCCATGTCGTCAGCCTGATTTATGACCGACATCTGCAACCGTTTGTTTGTCCTAATACTTGGGCGATTGGTTTGAACTGCGCGCTATTGTCAGCTATGGCCACTTGCCTTAAAGCGCATTGCTGGATCGGCCCGTTTTGGTAGGGGGTTACCTCAGGCAAATTTACCCGCGTCCTATCCCCCAAGAAGTTCCTTGGCTAGCTCATTGACGCGCTTACCGTCGGTTCGTCCGCTGACTCTTGGCATCAGCTGTTTCATGACCTTACCCAGATCCTGGATATTTTTGGCTCCGACTTCCTCAATGGAGACTTTGATCAGGTTGCGAACTTCATCTTCACTAAGAGGTTGAGGCAAAAACCGTTGGAGAATTTTTAGCTCGGCTTCTTCCTTTTCGGCCAGCTCTGCCCTTCCGCCTTTTCTGAAGAGCTCAATGGCTTCAATTCGCTGCTTACGGAGAGTTGCTATTGTTCTGTGAATTTCCTCTGTAGTCAACTCTCTGCGGCCCTTTATCTCCTCATTGTGTAGCGCTGAAAGGAGCAGCCTCAAGGTCGAAAGTGTCAAGCGATCGCCAGTTTTCATGGCCGCTTTCATCGCCTCCTGGATTTCGACCTTGAGTCCCATCTTTCTTCTTTTTCGTTCGCTCGCTTTCGCCGCCTTGCGTCATCATCCTAGAAGGAATGACGCACGCGTCGCAGCGCTCTTTTCTTGGCTGCGATGGCTTTTTTCTTTCTCTTGACGCTGGGCTTTTCGTAGTGTTCTCGTTTACGCAGTTCGGCGAGTATACCCGCCTTTTCGCACAGTTTCTTGAAACGGCGAATGGCACTCTCTATGGACTCGTTTTCTCGGACTCTAACTCCTGTCATAACTCACATCACCCCCAATCCAGCCGGGCCCCCTTTTTGAGGTAGCTAATTTTAGCTCATTTCAATGTCAAGTCAAGTATTTCACAGCAAAAATGAGGAGTTGGAGGGCGAAAGATACAAATGTTAAGCGTTGAAACTGCGGCCGCTGCAAACCGGCGCCGCCCGCTCACATCGGCTTCCACTACCTGGAGGAGATTATTTGCGACAACGCTATCGGCGAGAAAGCGCAAGAATTGAAGCTAAGAGACACTCACCGGCATTTGAGATTGGAGCTTCTCAAGGTAGCGATACTCATTCGCCAATTCAGAAGCTTATCTGCGCAAAGGTTTTAAACGGTAAAATTTTTCAGGATAATCCGAGATAATTCCTTGGACTCCCAGGGAAGCAAATTTTTCCATGTCGTTGACGTTGTTGACCGTCCAGACGTAAACGTCGAGGTCGGCTTCCCAGGCCTTGTCCAATAACGGCCTCGTGGCCACTTCCTTTTGAACGTGGATCGAACTGGCACCGAGGCGCTCTGCGGCACCAAACGGATCTTCTTTCATGCCGGTACCATAAATCACCCCGATGCGCGCTTCAGGTGCAAACTCTCGAACTCGGTCCAAGCACTGGTAGTTGAACGAAGAGAGAATCGTTTGATCCAGATAATCGTAATGGCTGAGAATGAACAAGAGCTTGATCTCGATCCCTGGTTGTGAGTCGTTGAATAGTTTTATATCGAGGCAAAGGTCGACTTTGTCTACGGTAATCGCCAAAACCTCTTCTAACGTAAGGACCCGTTCTCCTCTAAATGATTTTTTCTTCCACCGTCCTACGTCGAGCTGCTTGAGCTGCTCCAAAGACTTGCTTCTGACGGTCCCACTCACACCGGCCGTCCGTTTAAGCCGCTCATCGTGGAAAACCACGATATGCCCATCACGGGTCAGTTGGCAATCCATCTCGATCATATCGGCTTCGGCTTCGATCGCCTTCTCGAAAGCCAACCGGGTGTTCTCTGGAAAATTGCCTGAGGCGCCGCGATGGGCTACTTTGACAAAAGCGACCATAAGCCCTCGCGATTTGCCATTGCGAACTTCTCAAAGGAGCTTGAACTTTTCACCGAAGGTCTCCTGCGTCCTGAGATATATAAAGAACTCCTTATTACCCTTCGGGCCAAGCAAAGGCGACTCGATAACACCGCCTACGTGATAACCAAGTCCCACAGCGGCAGCTGAAATCTCGTCAATTACGCGGCTATGCTCCTGCTGAGAGCGGACGACCCCGCCCTTCCCCACTTTTCCTTTTCCCACTTCGAATTGGGGCTTGATCAGAGCGACAATTGGGGCGCCGCTGTTGAGAAGAATCTTAACCTGCGGGAGAACTAACCGAAGGGAAATAAAAGAAACATCAATGGTCGCAAAATCTGCAGGACGCGGTAAATCCGAGCCCTTCAGATAGCGGATGTTGGTTTTTTCGAACACTAGAACGCGGGGATCGTTCCTCAGTTTCCAATCGAGCTGGCCGTAACCGACGTCCACGGCATAGACCTTGATGGCACCGTGAGTCAGCAGGCAATGAGTAAAACCTCCCGTAGATGCGCCGACGTCCAATACGACTTTGTCGGTGACCTCGACGGAGAATTCGCGCAGTGCCTTTTCCAACTTGATCCCGCCGCGGCTGACGTAGGGCAAAGCTGATTTGACCCGGATGGCAACGCTCTCATCAAGGAGTGTCCCTGCCTTTGTGACGGGCCGGTCGTTCACCAAGACTTCGCCGGCCAGGATTCTTCCCCGCCCTTCTTCACGGCTGGCGACTAATCGGCGCTCGACCAGAATCTTGTCTAAGCGCTCCCTCTTTCCCATCCCTCCCGGTTTCTCTTCTTTCCGCGTCGAACCATCTGTAATGTCGCTTGAGTGATGGCGTCCTTGTCGAAGCCGCAAATCTTTCTCAGTTCATCTTGTGTACCATGCGGGATGAAGCGATCCGGAACACCTAGTCGCTTCACGCGAATGTCGCTAATGCCGTCGTCAGCCAAGAATTCCAAAACGGCACTGCCGAAACCGCCAGCCACAGCATGATCCTCCACGGTAATCAGGTTAGGTATGCGCACTAACAATTGGCGCAAGAGATCTCTATCGAGAGGCTTCACGAAACGTGCGTTCACAACCGCTGCCTCGATGCCCAACGCCGCCAAGTCTTGGGCGGCCTTGAGGGCAGGAACAACGGTTTGGCCAATACCAGCGATCACCACATCACGACCATCGCGCAGCAGCTCCGCTTTACCGATTTCCAATAGGCGCATCTGAGAGTCCATCTGGATACCCCAACCTTCGCCGCGGGGATAACGAAGTGAAATGGGACCCTTGTGCTCGATTGCGGTTTTCAACATGTGCTGCAGTTCGTTTTCGTCTTTCGGGGCCATGATCACAATATTGGGTATCGATCGCATGTAAGAAAAATCAAAGACGCCGTGGTGAGTGGGGCCGTCCGCCCCCACCAGACCGCCGCGGTCCAGAGCGAACACGACGTGGAGGTTTTGTAAGCAAACGTCATGAAGAATTTGATCGTAGCCCCGCTGCAAGAATGTGGAGTAGATGGCCACCACCGGGATGAAGCCTTCAGTCGCCATGCCGGCCGCGAATGTAACCGCATGCTGTTCTGCGATTCCGACATCGTAACTGCGACCGGGGATCTCCCGCGACAGTTTGTCAATCCCGGTGCCGCTTCCCATGGCAGCGGTAATCCCCACGACCCTGGGATTCTCCTTTGCCAAGCGAATCAGAGCCTGAGCAAAAGTATCCGTATAGCTTGGAATCGGCCCCTTCTCTTTCTTGGCCTTGCCGGTGAGCACATGAAATGGAGTCACGGCATGATATTTGACCGGATCGTTCTCCGCCGGTGCGTAGCCTTTCCCTTTCGTCGTCAGCACGTGCACCAGAGTCGGGCCGTCGATTTTCTTCACGTTCTGTAAAGTTGTGACCATTTCTGCGATGTTGTGACCGTCGATGGGACCGACGTATTGGAAGCCCAGGCTTTCGAAAAGAAACCCCGGCGTCATCAGGCCCAAGAAGGAGTCCTTCAGTTTGCGCGCCGCGTGCTTAAGGTCTTGTCCTCTAGGGAGACTCAAGAGCCAACTCGAGAGCTGCTTCTGTATCCGTACGCCGAAATCCGTCGTGAACTGTTTGGTAAGAAAGGATGAAACGGCACCGACGCGCGGGTCAATGAAAATCGCATTGTCATTGAGAACAACGATCAAATCTTTGTCGAGATGGCCGGCCTGATTGAGCCCTTCAAACGTAAGACCTGCGCTCAGTCCACCGTCACTAATAACGGCGACGACTTTGTGTGATGGTCCTGCAAGTGAATTGGCCTCCACCATACCGAGCGCGGCGGAAATAGAAGTACCTGCGTGGCCGGCGCCAAAGACATCGTATTCACTCTCTTCACGACTTAAAAATCCGCTCAAGCCGTCAAATTGACGAATGCTGGCCAACCGGCTCCGCCGGCCACAGATCAGTTTATGCGCGTACGCCTGATGTCCTGTGTCCCAAACTATGCGATCGTCTGGTGTGTCGAAAACATAGTGAAGGGCAAGCGTCAGTTCCACAGCACCCAGCGTCGATGCGAAGTGCCCCCCCACTTCGGACACAATGGAAATCACTTCTTCTCTCACCTCCGTTGCTACAGTAGAGAGTTCTGCGACACTGAGCCGGCGGAGATCCTTCGGGGTATCGATAGCATCCAACAGTCGTGTCATTTTAAAGATTCATCTCCTGCGTGACTGAATTTGTTACATCATGTACGCCCGAGCAAAAACTAACCGGCAGCTGAGCACAAACGATTTTGCCGCTGAAGCAAAGCAGCGACAACTCCGTGTGACCTCCGTCGGCGGGTCCTTTGCACGTGCGCTAATGTAGCATTGACTGAATCTCATCTTCAAATACAAAGGGTCCATGGAAACAAACCGTCCAGCCAGGGCCAGTCCCTAGGAAATATAAGGCTGACTATGCAGCTTCGGTGATGAAGCCTGAGGCAGGCGGGACGCCTTCCCGGAACCAAAAACCAGGAACGCCGCCACTACGGCCCCGATGCCAGCGAAGATGGCAATCCAATAGCCATTTAGCACGCAGAATCCCAGGGGCAGAAGAAAATTGACGAAATACACCGAAATCGAAAATCGTAAATCGCCTTTCGGTTCGGGCGCGAGCTTGCGCAACATCGCCAGCAGTACAAAACCGGTAATCGCCCAACCCAACAAGTTCGTCCACGGCATCCCATAGTAGCTCCCCTTTTCACCCCAAATCCAGTAACTGGTTACTCTGCTCATGGCCGGATCCAGCAACAGGTCCCAGGCGACTAAAAGGCATGTTCCTAATAGCACCGCTTGAAATCCACCTGTTATACGACGCGCGATAATCCACACTGGCCAGCTCATTGTGAACCAGCTGAGGGGGATAAGCAAAACTGAACCAACAGATCAGGCCGTGAGGTAAAGATTCCGCAGCCGAGCAGGCTCGCCCCGTACCATAGGCTTATATCCTCGGGTCGGTCATTTCAGAGAGCGATTTTCAGAGACCCAAGGACTCCAGAGCTTCCGTAAGAGTCGGCTGCTTGAACTTGTAGCTCAATTTTTGAGCCGCGTTGGGCAGCGCCTTTTGACCCGCCAAAACCATATCCGCCATCTCACCCAAAAGTAGCGTTAACGCAGATGCCGGTACAGAGGCCCAGGAAGGTCGGTTTAAAACTCTGCCTAGAACTCTGCAAAATTCTTCCATCGTAACAGGATTTGGAGCCGTCGCATTAAAGCTACCTTGAGCATTTGCGTTTTCTATTAAGAAAAGGATCAAGCCGATTTCGTCTTCGATATGAATCCAGGGCATCCACTGTTTGCCTGACCCCAAGGGTCCCCCGACAAAAAATTTGAAAGGTGTAACCATCTTGGCTAACGCGCCCTTGCCTTTGGCCAATACAATGCCGGTTCTTACCAGCGCCACTCTCACGCCGTGATCCTGGGCCTTTCTCGCCTCCTCCTCCCAGGCCACACAAACCCGCGCCAAGTAGTCTTTGCCCGGCGCACTTTCCTCCGTCAGCGTCTCATCACCGCGAGCTCCGTAATAACCCACGGCTGAAGCATTGATGAGAAATTTGGGCTTCGCTTTTGCCTTGGCAATTGCATGAACCAGGGCGCGCGTGCTGTCGATGCGGCTTGAGCGAATCATTTCTTTTTGCCGCTCCGTCCAGCGTTTCTCGGCAATCCCCTCTCCCGCCAAATTGACTATGCCGTCGGCTTCATCGATGGACTCTTCCCAACCACCAGACTCGCCCGGCTGCCACACAAGCCAATCTGTGTTAATAGCTGCTGCTGGGGAGCGAGATTTACGGCTGAGCAATACAAGCGAGTCGCCTCGCTGCCAAAGTCGTTGAACGAGCATTGATCCGATAAAACCCGAAGCACCAGCTATCACCAATTTCATACTCGTTTCTTTCCGTAGTCTTCCATAGGACGAGCATTATACTTGACGTAGATAGCATTAATGTAATCAACACCCCGATGCAAGATTTTTTCCTTCGAAACCACGGATCGGAATCAGCGCCTCTTTGCTCGGACAGAAGGTCCGGTATGACGGCGGCGATACAAGAGACCTTTTCTGACGGGCACGTTTGGCCTTTATGTCAAGTGGATTCCCGTATGTCCCGAGCTGGAAGT
>Ga0209857_1000109_pt1 | contig 17449 bp, 18 predicted proteins | sample GWRWN1_10_20_FD_187226 | JGI IMG/M metagenome (GOLD analysis project Ga0209857, IMG submission 187226) | Riverbed sediment microbial communities from areas with no vegetation in Columbia River, Washington, USA - GW-RW N1_10_20 (SPAdes)... | ecosystem: Environmental > Aquatic > Freshwater > River... | reverse complement strand
CCGCGGCCGGGTGAAGCACCGCTTCGTTCTCCTCTGGGGCATAGGTGCAGGTCGAGTAGACGACCGTCCCACCCGGCCGGAGCAGCTTGAGGGCGTGAGTCACCAGCATCTGCTGCAGGCGCTGCAGCCGGTGACTGACCTCCGGATCCTCGGTCAGCGGCGGCCGGGCCCCGACCCGATACGTCCCCTCCGCCGAGCACGGGGGATCGAGAAGAATCCGGTTGAAGAGCATCCGCATCGGAAAGCTCTGCCCCCGATACCGTGTCACGATAATGCTGGTGATCCCGAGGCGGTCGCTGTGCGATCGGAGGATCCCGATCCGCCGATGGCTGACATCGTTGGCCACGATGAGGGCCTGGTTCCCCGTGAGCTGAGCCAGGTACGTGGCTTTCCCCCCGGGCGCGGCGCAGAGATCCAGAAGGTGCTCCCCCGCCTGCGCACCCAGGATGAGCGCAGGAAGCATCGATGTCAATCCCTGGACCTGGTACCATCCCCGGAAGTACTCGAGGGTGCTGCCGGGGTTTTCTGCACCCTCCCACCGGAATCCCTCCGGAACCTCCTCGACTGATGCCAGAGGATAGCCCCTCTCTGCCATCGCCCGCCGGAATTTTTCCGGCTCGACGCGCAACGTATTGACCCGAATGTGGGTCGGCGGCCGAATCTTCACGGCCTTGAGAAACGCGGAAAAGTCGGGAATGATCTCGCGGTACCGCTCGAAGGCCGGAACCATGTCACTGCCCTGAGGAGAGGAGCGCATCAATGGCGGTGCGGCTGGGAAGCGACTCCTGGGCTCCCCGACGCGTCGTTGCCAGCGCGCCCGCCGCGTTCGCAAATGGAATGGCCTTTTCGAGCGCCTTGCCCTCGGCCAATGCTGCGGCGAGCGCTCCGTTAAAGGCGTCGCCCGCCGCGGTGGAATCGACCGGGCGGGTGGGGAAGGCCGGGAAGTGCCGTGCCCCGTCCTTCCCTACCCAGAGAGCGCCCCGAGCTCCGAGGGTAATGATCACATCCCGACAGCCCATCTCCAGGAGCCGCTTGCCCGCCTTCTCGGCTCCATCTCGGTCCCTCACCAGCACGCCGGTCAGGATCGAGGCCTCCATTTCATTGGGCGTCAAGAAATCCACCAGGGAGAAGTGCTCACGAGGAAGAGGAGCGGCTGGCGCGGGGTTCAGGATGGTCTGCATCCTATTCTCTTTCGCTCGTCGAAGGGCCCAGCCGACCGTTTCGCGCGGGGTTTCCAATTGCAGGAGCAGGATCCTCCCCGCAAAGAGCTGATCCCGGCCCTCAAGCTCCTCCGGAGTCAGACGGTAATTGCACCCGGAAACAACCACGATCTGATTCCCCCCTGACGGGTCAACCAGGATAAAGGCCACGCCCGTGCCGCAGGTGGCATCTGAGATCAACCCGGCCCCATCGATCCCTATCGTTTCCAGGTTCTTGCGGATTTCCTCGCCATGCCGGTCTTGTCCTACTTTACCGATGAAGGTGACGTTCGCCCCAGCGCGTCGGGCGGCCACAGCCTGGTTTGCACCTTTGCCCCCGAAGGAGACCAGCAGATCTCGACCGAAGATCGTCTCGCCCTGATGAGGTGGTCGATCCACCTCGATGGTGAAGTCGAGGTTGGCTGATCCGACGACTACGACCGCCGACATAGACGTTCCACAAAGAGGCTGAGGAAGCGGTCCACGTCCACATCAAGGGCGACATCGACGTTGGGCTGCCCTTCGGCCCGAAAGGGACGGCGGTCCGCTACTGTCATCCCCGTAGTGATCTCGCCACGCGTCTCTACCTGGACATAGAGCGGCCGAGTCTTCACCAGATTCGGGTCGATGACGACGCCCACCGTGAGCGGGTCGTGCAGGGTGATCCCGGCAAAGCCTTCCCATTTCTCGGAGAGGGCGATGAGATGAGCGGTACAGTCCAACAGGAACTGGGCAGGGAGATCGGCAAGAGGCTCCACCCAGGTTCGAAGCGCATCCCCCGAAAGCCGGACCCGCCCCGTCACATCGAGAGGGATGAGGGTGAGTGGCAACCCCGAGCCCAAGACGATCCGGGCCGCCTCGGGATCCGTGGCAATGTTGAACTCTGCCGTCGCCGAGGTGTTCCCCGGGACGAGGACGGCTCCCCCCATGCTGATAATCCGGGAAACCTTCTCCATGGTCTTGCGGTCCCGGCGGAGTGCCTGAGCAATATTGGTGAGGGGCCCAAGCGTGATCAACGCGATCTCACCGGGATACCGACGAACAAGTTCGAGGATCAGATCTGCCGCTTCTACCGCCGCCGGACTCTGCCGCGGTCGGGGATATCGGGGGAGGCCGTCCGCATTCCGATGACGGAAGAGTTCTCCAAGTCCGTCCTCCCCGTGGACGTTCAGGGCCGGCCGGAGTTCGGACTCGAGGGGGCCGGCCGCGCCCTGCGCGACGACAGGGCGAGGCTCTGGCTTGAGGAGCTCCAGGATCAGGAAGACATTTCTGGTGCAATCCTCCACCCGAGCGTTACCGGCCACCGTGGTGATCGCCTCAATCGTGAGTTCCGGTGACTGCAAAGCCAGGAAGAGGGCCAGGGCATCGTCAATCCCCGGATCCGTATCGATGATGACTCGCTTCATAGTTGGTTGATGGTTCAGGGTTCAGGGTTCACGAATGACAACCCCAGAGCTCCGGTTTCTCCCACCGCGCCGCGGGCTACTCTGCACTACGAACCATGAACTCTGAACTTCGTTGGGATGGCCAGGTCCGGTCCTTATCGATGATATGGATAACCCGCCATCTCCGGCGCTCGAGCTCGGCAGCGATGAACCGGCGGTGACACTTCCATGGGAAGCGCTCAGCACACATGAAGGCAACCCTTTCCTCGCGGCCAATCGCTGACAGGACTTCAACCCCTTTGGCAAACGCCGGGCTACTCATGTACGCCTCGTACCCTTCACGCCGGTAGCCGCCGAGCTCCTCGCCGAGAAATACATAGCGGAGGCCTGCCGCGGGAACCGTTTCCTCGAGGATTCGTTTCGAAAAGTGAGGAAACCTCCTGCTATACGGGAAAACTCTGACATCAACAAGTGCTGAAATCTGGTACCTGTGGAGTACGGCAAGAAATTCAGGAAGCGGTCGGGTACTCGAACCAATCGTATAGATGGTTTCGGACTCTCCTTGCCGATCCAAGACCCGCGTACCCCCCACGTGGATTCCACCTTGCGCCAGACGAGGAAAAGGACACGCTCATCCTAGCCGAAAGCCGCTCCCGCTGCCAACTCCATTTTGGCATCCTGGCTTCTCGGTTCCGCGTCCAGGTGAAGTTGTAGGCCTCTCGCTTTCTGCTCGGTTCGCGGCAAGGAGGCAGGAAGGGGGAAATGAAGTGAGGCTTAAGGAGTCGACCGCGCGTCGTGAATGCGTTGAGATCGATAGCGAACCGCGACGTAGTACAGGAAGAGCATCATCGCGACCCAGCCGAAAAGGGCTGGCCCCACGCCGTCTGCCCCGAAGAGCCACCCTCTCAGCCCCCCTTTGCTCATGAAGAGGTCATCGCCCTTGTCCATAAAGTTCCAGGCTGCGTGCAGACCGATGGGAAAATAGAGGCTCCCGGTCCTGATGAAGGTGTAGTTGAGAACCACGCCTATCAGGAAAAAGCTCAGAAAATGGACGACGTATGTCTCGCCGGGGTTGACGAGCGTCCAGAGGTGCTCCTGAAGCCCGCGCAACCCGACCCCCCAGTCGATGACCCCAAGCTTCACCGGGACGCGAGCCTTGAACAGGAAGTGGTAGAAGCTGAAGAGGCTGCTGGTCACCACCACGGACCCCACCGTCCCGATCCACCGCTCAACGACCTGGAAGATCATTCCGCGAAACATGATCTCCTTGAGGAGACCCACGGCGCTCCCGACGACGAGCAGTTCACCAATATCTCTGAGCAAGGGCCACCCGGACTTATGCAGCTCGATGTATCGTGCCCCTACCAGGACGGAAACTCCGATAATGATCATATAGCCGATACTCGCCCAGAAGAACCCTTGCCAGAGGAGGAGCCTCCAGCCGGGCTGAAAGGGTAGCCCGATGGAGCTGAGCGAAGTGAAACCCAGCCGCCGCACATTGAAAACGAGAAAGCCCATCGTCACGAACTGGAGGATGTTGTACCAGACCTTCGCGTAATCGTACCCTTCCGGATAGGTATGGGTACCGAGGAGCCGGGGCAGGCCGGGGATGAGGGGCAACAAGAACTCGACAATCGGCATGACCAAAGGGGCAAGGATGATCGTGACCACAACGATCCCGGCCACGTTCATGAGAAAGATCAAAGCGCCTCGGCCCTTGTTCATCATGTCTCCCTTGTTGAAAAAAAACCGCTTCAGCTTGAAGCGTCCGATGCAAGTTGTCAAGGGAAAAATCCGATGATCGCGAACTCCACGAGCTCTACGATGATTTCTTTGCCCTCCATCCCGGCCACGTCGGTCTTGAGTAGCTCGATCACCTTCAAAGGCGCTTGCTGCGCATTGAGGGCCTGGTTCACGATCATCCCCAGCAGGATGCCTGTAGCGAAGATCACCGTGAAAATCGGGGCGCTTCGCTTCATGGATCGCCCCTGTTCGCCTAATGGTTGTTCGATTCATCGGGAGAGCGAAGAGGCTATGACGGGGCAAGTCGAGGGTTCACAGTGTTCATAAATTGCTTTAACTTGTTAAAGTACTCTTCGCCTCCGGCAAGATATGTATCGTTGTGGGTGGCCCCGCGGATCAGATAGAACTCCTTGGGCGGAGAGGCCGCCTCGTACAGACGTTTCCCCATCCACAGCGGGATAATCTCGTCATGCTCGCCGTGGATGACCAACTTGGGGACCGTCACCTTCCCGATGAGTGCAAGGGAGTCGTATTTGACCGTGCCCGGCGGCAACGGGGGGAGGAAACGAAAATAGAGGCGCATCACATCGTCGGTCGAGGTAAAGGCCGACTCCAGAATGATACCAAGACAGGGGCGCTCGACCGCGACGGCGGTCGCCAGGGCGGTTCCCAGCGACCGCCCAAAGAGGACGACGCGGCTCGGGTCAACGTCGGAGCGGGAGCACAGATATCCGAAGGCCGCAAAGGCATCCCGAAACGTACCGGCCTTCGAGATCTCCCCTTCGCTCTTGCCGTACTCCCGATAGTCGAAGATAAAGATGTTTACCCGCGCGTGCTCGTGCAGCAGGGCGATGTTCTCGAGGCGGTGGCTGATGTTCCCGGCATTGCCGTGAAACCAGAGGAGTGTGATGGGACTCTTCTGAAAAGGAACGTACCAGCCGTGAAGGCGAATGCCGTCGTCGGTCGCAAAGAACACCTCCTCATAGGCGAGCCCCAGGTCGGCGGGGGTTCCGATCAGGGTGGGATCGGGAAAAAAGACCGTGCCCTTCTCGCGGAAAAATACCATGGGCTATCTGACACTGACTCCGGGGAGGAGACGCGTACTCTCTGCGACCTGGTCTGGAGCCGGGCGGTAGTAGGTCAGGGCGTTGGGCATCAAGCGCTGCAGATCTTGGATGCGAGTCCCGGCGCTCGGGTGGGTCGAGAGAAATTCAGGCGGCGCCTGGCGGTCTTGCTGCGCCATCCGCTGCCACAGTTCCACCGCCTCTCTGGGATCGTAGCCCGCCTCGGCCATGAGGATGAGGCCGATCCGGTCCGCCTCCGACTCCTGAAGCCGACCGTAGGGAAGGAGAACGCCGACGTTCGCTCCCAGGCCATAAGCGACCATGACCCCCTGCACCACCCCAGCATCCCTTCCCGCCATGCCGACCTGGACGGCTACCGCCCCCATCTGGGCCAACAGCCCTTGACTGAGCCGCTCTCCCCCATGTCGGGCCAGCACGTGCGCAACCTCGTGGGCCATGACGGCCGCCAACCCCCCCTCGGTCCTTGCTACGGGGAACATGCCGGTATAGACCGCCACCTTCCCCCCGGGAAGGGCAAACGCGTTCGCCATTTTGGGATTGTCGATGACCACGAATTGCCACTGAAAGTCGGGACGGTTGGCCGCGTTCGCGATGCGCCACCCGATCCGGTCCATCACCGCCTGAAGGACGGGATCGCGTAATACCTTCTCCTTGGAAAGGACCTGCTGAAAGGCTTGAGCACCCAGCTGGGTCTCTTCTCCTGGCGAGATGAGCATGAGCTGAGAGCGCTGGGTGTACGGCGCGGTGGCACAGGCCGCCAACAGGAGCACCGGCACAAGGGCTATTCCCAGGATCCTTGTCATGCTCGAGATCACGCTCTACAGCGTCCCCATGGGTGTTGCAGATCCGAGTGGCGACGGGACAGTAGCATATTCATCACCCGTGATCAAGTGCCGCTCGGCCACTCGTCTCTCAACATCTTTGACGAGGCAACGCCCGTACTATTCGCCCTCCAGGAGGCTCCGGAATCGTCGGGGATCTTTCCGTCGTCGAGACGGCGTCAGGCCTTTGGAAACCATCTTCGGAAGAGCTGTTTCAGGTAAGAATGCCCCTCATTTCCCGCGAGAAGCGACCCGATGATGAACAGGAGCCAGCTCATGGCCCACCCGATGACCGCGATACCTGCCTTCATTTCCGATGACACCGGCAAGAAGGGGATGATCCCAAAGAGCGCGAAGTTGCCAAAACTCGCGACCATCAGCCCTATACCTACCCGAAATCCTCTTTCCCTTGGACGCAAAGGAGCCGGTCCAGCTTCTTGGTAGGGTCCATGTGGGACTGGTCTGCGCACCACGATTCCCCTTCGGGTACGGTAGCCCATGTCAGCGGTCAATGTCGTATTCACTCTCTGCCCCATGTCCCGACCAATGCCCGTACCGCTGCCTCGGGCGTCCTGACCTCTTGCAGGCTGGCTGTGTGCCTCCCCGTTTCGCGCTGCGCAGTGGCGACTACCGGGCGCCACTGTCGCGCCATCAGCAGCACTGGTTTCGGCGGCATCAACCGCTTGTGCATGTATTCCAGCACGAGGGCGAGTTCAAGAAGCGTGCCAGACCCTCCCGGCAGGATCACGTAGGCGTCACCCAGTTCCAACAATCGGCCGAGGCGCGCGAAGAGATCCACGGCCTCTTCATGGTGCGTAATAAAGGGATTCGGGGGTGTGCCATACAAGGCGCAGGTGACGCCGATCGTTGCGCCGCCGCCCCGTCGCGCACCCTGTGCTGACGCGGCCATTGTCCCCCCGTAGCCGCCATTACAGACCACCCACCCGCGCTCTGCGATGGCCAGGCCGAGGCGCTCAGCCCGAACGTAGGCGGGGTCGCCGCGACTTGGACGCGAGCTGCCAAAGATCGTAACGACACGGCGCCCCTCCCACATAGCTCCTCTCCTTTCCGACTCTCCGTCACCCCGATCGCTTCTCACCACGAATCTCGAGTGCTTCCACCCTCCGGCCGACCCGAGCGTACACGTAGCCCCCCCTGCTGAGCGGGCCGGGATTGACGACTCGGGTTCGTCCAATACTGTCCATGCCCCGGCCTTCGTGGATATGGCCGGTCACGCAGAGCACGGGTTGCATGCGCTCGAGCAGAACCGCATCCGCAGTGGAGAGATCCTCAGCGACCGCACCGAAACGCTCGATGTTATCGTGGATGTCGGCGAATGCCACGATGATCACGCGTTGCCCGTGGACGCCCCTGCCTCCCCCGAGAGGGCGGTCGGCCGGCCGCGGCCCGGAAAAGTGACCGCCCGGCGGCGACAGCAGGTCTCATCGCGGGGATGCGGTTTGGCCCTTCCGCTGCTGGTGGAACTCTTCCAGCGTGCGGTTCGCCGCCACGATGGCCTCGAGCTTTTCCAGAATGGCGTTGAGCCGCGCGCCCGGGATCGCGATATAGAGCTCGTTATCGGCGAGCCCCGTGTAGACACGGTTGCCGATGCACCCCAGACTCAGACTGGCCCGCCCCGCCTCGGTCGCGGTGGGCACGATGGCACAGGTGGGTCGAAGCTGGGCCGCGGTGTCGTAGTGCAGCCCTGCAGCATGCACCGCCTCGGTCAGCAGCATCACCTGCTTGGGGTTGCCCTGCACGATGACCACATCCGGGTCGACCGGCGTAGCCGTCAGCGGCGCGTAGATCGCAACGCCGAACGGCTGGTGGCGCTGCGGGATTGTTGGGATTTCTTCCATCCGGATGTACTGCAACTGGGCCATGGTCCCGATGAGTCCCTCCAGCTCCCGCGCCGTCTCGGCAGGCAGATCAATGCCGTGGGTGTGGGCGCCGATCGGACAGTTGTGGTGATCCGCCGCCCGCGTGAAGAAGACCTGCCCTTCCGCGGCAAAGCGCCAGTACTCGCAGCCAGCTGGTACCGGAGTACCGACGTGAGGGACATCGGCTGGCGGCTCCGTCCTGAAAGCCACCGCCACAGGGTCGACTCGCAGGCCGAGCAAGTTCCGCAACTGGGCTCCGCCTCTCTTGAAGTTCATGTGAGACCTCCCTCTGTTGAGTCCGGTAACCGGTCAGCGCCGGAAATAGGCCAGCCAAATACCATGCTACCGCAATGCCCCGCGGGGCTCACCAGGCAGCCGGTGAACCGGTACACCGGTGCCGCCATCTCAGGCGAGATCGGGAACCTCCATCGTCCCCTGGCTGACGAGCACCGAGGCGCCGCCGACCCGAATCGAGATAATCGCGCCGTCCCGCTTGTCGGCCTCGACATGCAAGATACTGGGGCGGCCCATTTCGAATCCCTGTTCGATCCTCCATCGGAGCGTCGCATCCGACCGCCCATCTCGCACCCCAAGGTACCCCGCCAGGGCCGTCGCCGCGGCGCCCGTGGCAGGGTCCTCCTCGATTCCCAGGGCGGGAGCGAACATGCGGGCCCGGAGACTGGAGCCGTTTAACTCTGCGAAGACGTACAGATGTGGAGCCCAATACGAGGAGAAGGATCGTTCCCACTGCTCCCGATTGACTCGGACCCGTCGCATGGCTTCCTTGTCGCGCACCGGGACGAACAGAAACGGCACCCCGCAGGAAACCGCTTGGGGTCCGACCTCCGCCCGGAGCAGGTCAGAGGGGTAAAGAGACAGAGTCGCCGCGATCTTCTCCAGGGAAGGAGGTGGCGGGCCAAACTCCGGAAGTCTCGGCGCCGCCAGTTGAGCGAAGACCGGCCGCCCATCCTGGACGCGAATCCTCACCGGGACCGGGCCCACGCCTTCCTCAAACACAATGTTGGTCACGTCCCGTTCGAGGGCGATCTCCCCGATCGATGCCAAGACGTGCGCAGTTCCGATGGTCGGGTGGCCGGCAAATGGGAGTTCGGCACTCGGTGTAAAGATACGCAGCCGCCGCGTGTGTCGAGGCCGTTCCGCAGGAAACACGAATACCGTTTCCGACAGGTTGAGCTCTCGTGCGACCCGCCGCATCTGTTCGCTACTCAGATCCCGCCCGTCTGGGAAGACCGCCAGTGGATTGCCGCCGAAGGCGCGATCCGTGAAGACATTAGCAGTATAGAAACGATACCGCATGGGTTCTAGGCGAGGGGCTTTCGGTTGTGGTTATTTCGGCCGTGCTTTAGGAGCTGAAGTCTCTCCCACCCATCATGCTACGTCTGGCACGGATAAGCCGCTGCGCTTCAACACACCAGTATTTTTTGACGTGGTACCAGATGTCGGCTGCATGCACGATGTTCCGCGTATCGACGTCCACGTTGGTAGGAAACTCAGGCATTTCACTTGTCGGAACGTATCGGCTAATCCACTCCCGAGTCACCTCATTGGCTGCGAGGTGCTTTGTCAAAGGAACTGTGATGTGGGTGTACTCACCGGGAAGGGTAACATTGCGCACCCTCGCGGACCCCAGCGGGCGGTATCGTGCTGCCGCTCCGAAGTTGCCCGCGATCAGGTCCCATGCGAGAGAGAATCCAGTAAATTCTTCAACGGTATCCGGGATCTCCCGCAGTCTGGGCAACATATCCCACTGACCCAGCACTATCCTCATAACCTTCCCCGTTGTGATCGCTGCCGCATATCTGACCTGAAGCCCGATCACCGCCCGCTTCTGACCTGTGATGGGATCGACAATCGTACCCCGCTCCTCTGCCTCATTCGTCAAAGGGTTCCACACCGGTATGTTGTCATGGAAGGCGCCCGCCAACTCATGAAGGACCTTTATCGCGAGCATTCCACCTTGGCTGTGGCCAATCAGGATTGGCATCATGCCCTCTTTTTCGTAATACCATGCCAACGTTCCGGCGAGTCGTTTGCTGTCCGTAAAGCCGTTGTACGAGTAGCCTCCCCCGTTCGGTTTCCGTATTTTCTCTTCCGGATATCCCATGTCTATCAAGAACTCCGAAAAAGACTCCATCGTGACAATAGGCAAGCTCCCGTCCAGAATAACTATTCTAGGTGCAGGCCCTCGGGACAGCACGTCCCTGATCTCCCTCACTGAAATACGTTCAGGGACGAGAGCCAAAACTTCGTCCTCGGTTGCCGGATCGAGTGAAATGCTTCGCAGAACCGCTCCCTTCTCTATTTGTGTCTCGTAGTTCGCTCCACGATAGGAATACTCAGAGCGCGCACACCCGCCTCCTGCCATCGCAGTCACTAGAATCACATGCACATATAATCGAATCCTTTTCATGTGTGAGCGCATTGTATCGGCTGCACGCCCCCGGCTACACATACTCATCAGAGCGCCTATACAGGCGAGGAGAGGCCTGTGGGGACACGAAGAGTCAACACCCTAAACATACCCGCAGGAGGCTGTGTGGCCTCTGGCCACAGTGAGGTCGAGTTTGTCGAAGAACAGATCAACCAGCTTGAGTATCTCCGCCTCGGCAAAAGAGGACTCGCGATAGGTGATGCTCAGATTGAGCCTGTCACCATAGGTGGTGGGGGTGAATATCATCGGCAGAGCGGGGCCCGTGGGTGAGATACGGATGTAATCCAGTATGCGGTCGCCTGCACCCCTGAACCAAGCGGTATCTAACCTCACATTGCTCAGCCCTGCCGATAGCGGATACGCTTTCCGGGATTGATCGCGGGCGACCTTGACTGAAAACCACCTTCTGAGTACAGCGACGATCAAAAGGTTCCATTGCGGTCCGATGAAGCGCTTCTCCGCTTTCTCTCTGCGCATTTGTTGTGCGGTCCGGATCAGAAGTTGTGCAAAGTCTGCTCCATCCGGTTTGTCGACCACTATCACGATCTGACCAAGGTAGAGCCCAAAGCAGCTGGAAAGACTCTCACTGGCCTCGTCACGCACGTCCACAGCTGTCGCCAGTGCCAGGCCACGCCGGCGGCCATGCCTGCGGTAAGGGGAAGTGATCTCCGCAATCGCTCCGAACAAGGCAGCCAAAAAGGCATCGTTCACGGTCACCTGTCTTGACCGACATCCTGCGGCCAGACGACCGATAAATCCTTCTGGCGCTTGGAAAATAAAAGAGCGCGACCTCTCACTTTCGTTTCCCAGACCGCGGATGCGATGGACATAACGCAGTCGAAGGAAATCCTGCACCACTCGCAAAAGCGTCTTCAGATAGCCTATCCGCCGGTAATGGTGTCTCATCACCCGTGAGTAGGCTGGTGCAAGCACTTGCAGTGGCTCCTCCTCTTCGGGCAAGGTCGTGTGGCAGTACCGATTCAGCACCCGACGCATGAGGAGACGCATCGAAAAGGAGTCCGCGGCGAGGTGCTGATAGATGGCTACAAGAAAGTGCGATTCTGTCTTCGGATCATCGAGAACCAGCCATCGCACCGGGTGGTGGGGCTCGTCAGGAAATAGGGTGTTGAGTTCCTCGGTAATCACCCTGCAGAGAGTTTCCATGACCGGGCCTGCGCTCTGTATTTCACGAAGCTCGACCGATTCGACTGGTTCATAATGGTAGTGGACCTTCTCTCGATCGAGCACCAGTCTTCCCACCCCCGACAGCTGGCAGGCGGCCTGTACCGCCGCTTGGAGCAGGGCAACATCCGCCCTACCTCGCAAGTGGACCACTTGCCCGGCGTTATAAGGATGTACCTCTTCCCAGAACGCCATGGTTTGCTGGAATAGGTTCAGTTTGCACGATTTCGGCATCGCCAAGAGACATCCTGGTGAACGCGGGATGTGTCACGCCTTGCGCGAGATGAGTCGAGGGAAAAATCGACCTGTGCGGCGGCAGTATTCCGCGTACCGCTCGCCATGAGTCGAAAGGAGAAACCGCTCCTCGTGTCGGGCCTTCAGGATCATGAGCACCACGTGGATAATCGCAATCGTCATCATCAGAATGGTGGGCACGATGACAACCGAGCACAACATCAGGAGGACGCTGAACGCATAGATTGGATGGCGTATTCTTGCATACAACCCGTCAGTGACAAGCTCGGTACCCTGATTCGGGACGACGCCCATGCGCCAATTCCTGCCCATTCGCATCCAGCACTCAATCGTCCCAAGGAGGCAGACAACCCCGACCAATGAAGCGCCCCACCGTAACATCACCAGACCGAAATGAGTATGAACCAGTTCTGGCAAGGCGAAAAGCCCGTGACGCTGCGTGGTGGCCAGGGAGGGCAGGATGAGCCAGAAGATGATGAGCGGTATCCAGACCAGCCACATCAGTCGTTCCAGGCGTTGTTCAGGCACGACACCCGGAAGCCTACGAGTCCTCTTGCGCACACGGACTACCATGACGGCTACGCCTATCCAGTATGCCCAGATCGTGGCAGCTAATATAAGAACCGGACCATCCTGCATCAATCGTTCCCGAATCGGACATGTTTCGCCAGGACCTGCCTGGCCGGTAACCACGCGACCCGACAACCGTCGTTTCACAGATTGGACGCAGAGCCGTGAGATACGACGAGGAGGGCCGGCAGCTCTAAGGACCCACGTTGGGCCCCGTGGACCCACTACCGACGCCCATGCTTCTCTTGGCGCGGATCAACCGTTGCGCTTCAAGACACCATTGCTTTTTGACGCTGTGCCAGACATCGGCTGCCCACAAGATATTAGCGCTCGACGTGTCAAACTCAACTGTCAATTCTGGTTCGTCAGAAGGCACATAGTTGTTTATCCAGTCCCTGATCGCTTTGTTGCTCGCTAGATGCGATGTAAAAGGCACGCTGACATGATTATACGTAAGAGGAAGCGTGACAGTGCGAACTGTGGCAGTGCCATTGGCTTCGTAGGTGTTTTCTGACTTCACCAGGCCGAGGAAAGTTCCTCCGATTGGATCCAGAATCGTATAAAACCCTGTAAAATACTCAACCGTATCCGGGATCTTTCGAAGCCTGCCTATCATGCTCCAATGAGTGGGAACGAGCGTTGCAAGACCTCCAGCTCCCACGGCTGTTGCGTATCCCACCTGCACGCCAATCACAGGACGTTCAACCCCTGCGAGGGGATCGATGATGGAATATCTATCTTCTTCTTCATCAGTAAGAGGATTCCATACCCGTATTTTGCCCTCAAAGGTGCCTGCTAACTCATGGAGAACCTTAACTGTCTGTATCCCGCCACCGCTGTGGCCCACAAGCATTACTTTCATCCCCTCTTTCTCGTAATACCATGCGATTATTCCAGCAATCTTCGCGCTATTCGTATACGGGCTGTAAGAGTAGCTTCCATCCGCTGGGTTGCGAATCTTGCTCTCTGGATAGCCCATTTCAATGAGGAACGTAGAAAATGATTCCATTGCGAGATACACGGGATAGACGCCGCCACGAATGTTAATGATCCTTGGTGCGGGCCCACGAGCCAGGATTTCTCTCACACCTGCCTCGTCGATATTCTCAGGATCAAGAGCAAGGATCTTGTCCTCTATCTCAGCGGGAAGCTGGATAGACTTCAGCACTGTTCCCTGTTCAACTCTTGTGTCGTAGGTGGACTGCCGATACCGATAATTGTATGACGCGCAACCGCTTCCTAGAAGGATAAGGAGAGAAATAAGACTAATATGCCAACATATCCTCTTCATCGCGATGCCTCGGCGAGACCAATATGCTTTTGGAGACTCCTCATGCCTTCGTGCAGACAGGCCGCGGCCTCCCTCATCTCTTACGGTGGAAAGCCCAAGACTATCGTCCCTGACAGACTGAGGCTTCCTAGAGACTGATCCTGATGACGGTCGAAAAAGTAGATCTCGGTCTCTACGCTAAATTGGACGTGCCGAGTCGGTCAAGTCTTTTTCCTCAGCGAAGGCCACCCCTGACCCCCTAGCTGCGAGTGCCAGCACCGGCTCCTACAAGTTGTCGAACTATCTGAAAGCCGACAAACCCGGTGCCGCCCGTTACGCAAACGGTCTTCCCGTTCCAGAACATTCGGCTTGGTGTCATGCGAGAAACCCTGGACTCTGCGAGGACACGCTTACGTATGCGGCGGCTACATTAACACGGCAGTCGACGTAATTCTAGGACTCTGGTCACATCGTTCATGATCAGGACCTTGACACCCCCCTCCAGCTTGTGATAATCAACGGGGTTACCACAGTGTTGGCATGAGCGTCCGAACGAGCGGGGACAGCGATGTCGTGCCCTCTTGCTGGGAAGGTTGCTCTGGTGACCGGGGCGTCCCGGGGTATCGGCCGCGCGATTGCGCGGAAGCTAGCCTCGGCCGGATGCCACTTGGCGGCGACCTATTACAACAGCCATGACGAGGCGGAGTCTCTGTGTGCGGAGGTCCGGGCAATAGGGCGGCGCGCGTGCGCGTTCCAGGGCAACGCCGCCAGCCCCGAAAGCGTCGATGAGGTCATGGAGGCCTTTGGTAAGGAATTTGACCGCCTGGACATCCTGATCAACAATGCCGCCACCGGCGTGCTGAAACCCGCCCTCGAGATGACCCTCAAGCAATGGCGGTGGTGCTTGGAGACCAATGCGTTGGCCTTGAACCTTTTCGCTCAGCGCGCAGTCCCGCTCATGCCGCGCGGGGGCCGAATCATTGCCATATCCAGCCTCGGTGCGAGCCATGCGATCCCCGGTTACGGCTTCATCGGAGCCTCGAAAGCAGCCCTGGAGTCGCTGGTACGGACTTTGGCACAGGAGCTGGGGCCGCTCGGCGTTTCCGTCAATGCGGTCAGTGCGGGACCCGTAGACACCGATGCCCTGAAGTTCTTCCCAAACCGTGAAGAGTTGCTCTCTTCGTTCACGCAGCGGGCGCCGGCGGGCCGTGCCCTGACGCCCGATGATGTCGCGGGTGCGGTCTACCTCCTCTGCCTTCCGGAGGCCGACATGGTCACCGGTCACACGCTGGTCGTGGACGGCGGATTTTCCATTGCGAGCTGAGGGTCAGGATGTTCCAGGCCTCCGGGTTGGCGGACAAAGCGATCATCATTACGGGCGGGACCCGCGGCATTGGGCGGGCAACTGTGGAGCTCTTCGCAGTCGAGGGGGCTGATGTCACCTTCTTCTTTCGCGAGAGCAAAGCGCTTGCTAATGAGCTCGTCGCCGGCGGTCGTGCCGCAGGGCAGCGGATCACGGCAGAGCAGGTCGATGTCCGCGACGGCAAGGCATGTGAATCGGCTGTTGAACGGGTGGTGGGTCGCTGCGGCCGGATCGATGTGCTTGTCAACAACAGCGGCGTTATCCGTGATAACCTGCTGGGGCTCCTCGAGGACGACGACGTGAAGACTGTCCTCGACACCAACGTCGTCGGGATCTTTAACGTCACGCGCGCGGTGGTCACGCACATGATCTCCCGCCGTGCAGGCAAGATTATCAACGTGAGTTCGGTCGCCGGCGAAAAGGGGGGACGGGGCCAGACGAACTACGCGGCCAGCAAAGGGGCAATCAATGCCTTCACCAAGGCGCTCGCCGTGGAGGTGGCACCCCGTGGAATCACGGTGAACGCTGTCGCTCCCGGTGTCATCGAAACGGATATGTCGCGCGATCTCCTCGAACAGGCCCCCGATGAAGTAAAGTCGCGCATCCTCCTCCGGAGGGTTGGCATGCCGAGGGAGGTGGCCTACGCGATCATGTTCCTTGCTTCGAGGTACGCGGACTACATCACTGGGCAGATCCTCCACGTCGATGGCGGATTCAAGATGGAGTGAACGCATGCAGAGCGCATACGACATATCGAAGGATGAGATCATGGAAGTCTATCCGAAGCTGGCGGAAACCATTGCGGAGGCGCTGGGCCGCGATCTCGACGAAGTGAAACTGACGACCCCGCTGATGGGAGGTCTCGACGCAGAATCGATCGATTTCCTTGACATCGTCTTCCGCCTCGAACGGCAATTCAAGGTCAAGATCCCACGGGGAAAGATCGTGGAGGACGCGCGTGGACCCCTGTCGGAAGAAGAGTTTGAGCAGAAGGGCTACCTCACGGAGGCGGGCTTTAAGCGGTTGCAGGAGCACCTCAGTGAGGTTCCCCCAGAGCGCTTCAAATCTCCAATGAAGGCCCGCGACATTCCGCGCCTCTTTACCGTGGAGACCTTTTGCAAACTGGTGGTGCGAGCCCAAGAGCAAGCCATGAAGTCCCCGGATGGCTAGGAGACCCGTAGTCCACGCGGATCACAGAGTACCTCATGCCTCAGGCGTCAAGCCGCGAGAACCCGACGTGCGGCGGGCAAGCCGCCCGCGGGATCGCATCTGCCGGTTCGGAGCTTCGGTATGGGGTCCCTGTGCAATAATGGTTTCCGGGAATGGCGTTCTTATTTGTTGATCGGATCACAGAGATCGTGCCCGGGCGGCGGGCCCGCGGCTCCTTCTCTGTCCCAAGAACCCTCCGAAGTCTGTCGCCATGCCTTGTCGGTGAAGCGCTTGGACAGCTCGCGGCGTGGGTCGCGATGGCAAAGGTCGGGTTTCGCAGTCGGCCGGTTGCGGGAATCACCGGTGAGTTCAGAATCAAGCAGGATGCTGCTCCGGGGGCAATGCTCGACCTGGAAGTGGAGCTGGAGAGTTGCGACAGCGACGCAATCTTGTATGGCGGATTGGTGCGTGTCGAAAACCGCCCGATCGTGGAACTCAGCCGGTGCGTCGGTCCGATGCTTCCCATGGAGGACTTCGACGACCCCGAGGTCGTGCGCGAGCGCTTCGAGTTGCTGTGCGGGCCAGGGGCACCCCCGCAACATTTTTCCGGTCACGTCGCGCCGAGTCCCCGCGTTGTGGTCATTGATCACAATCCCGGCAAGTGGCTACGTGCCGAGATGCAGATTCCCAGTTCGGCCCCGTTTTTTGCGGATCACTTCCCGCGGAGACCGGTGTTTCCGGGAACGCTCCTCATCGATGCAAACCTGCAGCTTGCAGTTCGACTGGCCGGAGAGGCAGTTGACCCGAGCGTTCGTATGCTGCTCAGGACTACGCGCGTCTCCAACGCGAAAATTCGCTCGTTCCTGGACCCCGGTCAGTCGCTGGAGATTGACGCGGAACTCTTAACGGCGAGCCGGAATTCGGCCGAGATTGCGCTCGCCACGCAGGTCAAGGGTCAACGGGTGTCAACCGCCCGTGTGGAGATCGGTTTGTGGACGTGACGCGGACACGAGTTCGGGCAGCGATCACCGGAGTGGGCCTCGTGAGTCCCCTCGGCAACGACACCAGGACCACGTGGGAAGCCCTCCTCACTGG
>Ga0209857_1000108_pt1 | contig 17531 bp, 16 predicted proteins | sample GWRWN1_10_20_FD_187226 | JGI IMG/M metagenome (GOLD analysis project Ga0209857, IMG submission 187226) | Riverbed sediment microbial communities from areas with no vegetation in Columbia River, Washington, USA - GW-RW N1_10_20 (SPAdes)... | ecosystem: Environmental > Aquatic > Freshwater > River... | reverse complement strand
GGCAGAAATGTCAGGGCACTTGTAACCAATTGGTCGGGGGTTCGAGTCCCTCCCGGGGAGCCAGATTGAAAGGCCGCTTTTCACCCGAGAAGTGGCCTTTCGCTTTTGGTAGGCGGAGTTCACTTTCCCTATCCCGCCCCCTCGCTTCTTGACGTGGAACCTAGAAGCGAGTATTCGAGTTAAAAATCAGACGCAACTTTCAAAAGGGGGGCTGTATGCCAATCGAGATCGTCGACATGGTCAAAAAGGCTCATGAGCTCAAGAAGAGAAAAGTGCTTATCAACACCAAGCGTTTTCACGCCTGGGTCCATTACTACCCGAACCCGGGGGACAAAGACGATATGCACTGCCACAACGCGGACCAAACTTTTTATGTCATCGAGGGGGAATGCACGATGCATTTTCCGGACGGTGGCAAGGCGGTGATGAAACCCGGAATGGCGGCGCTAATCACGGGCGGTTCGTTTTATCAGTTGGAAAACACGGGAACAGGACCGATGGTTCTTATGGGCAACCGTTCCGGACCTTCTGAGGATATCCAGCACATCAACTACGAACTAAGAAAAGATATTAAGACTTTGACTCCCGAGGAACGGGAAAGAATCCAACACGGCGGCGCCGTCCAGGTGCCGGAAGGGTAGTGCGCGTCCGTCACGCGATGGCTTAAGTTGATAAGAGTCGCACACGGAACTGGAGATTTCGACAAAAGAGAATTGGGGCGGTTCGAAGCTCAATCTATGATGCCCACGCAATCCGGTTTCTACCGGCCTACCTTGTCAGTTTGAAGTTGCAACCGGCGATTTGAAACCGCAGATCGTTGCGCGCCAACGATCATCGTTTTGACCGGGTACGAAAGGAAAGTAGTAGCTCACGCGATCCAACAGACCGGAGTATTTTTCCAACACCTGTCGCGGCAGCTCGTCCCAACGGCCGCGAAGGGCAAAGGTATCAATCACCTCATCGGTGACCAAACGGGGCATCTCGCGCCACTTCCCTCCTGCTGCTAGCGCGCAGAGTTGGTCTGCCACCGCGCCCCACCCGTGCAGGTCAAAGACCGGCCTATAGGGCGGGGTGCTGGCGTAGAAAGATATCTGCCGGCGAACCTCGGACTCGTGAATCGCCGCCTGTTGAGGATTGTCGGTGGGAATGACGAAGATGCTGCCGGACAGCTCTATATCTTCGCGCCGCCGGCCGCCCTTGGTTAGACCGAGCTGGATGTTCTGGCAAATGACCTCTTGAAGATAGCGGCGCGTATGAAGCGGATGCACGTGAAAGCCGTCGCCCAGTTCTCCAGCAAGCCGGCACATCCGCCGGTTGACCCCGGCAACATAAATCGGGATGTGAGGATAGTCATGCGGACCGGGATTGAAGAAAGGGGTCATGAGATTGAGAGTAAAAAACTCGCCGCGGAAGTTGAGCCGGGTCTGATTTTGCCAGCAATTCCAAATGGCCCTTATCGCCAGAATCGTGTCGCGCATCTTTTCGACCGGCTTCTCCCATTTGACGCCGAATCGCCGCTCATTGTGTCCCTTGACCTGAGTGCCGAGCCCCATAATGAAACGGCCCTTGGAGAAGCGAGCCAGATCCCACCCCATGTATGCGAGAACCGCGGGGCTACGCGCAAAAGCCACGGCGATGCTGGTCCCGAGGGTCAAACGTCGGCTATGTTCGGCAGCCAGCACGAGCGGCAGAAAGGGTTCATGCGCTGTTTCGAAAGTCCAGAGCCCGTCGAAATTCATTTCGTCCGCCGATCGTGCCAGGGCTGGCATCTGGCTGAGGTCGTGGACGAGAAGGCTGGTGTCGATCTTCATCATGATGAATCCCACTCTAGCGCAAACGGAGAATACTATTACTTCGCTCAAGATCAAGGAATAGTCGATCTCTCTTAAGATTACTTTTATCTCGCACGAATGGTATGGTAAGGACAGTTGGATATTCGTCACGAAGGCAGTCGGTTCTTGACTCCGCTTCGCTCGATCCAATCGTGGCGAGTCGTTGAAGCGGAGTTTACAAGCCCAACCAAAACGATATTCATAAGCTACAGGAGGTCACTCGATGGCATCTTCGAAACAGGTCGTAGGCAATCCGACCCCCAGAGTCGAAGGCGAATTGAAAGTCAGCGGGGAAGCGAAATACGCGGTGGATATAACGCGTCCCGGAATGCTCTGGGGAAAATTGTTGCGCAGCCCGATTGCGTCCGGAAGAATAAAACGAATCGATGTGAGCAAGGCGTTGGCCCTTCCCGGAGTCCACGCTGTGGTCACGGGCGAGGATTGCACCGGATTAAGGATCGGGCGCCGGCTTTACGACATGCCGATCCTTGCCGATGGGGAAGTACGGTTCGTCGGTGAAAAAGTAGCAGCGGTGGCGGCGGACACCGAGCTGATCGCCGAAGAGGCGGTGAACCTCATCGAGGTCGAATACGAGGAGACCGAGCCGATTCTCGATCCGGTAGAGACGATGAAGCCGGGGACGCGGCTGATTCATCCTGATGTAGTGAATTACAAAGGTCTTCCCAAGCCGCTTAAGGAGCCCACCAATGATTTTATTTATATGACCTGGGGCCGGGGAGACATCGAAACCGGCTTTCGCCAGGCGGACATCGTCGTTGAAAACACTTTTACTACCCCGGTCGTGCATCATAGTTACATCGAACCTCATTCTTGCGTCGTCGATACAGGGCCGGACGGTTCGGCGCAATTCTGGTCCTGCAGCAAGGTCCCCTACGGCGTTCGGGAGCAGGTGGCCAATGCGCTGCAGATCCCGCAGGAGAAACTGGTTTTCAATCCCGTGTACATCGGCGGCGATTTCGGCGGCAAGGGCGATTTCATGGACCTTGCCGTCGTCTATCTCCTGTCCAAGAAAGCGGGCCGGCCGGTCAAGTTGGTGATGGATTACGACGAGGAGTTTACCGCCGGCAATCCCAGACATGCGTCGATCGTTTATGTGAAGACCGGTGTCAAGAAGGACGGGACCATCATAGCGCACCACATGAATTTCATCTTCGACAGCGGCGCCTATGGAGCCTTCAAACCTAATGCGTTTCTCAACGGCCCGCACCTGTCGGCCGGGCCGTACAATATCCCCCACGCGTTCATCGAAGAGCATATGGTCTACACGAACAAGATTCCTTGCGGCCATATGCGTTCACCGGGCGATCCGCAGGGATTTTTCGCCAATGAGAGCCAGATGGATCTGGTCGCCAAAAAGCTTGGGATGGACCCCATCAAGTTCCGCCAGAAAAATTTCATGCATGACGGCGATATTGATCCGACGGGCGAGGAGTACAGTTATATTAAAACTGACGAGACGCTCAAAAAGGCGCTGGACGACTCCGGTTATCACAGGCCGAAGCCGAAAAATGTCGGACGAGGGGTCGGTTTGGTCCAGTGGACCGGCGCGAGTGGGGTGGGAACCGTTGCGATTACCTTGGATGAGAAAGGTGTCGCCACCATTTCTTCCGCCATGCTTGATCAAGGCGGCGGGACCTATACGATATTGAGCGAAATCGTTGCCGAAGAGCTTAAAATTCCTCTCAATCAGGTTAAGGTTCAGTTGTTGAACACGGCCGAAGGCAAGAAAGATACCGGCGTCGGCGGCAGCCGTGCGACGCGAGTTTACGGCAATGCCGGATACGAAGCAGCGCTCAAGGCCGTCGAAGCCGTCAAGCAGGCGGCAGCGGAACAAATGGGGGCGTCGCCGGATCAAATCACATTAGCCAAGGGAGCGGCGCTCCATCCGCGCATGGAACGGCGTCTGAGCTACGCTGAGATTGTCAAAGCCAAAGGGTCACCGATCGTTGCCGAGGCGAGCTACAACGATAGCACCAAGATTCACGCCGCCTCGCTGTGTGTCCAGGTTGCGGAAGTCGAAGTCGATCCGGAAACCGGACAAGTGGAGCTCAAAAAATTCACCTCGACCCACAACACGGGTACCGTGCTCAATCCTTTGATGCATCAGGGACAGATCGAAGGGGGCACGATGACGGGCATCGGTTACGCGCTCATGGAGCATGTCATTATCAACGATGGCAAGGTCGCGACCACGAACTTCGGCGAGTACAAGATTCCCACGATCAAAGATGTTCCGCCCTTCAGGAGCTCGGTAACCGAGCAACGCCAGGGCGCGGGTCCCTATAACAGCATGCCCATCGGCGAAACCGCCAATATTCCCACGGCGGCGGCCATCGCCAACGCCGTCGAAGACGCCTGCGGCGTGCGGATCAAAAGCCTCCCGATCACGGCCGAGAAAGTCCACGCGGCGCTTCACGGATCGAAGTGATTTTGTCAACCGCAAAGAACTTAGCGCGGCGGAGCCGCAACCAAAACTCGGAATATCTCGCGCAAAGGCGCAAAGCATGTCCTGAGCGGCGTCGAAGGGGCCGCAAAGAAATTAAACTTCCGGACTTGGCGTTCTTGGCGTCCCTTCGACCAGGCTCAGGACATGCTTGGCGCGAGCAAATCCCCGTTTTGGATAGCCACGGGCCACCGGAAAGTTTGCGCAAGCTGCGAAAACTTTCAACTAAAATAATGCAAAGGTTACCTGGAGAAAACGTAGGGGCGGGTTTGAAACCCGCCCCAATGGCAGAGTATCGGAGCGATCATTGGCGAAGCTAAAGGTGGGCGATGCCTTCCCGGCGGCAACGCTGCTCGACATCGACGGCGCGACTGTCGAGTTTCCCAAGGCGTTTGCCCAAGCTCCGGCGAGCGTCGTCTTTTTCTACCGTGGCCGATGGTGACCCTGGTGCCGGGCCCAGGTGACGGCCTTTGTTTACGAGTCCGAAAGATATGTCTCTGAAAAAGTCCAGATTCTCGGCGTGAGCGTGGAGCCCGCAGAAGAAGGGCGTAAACTCCGCGAGCGCGTCGCCCGCGACTGTCAGGAAGACCGTCCGCATATTCCCCTCGATCCCTATCCGCTGCGCTTACTGGTCGATCCTGACGCAAGACTCATCCGCGCTGTAGGCGCGGAAAACGAGGGCCATTGGGCCGGCCTCATTGCTGCACCCATAACCTACGTGGTGGATCCTGCTGGCAAAGTCCGCTGGGCCTATATCAGCGCCAGCGCAGCGGACCGCCCCAGCCCTCTCGGACTCGCCCGGGCTGCCGTGTCTGTGGCTCGTGGAGAAGCGCCGCCAGTTGATTATCCGGGGAAAACGTAATCGGGTCCGCAAGTACTCAATCCCAAGATTGTAACGATCGTTACAATTCTTTGCCCCGCAATCCGAGAACTGCTTCTTCGAGTCTAGATCCCATGGCGAATGCCAGACTCGATCGCATCTATTCATCTTGTCGGCGCTCAGCGTCGTGCTCAGTGAGCCGATCTGTCGTTGGATACCGCTTGAAGATGGTCGTGGCTGACGGCGCGATCTGTGCGCATACCGTCTGCAGTCGAATGGCTTGACATGACAAGAGGTCATTGACTACGCTCTGCCTTGACATGGGGATTGGCGTACTCCGCCGGATGAGCCGCGGAGCGCGGAGAAGGGAGTGCGAGATGTCACATCTATACGTGGCGACCAACGGGCTTTCGGTGTGGCGCAGCAGCGACCTCGGTGAGACGCTCCTGCGGATGTCGACCGGCACAGGCATGTACAGCGGTAGCCAGGTCTGGGCGCTGGCGCTCCATCCGTCGTCACCGCATGTACTCCTCGCCGGGACTAATACCGGAGTCTACCGCCTGAACCAAAAGGAAGAAGACTGGACCCATATTCCGTCGCCGATGGACGACGCGATGCTGGTCACCGCGCTGGCCTACGCGCCGGACAATCCCGACGTGATCATGGCCGGGACGCAGCCGGCGGGCCTCTACCGCTCCGAGGATTCAGGCAAGAGCTGGCGGAACCTGGGCGTGCCGATGAAGCCCTATGCCCTGACCGGTTACTATCTCGGCGACAAGCCATTTCCCGAGGGGCACCCTGCCGCTTACGGTAGGAAACACTGGACCAGGGTGACGCAGATCGTGTTCGACCCAACGGATTCATCGCTTGTCTGGGCCGGGGTGGAAATCGACGGCGCGTGGCGGAGCAGCGACGGCGGTAAACGGTGGGAGAGAAGCGACCAAGGGATGAAGTCGCAGGATATTCACGGCTACACTGTGGTGCACAACGGCGGGCGCGTTCTTTTCGCGACCACGGACGCCGGCCTGCACATCAGCCGCGACGACGGGGCGAATTGGACGATGCGCCCGATCGATTCGGCGTGGCAATACACCCGCTCCATCGTCGAGCGCCCGGACGGGACCGGCGTCATGTTCATGACCAACGGCAACGGTCCGCCCGGGACGGCCGGGCGCCTGTTCCGCAGTCGCAATTACGGGGTCGACTGGGAAGATGCGAGGCTGCCGGGCGAGGTTGAAAGCTCGGCATATTTTCTGGCCACCAACCCGGCGGACCCGAAGCTGATCTATGCCGCAGCGACCCTCGGCCAGATCTACCGCAGTATCGACGGCGGCGAGAGCTGGACGGCCCTCAAACGCCGGCTCGGCGAAATCCGCGCCCTGGCGTGGCTGCCCGACTGATACTGGCGGCCCGAAGATCGATAGTTCGGGGTCGAGTGCCCACCGAAGCGTGGTTTCGGCATTGGGGGGGTCTGACAAACAATAAGTTCCATGTTCAAAGTTCATTGATTTCGGATTCCATTCCTGCGCGTTTAAGAAACTTGTCGTCTGACGTACCGCTCCGTATCAATACTCCAACAAGACGCTCATTGGCCGTGATCCGAGGGACGATCCTCGCGTTTCTTGGCATCTTAGTCGTTGACCTTGCTGCCTACTCTCGTGCTTGTGCTCCTCCCGCTTGCCAAGGTGCTTCCACTTATATAAGACTTCGGTGCGGTTCGAAGTCCGTGCTTCGGCCACATGATTATGAGGATACACGCGCGTCAGCTCTCAGGCTTGCCGGCAATCGCCGCTCTGGTTTGTGGGTTCTTTGCCGCGAACGCCGCGGAGCAGGCGCCGCAGAGGGTGAAGGCTCAAACGGTCTCTTTAGGAATCGTCTCCGAAATCAATCAGACGTTGATCGCCGACCATTTTAGCGATTTTGTACGCTACGTCGCACGCAAGCTCACCTCCGCATCAGACATTGAGGGCAAGGTCGTGATCGCTCCCACGCCGTTTCAACTCGCCAGGCTCATGGAACAGAAGAAGGTCGATTTTTACATGGAGAGTCCCTATCCGACCTATCTCGTTAATGACGTGCACGGGGTTGCGAAGCTAATGCTGAGACGTTGGAAGGGAGGGATGGCGGAATATAGAAGCCTCATTTTTACCAAGAAAAACGGCGAAATAAATCGCCTCGAAGACCTCAGGGGCAAGGTCCTTGTTTTCGAAGATCCCGAATCCACTTCAGGCCACTTTTTGCCGAAGCATTTTCTGACGCGGAAGGGATTCAAGTTCACCGACAAGAGCCGATTTGATCCCTATGCTTCGCCGACGGACATCGGTTACCTCTTTGCCAACTCGCAAGAAAAAGTCGTCGATTGGGTGCTCACCAAAAAGGCCGCGGCCGGAGCCTTCAGTGACGACGACTATGCGAGGCTTGACGAGAAGAAAAGATCGGACATCACCATCCTGGCGGAAACGGAGCGGCTTCCACGCCACCTGCTCTCCGTCCGAAAGGATTTTGCGCCGGCGTTGGCCGACCGCCTTGAGAAGATATTGCTCTCGATGCACGAAAACGACCAGGGGCGGAAAATCTTAAAAAAGGCTGACGACACCACAAAGTTCGATCTTCTGCCGGAGGGGGATGCAGGGCTGCGCCGAAGGCTCTCGGAAATCTTTCAGTCTCCCAGGAAGAAGTAAAGCAAAGATACTCGACTCAGACACTACCGTACTCGAAAAGGCTAAACGTTGCCTTTGTCCGCTTCACGCTAATCCAACCAATCCTTGTCTTTGAGCTTTTTGGGAAGGTAGCTCTTGGTCAAATATTGAAAATCTTTGTTGGCGAGGGCGTCGAGCTCGAACTTGAGACCGGTGGAGAGCATCCCTTTGATTTCATTCTGCCACTCTTTTTTCTGAAACCACTTATACTTCATGAGTTCCTTTGCCCGGTTGATGTCTTTGTCGTTGAGCTTGATGCCGACGTTGCGCGGGAGTCCGTAGCGATCGGGATCGGCGCTGGAGAACCCGATGAACTTGGCCTTGGGAATGGCCATGCGCTGGCTTTCAAACGCCAGATTGATCGATCCCTGCTTGACGACGGAGTAGATGTAGTAGCCCCAGGGATCGTTGTCGACGAGGACATAAACAGGGAGATTGTATTCTTCGTGCAGCCTACGCGCCAGGCGCCGGACACCGCGGGGCGGCTGGCCGTTGCCCGTAAGCAGGATACAGTTGTACCTGCGCCAGAATTTGTCTTCTGAAAGGCGGTTCCACTGGGTGCCTTTTTCGACCAGGAGGACAAAATCCGCCGTGCATTTGCTGATCTGAATGTATTCCGGCTCGACGATGGAGGGAACCGAATAACCGCCTTTGCCCAGCCTGGTGCAGTCCACCCGGTCGCCGTCATCGACCAGCACCAACGGTCCGACGACGGTACCGGAGTTCTCGGCGCGCACATGGAGCTCCTCGCGCAGCGCTTCCAACGTGACTTCAAGGTCTTCGATAAGTGGGTCGGACTCGTTCTGGCCGTCGAATGTGTTTTCGTGCGAATTCTTAATCGTGTGCTTGGTACGGTAGTAGATCTCCCGGAGAGAGGTTGTCAGGTTTGCGCGCTGGAGCTCGGCGAGGGCATCGGCCACAAGGACGGTCTGCATGAACTTCTTAGCCATGCCGACGTTGAAAAACGTGCGCGCTTGCTTCCTGCGACCCATCTCGATGATGCCCCGCTTCTCGTTGAAATTAACGTTGGCGAGACTGCGCACGGGAATCGAAAGGGCCGGGTCCTTGCTTCTTTGCGCGGCGGTAATGACGACGTCGGCCACGCCGACGAGCTTTTTTTCCACTGCTCCGTTATTTTTTGGCTTTTTTTGCGCCATGTCTCTTTCCTATCTTTTGGCTACGTTTCGCGCTTGTTCCGGCCGTTTCAAAACCTAAAGTCATTTGCTTTGCGCTCGGGGGTTGAACTTTAGCCGGGTTCTTCTTGCCCGTAGACTGGCTAGGCTTCGTAGCCTTCCTGGATTTTGCCTTCCCTTTGGGCCGTGCGGTCGCCGCGGATTCGTCCACGTCTAGCGCGAGTTCCTCCGAAGGTTCACTACCGTTCCCCTCATCACCGTTAAAAACTGGCGCATCGCCTTCGGTTCCCTCGGCGGTGACGATGATCGAATGAGGGAGACCTTCCGGGCCGCCGCCATCATGTCCCAATAATTCGTCAGTCTTCTGGCCGCCGGTCCGTTTTGAGGCGATCTTCTGCAGCTGGTCTTTGAGTTTTTCCTTAGCGAGCTTTCCACCCTTGAGGCGACTGCATGCCTCGACGACTTCGTCGATGTAGAGCTCGAAGATATTGCGCCGGCGAAATTCGCTCTTGGCGCGCTCGCGTCGTCTGAGAAATACCCCAAGCCGTCGCCCGCACTCTTGCAGGGCGAGCTTGATTTCCTTCCGGATCTCGTCGTAATCGGCGATCGCTTCCTTGGACTCGCTGGTAAACGGCACCCAGACCGAAGCCATGTGAACGAAAATCACCATGGGGCCGGCTGGAAGAGCGCCTCGGGATTGCGGCACTCCGTAGTTGCGCCAGGTGGTATCGAGCACCGCCTTGAACGTCGCGCAGGCAGACTGCTGATAGAGCAAGGGCACGCGATTGGCATAGCGAATAACTCGGGCCAACTCGTTGTCGTCGTTTTGCTGCTCGCCTTCAGCGAGCGGGATCTTCGGATCTTCTGGTTTGTCCGGCGCGTGTTCAGGCCCCTTGCCGTAAGCCAGCCCCGCCTCGATGATGAAGGGATTGCCGCGGTAAACCGCCGGCGGCCTGGTCACCGCAGTGTAAAAATCTCCTTTGATTTGCTTGTACAGGCCATGCAGGATCGCCTTTTCGCCGATGGGCGAGATACAGTTGCTCGGCGGCGCCATGATCTTGGTGGACTGGATCGTTTTGTAGAGCATCTCGGCGGCAGTGCCGTGAACGTTTCGGGGCCGCGTGTCCGGCGAAATCTTCGCGGCCTTGCAGATCTCCTGAGCGAGTTTGGAGGAAACCCGGCTGAAATCACTCGACAGGAAGCCCGACAACGAGTGGCTCTTGGTGTCGTGGAGCATTTTTAGCAACATGCCGAACTCGATACCGTAGGGGTGCGGCTTGATTTCACGTGGCTGAGGCGGCAGCTCTTGAATGGTACGGGGATATTCTTTGGTCTCACCCTCTGGGGTCTGGTAGACGAGCTTGACGTGCGGATTGGCAATCGCGACCTGCTCGAGATACTCGTCGACGGAAGCGCGCCCCTTCTGATAGCGTCCCTCGATTTCGAGGGTCACCTGGGTTCCACGATGGTTCTCCCAGTCGATCTGCTTTTTCTCGAGAATCCGTGGCTCGTTCTTCTTGGTATCGATCTGGACTTCGAAGTAGTGAGCGGGCGTCCGCGCGCTGGTGCGAGAGATGATCTGTACCGGTTTTCCAGTGGTCAGTTGCGCATACATGCCCGCAGCCGATATGCCGATTCCCTGCTGCCCGCGGCTCATGCGCAGCCGATGGAATTTGGACCCGTAGAGAAGCTTCGCGAATATCGGCGGAATCTGTTGACGGACAATGCCGGGGCCGTAGTCGATCACCGTTATCCGAAACCGGTTCGCCTGGCTGGGGGACGGCGGCGCGTCCCCGTTTGAAGCCACTTCCAGCTTGACCACAACTTCGGGCAGAATGCCTGCTTCCTCACAGGCGTCGAGGGCATTGTCGACAGCTTCCTTAACGCAGGTGAGCAGTGCCTTTCTCGGATTGTCGAAGCCTAGTAAGTGACGGTTTTTGGTAAAGAACTCGGAAACGGAAATCTCTCGCTGCCGAGCCCCCATCTCGGCCGCGGATAAAGCCACCTTCGGCTCGGGGGGCTGGGTCTCGGCCGTCGCGGCGTTGGACTTTAGCATAGGTTTAGACATTTCTTTTTCGGCTCCGTGTGATCAGGCTGCAAGTTTTGTTCGTATAGGATGAGCTCAATGGCTGGCTGCAAGAAAATTCCCCGCCATGAACGAGTTCGCACTCAGTCTAACGGTTTGGAAAGTTGATAACCGCTGCTTATTATATCAGAGACCACGATCTTTTGTACCCTTGAACGCGAGATCGCGTAACGATTTGTTTTTCCGAGCAGAAATGTTAGGAAACAGATGATGAATTTTAGACGGGGATTATCTGTTTTGGTTGCGCTCTTTTTGTTCGCTTGTAACGGCGTGCCGGCGGTTCCGTTCAAGCAACTAAACTCCCTCGAAGGCCAGCTGACTACTCGTATTTTTTATCGTAGCGCTGGCGGTAATGTGGAAGCTTACGTCGCCCGGCCGCGGGGTGACGGGCCTTTCCCATTGGTGATTCTACTTCATGGTCACAGCCTCATAGGCAGGGGCGCCGAACAGGTTTTGTCCACCGCCGAAGCTCTTGCGCGGGAGATTTGCTTCGCGGGCTTGGCTATCTCATTGCCAGGCTATGGTTCAACTGAAATTCCCCAAGGCTCGATTGAGGAAACGACTCGGCAGGTCGTAAAGGACGGCCTCGCGATGGCCAAGCAACTCAGCTGGGTGGATGGCGGCCATGTAATGTTTTATGGAGTTTCCCGCGGCGCCATTGTGGCGGCCGCGATGTTAAACGAAGTGGAAGGAGTGAGTGGAGCGGTGCTTTACTCGGGCGCCTATGATCTCGATATGCTCTACCGCGAAACGTCGAGTGTTTGGGTGCGAAAGTTGATTAACCCCAACGGCGACGCCAATCCAAGACTGTTGAATCTGCTTGGCGAAGCATCGAGGTGGCGAGCGCCGACGCTGATCCTGCACGGCGGCCAGGATAAGCTAATACCGGTGAACCAAGCGCTCTTGCTGCGGGATCGACTGAAAACGGTAGGAACTCCTCATCGACTTGTGCTCTACCCGGAACAGGGCCATTTCCTGCCAAGGGCGAGCATTAGAGAACAAACCGTGAATTTTCTCAAAGAGACCACTGCTCCGGCATGCCCTTCAGGCAGCAGTTCTTGACTTGGTTTTAGAGTAGTACGCTGGGACGCAACATCAATGTGTGAGTGGTTCTTCTTCATCGTTGGCTCTGTTTTTTTGGTCCAGACTGACGTCCAGATCCTGCTCGTTGACAAGTCAACCCCATACCGGATATTGCCACAAGCAGGCTGGGTCGAAAGCGCGAGGCCTTGCGTCGTGCTGGGCAACGCGCGAAAGTAAATTCCGACCATTCTCATTAAAGGAGGATTTTAACCATGGTAATGCTAGGCACCGACATGAAGGTCGCCCAGACTCCGAAGGACGGGCTTAAAGATTACGCAAAAGCCGACCCGTACGCGGAATGGCTGGAGCAGGAAGGTGTGAAAGTGCATGAGGAGTTCTACTTCCCAAGTTTAGCGAAAATCGAGCTGGGGCCTTGGGAGCGTAAGGGTGGCAGTGGCGCCGTCGTCCACATCGCCAACCGCCACATGCCTAACGACTGTCACGTCGTCGAGATCAAGCCAGGAGGCAAGTCCGAGCCGGAGCATCACATGTACGAGCTGACGATCTATGTGGTTTCGGGCCGTGGCGCAACGACGATCTGGCAAGATGAGAAGCAGAAGAAAAGTTTTGAATGGCAAGCCGGGAGTCTCTTCTCGATTCCTCTCAATGCGTGGTACCAAAACTTCAACGGCAGCGGCAATGAGCCCACCCGTTATATTGCCGTGACCAACGCGCCGCCGATGATGCGCTTGTTCCGGGACAGCAAATTTATTTTCAATTGCGATTTCCGGTTTAGCGGCCGTTATGCCGGTGAAGAAAATTACTTCAGCGGTAACGGCAAGCTCTACAACCGGCGGATATGGGAGTCCAACTTTATCGCCAACGCGCCGGACATGCTGCTCTATGGATGGAAGGAGCGGGGCGCTGGCGGTATCAATGCGATGCTGGAGATGGCCGGCAACAACACCAAGAGTCACATCTCCGAGTTTCCTATTGGGACTTACAAGAAGGCCCACCGTCATGGCCCGGGCGCGCATCTGGTACTGCTAAGCGGCACCGGCGGTTACTCTTTAATCTGGACCAAGGAAGACCGCTCCGATATGATCAAGTGCGACTGGCAGCTCGGCTCGATGGTCACTGTCCCAAGCGACAACTGCATCCATCAGCACTTCAACTCCGGAACCACTCGCGCACGCTACCTTGCTCTCCGCCCGGGCGATATGGGTGTCAACTCACCTCGGGGCGGCGGCGGGGAATATGCGGACCGAAGTATGAAAGAGGGCGGCTGGCAGATCGAATACGAGGACGAAGACCGTGAGATCCACAAGATCTTCGAGGAGGAACTCGCGGCCAACGGCGCAACGTGCAAAATGAAGGCGTTTGTCCCGTGGTGCACAGGGGAGGTTGGACCGACGAGCGAGCGAGATACTTAAACGCGGAAAAGACTGGAGTGTTGGATTAATGGAGTGATGCATTTAGACCCAACACTCCAATACTCCCGTACTCCAATGCCCCATTCTTCATCTAAGGCGCGAAAAAGGCCAAAGCGCGCACCTCGATGCTCTGTCGCGCCCGCGCGTTTGGAGGGGACGTGGGGTCCTCAAAAGATGTGTGAGGCGTGAACCGGGCCCGGCCGTCCTTTTCCGAGTCGTATACTTTGAACACCAAAGCCTCGTCGCGCCGCATCTCAGGAAAGTAAAACCAGCGGTGGTTGGGGTTATACTTTAGCCGATACGTTTGCCCCACTCGGTGCGGGTAGCGGCGCTCGGCCACGATAAGGTCTTCCATGCCTATGCTCTTGCCATCGGCAATCGCGAGGGGATTTGCCTGGATCGGCTGATTGATCGCCCGCCATACCTGAATGATCGCGAAGCGGCGCGCCAGCAATGCCTCGGCTTCGTCGGGAAGAATCTCGCGGACACGATTGGGACCGGACCATTCCGTATAGTCGTTGTGCGCCGAGAGCACCGGCTCCCGGATGAGCTTTTCTTCTCGCTCCGCTTCGTCGCCCGAGCGCAGCGTGTGATCGAAGATTACCACACGCGAAGCCCCCGAGGCGTTTCTGATCAACTGCTCGACCTCCGGGTAATAGACCGACTCCAACTGCGCGGCGTCAAAGAAGTCCGTGACCTTGGTCTTGTGCTCGACGAATACGAAGCCCTGCTCGTCCAGCGAAAGCTGGTCGGCGAGCAGCCGGCCATTACGGACCACGACCCGCTTCAGCTCGTGGGCTCCTGTCTTGCGCCGGCGAATATTGTTCGGGCCGAACGTCTCGTTGACGAGTTTCTCGCCGGTGTCCACGGTATAGGGAATATCCACTGTCACGGTTTCGTTCATAAGTCCCCCTGTTTCTCCAGCGACCTTACCACCAGGCGTGGTATCATGGCAATGCGCTTTCTCTATCGATCCAATCCTTTTTACGCTATCCTTAAATCGGCTTTTTCTCATGAACAGGCAATCCCAACCGCCAGTCTCACCGGTAATGCGCCGGCTAAGCGCCTACATTACTTCGGCGCTGCGCAGGCCGCTCCCTCCCGCGGTCGTCGAAAAGACTAAACACCACATCCTCGACACGATCGCCGCCATGGTTTCCGGGTCGCGCCTGGCGCCCGGAAAAAAAGCGATCGGTTACGTGAAAACCCTCGGCGGCGTCAAAGAAGCCTGCGTGATTGGGAGCCATATCATTACCACCGCGGGGAACGCCGCATTGGCCAACGGCATGCTTGCTCACGCCGACGAAACCGACGACTCCCACGCGCCTTCGCTGACTCATCCAGGCTGCGGCATTGTGCCCGCGGCCCTGGCCATGGCCGAGCGTGAGCGGTGCAACGGCATGGCGCTTCTCCGCGCGGTCGCCCTCGGCTACGACGTCGGCTGCCGCTTGACCCAATCCCTCGACGCCTACGAGTTCCGCAACGATGGGCATTCGACCCATAGCTTCGGGCCGATGTTCGGAGCCGCGGCAGCGGCCGGGGCGCTGGCGGGCCTACGGGAGCTCCAGGTCCGCCATTTACTGTCATTTACGGCGCAGCAGGCGTCCGGCGTCTCGTGCTGGATGCGCGATGGCGAGCACGTTGAAAAGGCATTCGACTTCGGCGGCATGCCGGCGCGGAACGGCGTCGCGGCCGCTACCATGGTCGCCCATGGTTTCACGGGCGTCGATGACGTGTTCGCGGGCGAGCGGAACTTCTTCGTGGCCTACGGCCGCAAGCCGGCTCCCGCCGTGCTGGCACGCGGCCTTGGTGAGATCTACGAAATCATGAATACCAACATCAAGCGCTGGTCAGTGGGCTCGCCGATCCAGGCGCCCCTCGATTCGCTGCTCGATCTCATCCGGGAGCACAGGATCAAAGCGGAAGACGTCGAGAGACTCGTGGTGCGGGTGGCGCACCAGGGCGCGAATACCGTGGACAACCGCGCCATGCCCGACATCTGCATGCAGCACATGTGCGCCATCATGGTGATCGACGGCAAGGTCACCTTCGCATCGTCGCACGACGAAAAGCGCATGCGCGACCGGAAAGTATTAGCACTACGCAGCCGTATCGAGCTTCGCGGCGATGATACGCTGTCAGCGGCCATACCGAGCCGCCAAGGAATCGTCGAGGTGAGCCTACGCGACGGGCGTAATCTCAGTCACCATACCAGAGCCGTCCGCGGGACCGCCGAGAATCCGATGACGCGAGCCGAAGTCGACGAAAAGAGCTATGACCTGATGGCCCCGGTCCTCGGCAAGTCTCGGGCGCGCAAGTTGTGCGATGCTACCTGGAAGCTGGAGAAGGTTCGCGATCTTCTTGTCCTGCGCCCATTGCTCCGCGCCTGATGGTGGAAAAAAGGCGCAGGAGGCCGGCCGGCAATCCACCCTAGATTTTTAACTTGGAAATGTTCAAATAAAACGCATTTAAGAAAATTTTCGCGCCAAGACGCCAAGGCGCCAAGGCGCAAAGAAAAATATCTTCTTGTTTCTCCGAACTTGGCGTACTTTGCGTCTTTGCGCGAGTCATCTTTTTTCCAATTCGGTCATTCAAGGACAACGCAAATTTTAAATGTGTTGGTTAGCCTTCAGTCGACGACCTCGGAAATATAGTAGTCGACATAGCGCCGGTTGGCGTGCGGCCGGTCGTGGAACTTGACCATTTGCTCGCATTCTTCCTGGGAGTGGGTTTTTACCGGCCCTAGCGAGGCCGCCATGATTTGAATTCTGGCCGTCCGTACCAGATCGAGTCCCAAGCGCAGCAGCGTGTCCAGCTCGTTGGCCACCACCGTCCCGCCATGCCCGCGCAAAAGCACCGCGTTTCGATCCCCGAGGGTTGCGGCTACTTGGTGTCCCAGCTGATCGGTGCGGATCAGCACCGGGGAGTCATAGATCGGCGTACCGCGATAAAAATGCACGCCGCAGTTGGCGACAACCTTGATGCCTTGTCCGGCAATGCTCACCGCTACAATCTCGTCCGGGTGGTAGTGCAGGACGCATTGTACGTCGGGCCGCGCCTTGTAGATCGAGGTGTGCATGGCTGTCTCGCCGTTGGGTTCACCGAAGCCTTCGAGCTTCTTCCCGTTCATGTCGAGGACAATCAGGTCCCGCAACGCGACCTTGCCCGGCGGCATATGCGGCGTGCTGAGAATGCGCTCGTCGGGCAGGCGCGCCGAAACATGTCCGTAGACGTCGACCACGCCCTGGTTTTGGAGCACCTTGCAGGCCAGCACCATTTTTTCTTTTAGAGCTTCGACGGCATCCATTGTTTTTTCCTCCTTGAGTGTGCGGGAAAACTATTTTGCTTTAGCCCGGACCCATACCCCAAAACCGCGTGATAGGCTAGTCGAAAAACCAAGTTCAAGAAATAGGCCTAATTTCAGCCGTGGTTGCGGCGGTCGCAGACGGAGTCGATGAGGGCGGGCTTACCTTGCTTGACTTGATCGATGGCGCGCTTGAGGTCGTCGTTTTCGAACGGGCCTTCGGCGTACCAGCCCATCATGTGCGCCAGGCCGGCGAAAATCCGGGTCGAGATTTTAATCTCTGCGGGTCTAATTCCCCGCAGCTTGCTGCGTCAAACTAAATTCCTTTCCAAAGGCCCTCATTCCCGCATGCTTTAAGCGGGAATCCAGGCTCTATCGTGGATGATAGAAATCCCTCGCCTTTAGGCGAAGAGAAGATCCGTCATGCCGGCCCTTCGACATGACTCAGGATATAAACTCCGGCCGGCATCCAGTCTTTGTCTGATGGATATTCTGACCATTACCTGAGAAATCTGGATTCCAACTTCCGCCGGAATGACAAAAGGGAAGTCGACTTCGAGTCGACAAATTCAGAACCCCTCGGCTTTGAGCCGAGGGCGGTTCAGTTATTTGCAAGATTTGATCACGAACCGTCACACGCCGCGTGTTTGAAACTCAAGACTTCTTCTCCGCTTTGCGTATCTCCAATAGCGCTTCCAATTCAGGAAGCAGTTTCAAGTCTTTAGCGCGTCCCACCG
>Ga0209857_1000103_pt1 | contig 18040 bp, 17 predicted proteins | sample GWRWN1_10_20_FD_187226 | JGI IMG/M metagenome (GOLD analysis project Ga0209857, IMG submission 187226) | Riverbed sediment microbial communities from areas with no vegetation in Columbia River, Washington, USA - GW-RW N1_10_20 (SPAdes)... | ecosystem: Environmental > Aquatic > Freshwater > River... | reverse complement strand
CAAATTCTCCGTGCGCGCGACATCGTTGAGCGCGCTGCGATGCAAATAACAACCGGGTAACTTTTCTTGATTCAACGGTATGAGGTCGCCGCATTTAAAAGCGATTCGGGTCAGCTCTTCTTTTTCCTCCTCCGATCCGTCGCACCAAAAAACTTCGTCAGGCTGGCATAGCGCAGCCACATCTTTGACCCACTTTTGAACATGGGGATTGGAGGGTACCGTCCCTGCTACATTACTCATGGCGTCAATTTCTCCCTTTACAAGTTTTGCTCCAGACTTTTGAAACTATCCGATTGAGAACGGGGATGTCAACCAGAGTACCTATCGTAAAACGAACCAAAAACTATACCTTGAATATTCGGCTAAGCCGCCAGCGGCCTTGCGGGACATCTTCAATCCACTCCACCAAAGCAACCAGCCCTCCGCGAGGATCAAGGATACGAGCCAGCTTCTCGCCCTCGACCGGCTTGTCTAGCCGCCTCAAGATTTCTTGCTGCCCGAGTCGGAGTCGAGACAGTAGTTGGTTTTCCCATTTAATAGCCCGAAGATGGCCTAGGGCTTTTTCCAAAGACAAGAGAGGAGCCGCCATGCCTGAATCGAGCCGCTCAAGCTCGTCCAAAGTCACCGCCTGATCTATCGTCAGATGACCGCAGGCGATGCGGCGAAGGCTTTTCAGATGTGCACCGCAACCCAGAAATTTCCCCATGTCAGCCGCCAGAGTCCGAACATAAGTTCCACGCGAACAGGTCAACTCAATTTCGATCTCATGGTTGCCCAACTTGTGCAGTCGTAGTTTTTCAACTCTGATGGACCGGGGCTCGCGCGGCACTTCTTTGCCCTGGCGCGCCAGCCTGTAGAGAGGCACACCTTCCCTTTTTAACGCCGAAAACATCGGCGGCACCTGGCGCAGATCACCGGAGAATTGCTGTTCCAGATCTCTGAGTTCGACTTTTCCTATAGTCGGCACCGCTCGTACTTGCACAACAGTTCCGGTGGCGTCTTGGGAATCGGTTGCCACTCCCAAGACCATAATACCGTGATAGCTCTTAGGGGCGCCCAGGAATATGTCAGCAACCTTGGTTCCTTCGTTGATTCCTAAAAGCAGCAATCCTGAAGCAAAGGGGTCCAAGGTGCCTAGATGACCGACCTTCTTCGCTCGCAACAGAACCTTGACCCGGTGCACCACCTGAGCCGAGGAGGGGCCTGCTGGCTTGTCGATCAAAAGGAGACCGTTATCCACCACGAGATCGCTCTTCGTCACGACGATTGCACTGGAACGTGATGATAAATTGATGAAAGCAAAGCGCTATTGCTTGACCTGTTTCAGCAGATCTTCGATCCGCTGGGCTTCATCTTGAGTCTCATCGTAGAAAAACTCGATGGTTGGGACAAATCGGAGCTTCAATTGTTTGCCGATCCTTGAACGAATGAATCCAGTAGCGCTTGCCAGGCCTGCCAGCACTTCTTTCTTATTCTCCCGGCCACCGAAAAGATCAAAATAGATCCGCGCATGGCGCAGGTCTTTGCTGACCTTGGCAGCCGTGATCGTAACCGGGCCGACACGAGGGTCGCGGATTTCCTTTCTCAGTAATTCCGCGATCAACTCCACCAGCAAATCTCCGACACGATCCGAACGTTGGTAATCCATGCGCAATAACTAAGTGTCAGCAATGATAGAACTCGGTTTCGGCCCGTCCCACCTCGGCCAACCCCATAGCGTCGACAAATTCCACGACATTCTGGAGCGTCGCTTCTAGGATTGGCTGACTTGTGCCGACCACGCCGAAGCCTAGGACCGCGCTTTGCCAGAGATCCTGGTCGCCACATTCAGTAACGGAGATATTAAATTGATTCGCCACCTGCGCCTGGATTCTTTTCAGCACCCCTCGCTTCCCCTTCAAGGAGTGATTCTCGGGGAGCAGAAGGTTGAGCTTGAGAACCCCCACGACCATTGAGGCGGCGGATGATTCGTAATGACGTCGGCTTATCGCTTATCCCCTGCCCACGTGCGACGCTTCTCGTCCCCCGGCGCTGGTCGCGATCCGTCTTATGACCGGGATTTTCTCGTAGGCTTCGACCACATCCCCCTGTTTGACATCCTGAAAGCCTTCGATGGCGAGACCGCATTCGTAACCGGCGGCTACCTCACGGACGTCGTCTTTGAAACGTTTCAGGCTGCCTAGCTTGCCTTCGTGCACGACCACCTGATCTCTCAGCAACCGCACTAAACTACCGCGCTGGACTTTTCCTTCAGCAACATAGCAGCCGGCAACTGCACCCGCGCCGGAGATATTGAAGATCTGGCGAACTTCAACGCGACCCAGAATTTGCTCGCGGTAAGTCGGCTCCAACAATCCTTCCATCGCCGCCCTGACATCGGCCACCGCTTCGTAGATGATCGTGTACAAACGAACGTCGACGCCTTCTTTGGCGGCCAACGCGGCACCCTTGGATTCCGGCCGCACATTGAAGCCAATCACGATGGCATTGGAAGCCGCCGCCAGCAAGATATCACTCTCGGTAATACCGCCGACGGAACCGTGGATCACTCGGAGCTTGACTTCGGCGCTGGAGAGCCGGCCTAAAGCTTCCGTTAAAGCTTCTACGGAGCCCTGGACATCAGCTTTGAGGACGACCCGGAGTTCCCTCACATCGCCCGCTTTGATCTGATCGTAAAGTTCTTCGAGGGAAACCTTACTCGACTTGACCAGCTCGGTTTCTCTTTGCTTACTTTGGCGATACTCGGCAACCTGCCGCGCCTTTGCCTCGTCGGTAACCGCGACGAAAGAATCTCCAGCCTGTGGCACACCCTGCAGGCCGAGAATTTCCACCGGGAAAGACGGCGGAGCCGCGTCAACCTTGCGTCCCTGATCATCGACCATCGCCCGCACCTTGCCGTAGAAAGCACCGCAGACAAAAGCATCACCGACGTGCAAGGTTCCCTCTTGCACGAGTACGGTCGCCACCGGTCCGCGTCCCCGATCAAGCTTTGCTTCAACAATAGTTCCGCGGGCAAGTTTATTTGGATTGGCCTTAAGCTCGAGGATGTCCGCCTGCAACAGAAGCATTTCGAGTAGATTAGGAATACCTTCTTGGGTCTTGGCCGATACCGGCGCAAGAACCGTATCGCCGCCCCAGTCCTCCGATACGAGTCCGTATTCCGAGAGCCCCCTTTTGACCCGCTCAAGGTTGGCGTCGGGCTTGTCGATCTTGTTGATTGCGACGATGATGGGCACTTCAGCGGCGCGCGCGTGGTTGATCGCCTCCACTGTCTGCGGCATAACTCCGTCGTCCGCCGCCACCACCAGAACGACGATATCCGTCACCTGTGCGCCGCGGGCCCGCATAGCGGTGAACGCTTCATGACCCGGAGTATCCAAGAAAGTCACACTACGGCCGTCAACCTGCACATGATACGCACCGATATGTTGGGTAATCCCGCCATGCTCTTGAGCCGTCACATGGGTGCTGCGAATGGAATCGAGTAACGAGGTCTTGCCGTGGTCCACGTGACCCATGATGGTGACCACCGGCGACCGCGGGGTTAGCGCGGTCTCCTGTTCTTCCACTTGGTGCTCGACTTCAAGAGCGCTATCAGCGTCGAACGCGACATTTTCAACTTGATGGTCGAACTCCGAAGCAATCAGGGTCGCGGTATCCGCGTCCAAAACCTGATTGATCGTCGCCATCATCCCAAGCCCCATTAATTTCTTAATTACTTCTCCAGCCTTGACGCCCATGTCACGCGCCAAGTCACCCACGGTAATGACTTCGGAAATCTTGATAACGCGCTTGCTTGCCCTGGGGACTGTAATCTCGGTTTTTCTTTGCTCTTTGCCAGGAAGCGCCCTCTTCTTCCTTGGGATACGCCCGGAGCGGAGCTCTTTTTCGCGAAACTCCAAGACATCTTGTTTCTTGACGACGCGCTTCTTGTGGCGGCCCGCCTTGGCTGGTTTCTCCCCTTCAGCTCCCTGTGGTTTTGCCACCTCACCATCCCCAGCAGGTCTTAAAGCCTCTGTTTGAACAACTGAGGGCGCAGCCGGCGCGCCGGGCACCGGACGCCGCGCTACGGGTGTCGGCGCCGGCTCGACTCTCGTTGCTCGCCTAAGATCGATGCGGCCAAGAATCCGCGCACCGCGGGGCGCCTCCTGAACGGGTGCCGGCTTTTCTTCTACGGCCGCGGTGGGAGCGGGTTCTTCGGTGACCGGCTGCGCCGAAGGCGCGGCTTCTGCTGTCATCTCCTCTACGCTGGGCGGTTCTTCGTGAAAAACCGCCTCCATCTCACCCGCTAGCTGATCCGGAATTTCAATTTGAGGCTCAAGCTGATCCGGCAATTCCTCGCCAGGTCCAATCGGCGCTGTGGTTTCCTCGATAGCTGGGCCGGGTGTGTTCTCCGGGCTGGACTCGACTTCCGCCTCGGGTCTCTCAGCCGCCGGTGGAACGACTTCGACCCGGCTGGTACGGCGACGAATGACGTTGGCTCGAACTCTGCGCTCCACCACCGTTTCCCGAGCCTGAATTTCTCCAAGGTTCTCGTCCCCTGCCGTCACCACGCGGTCAGCGACAACTTTTTCTTCGCCAACGTGGACCTGAGGCTTTTCCTGTCCCGCTAAAGCCGCCCTCAGACGATTTACTTCATCATCTTCCAGAGAACTCTGAGCCTTACGGCCGCGGATTCCCAGCTTGTCAAGTTGGGCGATGAGATCCTTGGCCTCGATTCCAAGCTCCTTAGCCAGTAAATGGACTCTCGTTTTTCCCATCTCTTACTCCCCGTATCGCTCCCTTAATTCTCGAATTATTCTTTCCCGAACGTCCTTGCCGATTTCAACATGAAATGCCCGATGAAGACTCTTTTTCCGCAAAAAAGCCTGCCAACATGAACCAGCCGGGTGGAGATATCCACCGCGACCGTTAGCCAACCGAGAGATTTTCAGCTCACCCTGCTCTCCAACCATCAGGCGAATCAATTTATTCTGCTCTTCCCTCGCACCACAGCCCAGGCATGTCCGTTGCGGACGATGGCCTCGTTTCGACAAAGGCGCACCTAGGATTCTTGGGGTTGTTTTTCCTCCGCCGGCTGCACTTCGCTGGCAGCGGCCGCCGCTGCTTGTGCTGCGGCTTGCGCCTCTTGTTCCTTCTTCCGTTTCTCGGCCACGTATTCCTTGGCGGACTTGTACAGTGACTCAGCTTTATCTTTGCTGACACCTTCGACATCGAGGATCTCTTCCAATTCACTGTCGGCCACTTCCTCGGCAGACTTGAATCCGGCTTGGTATAGGAGCTCGGCCGCAAAGTCGTTGATGCCGGGAATAGCGCCGATCGACTGGCGCGCCTGGCGTGTCTCTTCTTCAGCCTCAGCTTCACTACGCACATCGATCCGCCAGCCGGTCAAGCGCGACGCCAAGCGCACGTTTTGGCCCTTCTTACCGATGGCGAGCGAGAGCTGATCATCGGGAACAATAACCTCCATGCTGTGTTCGTCGTCATCGATGATAATCTTAGAAACTTTCGCCGGAGCCAGGGCGCGGCACACATATTCAGCTTGGTCGGGTATCCAATGAACGATGTCGATTTTCTCCCCGCGTAACTCCTGAACCACCGCCTGAACTCGAGTTCCCTTCATGCCGACGCAGGCCCCGACCGGATCGACGTCCGGATCATTGGACACGACGGCGATCTTCGCCCGGCCTCCGGGCTCACGCGCCGCGCCTTTAACCTCGACGATACTTTCATAGATTTCCGGAACTTCCTGCTCAAAAAGCTTGGTGAGCATGCCAGGATGGGTGCGCGACAGGACAATCTGCGGCCCGCGACTCGTGATCTCCACGCTCACGATGTAGGCTCGAATCCGGTCCCCCTGTCGGTAGCGTTCCCTCGGCACCTGCTCCTTTTCTGGGAGAATGGCGTCGGTGCGTCCAAGGTTCACAATAATGTTGCGCTTCTCGAAGCGCTGCACAATGCCATTGACCAACTGTCCTTCCCGCCCCTTAAACTCATTATAGATAATCTCCCGCTCCGCATCCCGAACGCGCTGGACAATGTTTTGTTTGGCCGCCTGTGCGGCAATGCGGCCGAACATGCTCGAGTCCAGTTTGCTCAGGAGCTCATCGCCGATCTCGGCATCCGGATCAAGAGCCTCTCGAGCTTCCTGCAGGGTCACCTCCACGGCCGGATCTTGCACGTTTTCCACCACAGTCTTGGCCTCGAAGAGCTCCACCTCGCCGATCTCAGGATTGAATTGGGCCTCGATCTTCCGCTGATGACCGAAAGTCTTCTTGGCCGCGGAGATCATGGCATTTTCCAAAGCGCTGATGAGGATAGACTTGTCGATGCCTTTTTCTTTACTCACTTGTTCAATGACTCGATTGAGATCCTGCTGCATATTAAGCGCTCCAATCGTGCTCGTAATTCGACTTTTCAATCATGGAAAATGGAATCTGATAACATTTCCCTTCTTGGGTTAAGATCACACTGTCTTCCACGACCTGGCCCAGAATTCCCAGAAACGATCTCCGGCCATCGATCAAATCCCGGGTGCGAACGCGAATTCGCTTGCCGACAAATCGCGCAAAATGCGCCGGTTTCTTGAGCGGGCGATTGATGCCCGGGGATGAAACTTCCAGGGTATAGGCACCATCAATCGTATCTTGAGCGTCCAGCAGCTCGCTCAACTGCCGGCTTACCCGGCTCAGGTCATCCATGTTGGGTCCGCCCTCTTTGTCCAGATACAGCCGCAGCACTCGCCCGCCGCGGCTTCCCTCGTGCCGAAAATCGATATCCACAATCTCCATTCCCTCGCCCTCGACTAGCGGGGCCGCGAGCTGCCAGACTCGCGTTAAGGTCGGATCCATCGGAATTCCAAGTCCCAAAAACAAAAAAAGCGGGCAAAGCCCACTTCGAGTGTAAACTCCTAAAGTGTAAGAATTTTTTACCACAGCGACGGCTGCATTTGCAAGGCCCGAGGGCCGCCGGGTGATGCGTTTGCTTGCCGAGGTAGATTTGCTATGATTTTCCGAATTCACGCATGTTTCTCGCATGAAAGTCTTAAACCTTCACGGCAAACAGTCACCGTCCAAAATCTCCTGGGAGCAGATCCTTGCCGGCCTGGAAGACGGCGTCATCACCGCGGATCGGGATGGAAAGGTCTCTTACTTCAATGAAGCTGCCGAGATGCTTACGGAACTTTCTGAGTCTCAAGCTATACAAAAACCCGTCATCCAACTCTTCAAGCGGGAGCATTGGCTCATCGAACTGGTCAAGAAGAGTCAGCCGCCGCGACAAGAAAGCACGCGGGGCGAAGGTGAGCTGGTGACGCGTTGGGGACATAAGGTGCCGGTCAGCCTCACGGTTTCTCCTCTGCAGGACCGTCACGGCAATTTTCTAGGTAGCATCCTCGTCCTACGGGATCTGAAGCATCGGAAAGTACTAGAGGAAGATCTCAAACGGGCCGATCGTCTAGCCATGGTCGGGACCCTGGCTGCCGGCTTGGCCCATGAAATTCGCAACCCCTTGGGAGGCATCAAGGGCGCTGCTCAGTTGTTGAAACGCTCCCTGGATCGCGATTCATCGTTGCTGGAATTTGCCAACATCATGATTCGCGAAGTCGATCGGGTGGACAAACTCATCGAGCAGCTGCTTGATCTCTCCCGCCCGACAAAACTGGACCTCGCGCCCGTAAATATCCACGAGGTTTTGGATGATGTTCTATTGCTGGAAACGCAAGCGGCGAACGAGCTGAGCATCACTGTCAAGAAACGCTTCGATCCCAGCCTGCCGCCGATCCGCGGCGACCGAGCACAACTGACGCAAGTTTTTCTCAACCTGGTGAAAAACGCATTTCAAGCGATGAACGGAGGCGGCGCCTTGACCGTGACGACAAGGGTGGAAACCGACTTTCACATCCGCGGTCAAGGAAGCGACCGCAGCCGGCTGATTTGGGTGGACATCGAGGATGAGGGAGTCGGAATTAAAGAGGAAGACCTGCCCCATATCTTCTCCCCTTTCTTTACCACGAAGAACAGCGGAACCGGTCTCGGGCTCGCGGTCTGCTATCGAATCGTCAAGGAGCACGGCGGGCTCATCCGCGTCGAGAGCGTAGAAGGCAAAGGAACCACCTTCAGGATTTCTCTGGTGGTGGCAAATTAGCATTATGGATCAAGGAAAGATCCTGGTTACGGAAGACGAAGAATCGTTGCGCTTTGTGCTGAAGAAGGCCCTCGAAAACGAAGGCTATTGGGTGCAAACCACGGCCAATGGTAACACGGCGCGCCAGTTACTCACGGAAACGCATTTCGACGTTTCGCTGATGGACATTAAATTGCCCGATGCGGATGGTCTGGCCTTGTTGAAAGAAATCAAAGAAGCGGGCGTCGATACCGCGATGATCCTGATGACCGCCCAGAACACTATGCGCAATGCCATTGGCGCCATGAAGAACGGCGCCTTTGATTATATTACCAAGCCCTTTGATCTTGACGAGGTCTTGGTCCTGGTCAAACGGGCCATCGATAGCCGCAAGTTGAGCCGGGACTTCCGGGAGCTCAAAGAAGAAGTGAAAAAACGTTTTGAGCCCGGTGTCAATATCATTGGCACGAGCTCCAACATGCAGAAGGTCTACAAGACCATCGGGCAGGTGGTCGATACCCACGCCACGATTTTAATTCAGGGGGAGAGCGGTACGGGTAAGGAGCTGGTCGCCAAGACGATTCATTATAATTCGCCGCGTTGGAATCAGCCGTTTGTCCCTATCAATTGCGCAGCCATCCCCCGTGACCTGTTGGAAAGCGAGCTCTTCGGTCATGAAAGGGGCGCCTTCACCGGCGCCTTGGATCGACGCATCGGCAAATTCGAGTTGGCCGAGGGAGGGACGCTTTTTCTCGACGAAGTGGGCGATATCCCGGTGGAGCTGCAAACGAAACTCCTTAGAGTCTTACAGGATCGCGAGTATAGCCGTATCGGCGGCAGGGACGTGTTGAAGGCCGATGTTCGGATTCTGGCAGCCACAAACCAAGACCTGGAGAGAGCGGTCAAAGAGAAACGCTTCCGTGAAGATCTCTACTTTCGTCTCAAAGTGATCCCGATCTACCTGCCGCCGTTGCGTGAGCGCAGGGGCGACATTCCACTCTTGATCAGCTACTTCATCGACAAAATCAACCGCGAGATGGGGATTCAGATCTCCGGCATTTCTCCGGAAGCGCAGAAACTTTTGGAAGAGCACTCTTGGCCCGGCAACGTTCGCGAGCTGGAGAACACGCTGATCAGGGCCGCCGTGCTCTCCTCCGGCCCCATCCTGTTTCCCAAAGATTTCACCCTGCAGAACAAACCCGCGGTCGCTAACTTGGAGGTGGATCAGTTGTCCCTCGAAGAGATTATCCGCCACAAGCTCGAAGACTACTTTCGCCGAACCGGCGACGTGGATTTGGATAATCTTTACTCATTAGTGATCGAGAGAATCGAACGGCCGTTGATTGAGCTGACGCTCAAGAAAACTCGCGGGAATCAAATCCGCGCGGCACAGATTCTCGGCATCAACCGCAACACCCTGCGCAAGAAGATCGTCGACCTGCGGATTGAGGTCAAGAGAGAAAGCAGCTAACCGCTTGATGTCCCTGCCTTCACGAAGGCTCCAGCCGCCGCCACTTTACGCCATTCTCGATCCCGAGCAATCCAAGGGCCGCGCCAACGAGACCGTGCTCCGCGAGCTTTTGGAAGGCGGAATCAAGCTTCTTCAATTGCGCGCCAAGGTGATGCCCGCCGTAGACTTTCTCCAACTCGCCAGGGTCACGTGCAGGCTCACGCGTTCCTATGGCTGCCGGCTGATCGTCAACGACCGCGTGGACATCGCGCTTGCGTGCGAGGCCGACGGTGTGCACCTTGGACAAGAAGATTTACCCCTCCACGCCGCGAGAAAGTTGATGGGTGACAAAATGATCGGCGTCTCGACCCACGAACTGGAACAGGCACGAGAAGCCGAACGCGACGGCGCCGACTACATCGGCTTCGGCCCGATGTTCGGGACCACGACGAAAGCAACCGGCTACAGCGCACGCGGTTTGGAAATGCTGCGCAGAGTTCGTGCAGCGGTCAAGATCCCCATCGTTGCCATCGGCGGCATCACCGAGGCCAACGTTGCCGAAGTCTGGCAAGCCGGCGCCGATTCCGCAGCCATTATCAGCGACCTTTTAGGCGTCGCCGATGTTCCGGATAAGGTCAAAAGGATTCTAGCTCTTCGTCAAGCCGTGTAAACACCTCTTCCTCGATTCGCATCCTATGGTTCTCCGTCCAAAAGACGAAAATCTCGCTCCACTGTTGCACTTGCTGGGGCGATGGCGCTCAGGGTAAACTCTCATCAGCATGAGTAGAACCTTCGACAAGGTTCGTGCTCTGGTTCAGCGCACGGAAGTAAGGATATCGGGACCACGGCTACGATGAGATGTCTGACGAAAACATTCTCGCTAAGGAAGTCCTGGCAGGGGTTTTCGACGGCATCGTGGTTGAAGACTATCCCACATATGGCAAAGGGCCACGTGTGCTTGTACAGCAAAAAGATTTCAACTAGCAACCGATCCACGTGGTTTGGGGAATTCCGAAAGATTTATCGTCACCGGCGGTTGTCGTGACTGCGTACAGACCTGATCCTGAATTGTGGTCTGAAGATTTCACGAGGAGAAAAGCTTGAGAAAAAAGCGCCATACAAAACTAGTTCACGAGGGACAATACGTAGCCGAAGTTGATGTTGAACTCATCGAGACCGACGAAGGTTGGTCGCCGTACTTGTCGTTGGAGGATGCCTACAAGTTGGACGATGTCCGTTCTGCGCTACGTCGGGGCGATCTAAAGAGTGCAGCGCGCCTATCGCGCGTGTTCAGCCTGACCCCAGTGAGTGCGTGAAGTTTGATCGGAGAACACTCGGATGGAGCCGCCGCGATAACTGCCGCGCCTCTCACTCAAAGCGTTAGGTCGGACCAATGGCATGTCCTGGACGAAACGATGACCCGACTCACAACAGAGCAGATTGATGCGATGTCCGCAGGTTACGAGTTGGATACGCTTGTGGCCGAAAAAGTCATGGGCGAAATTATGCCTACTGCGTCCCACGACGGGGCGCATCTCGAACCGATTAATTCTGTTGGCGAGAACTGGATATGTTGGCCGGAGTACGAGCACGGAGATAAGTGCGAATGGGCACCCCTTCCGTTCAGCACAGATCTGATGGCTGCTTGGAAGGTTGTGAGTCAATTCGAACCTTGGGTTTGCCGTTTTCAATCAGCGGACGGATTCATTCATCTTACTTGCGGCCATTGGGCAGATCACGGAAACTGCATCGAGCATAGGTGGACGGAAGAAGAGGAAAAGTTGGAAGCCGACCCGGAAGCGTGGTCGTTTCACATTCATTTAGGCTTATTGGCCAAGGGGGATAAGGGTCCGCCACATTGGAAACACGGCGATCGATTTTGCGCGTTCGGCCCTACGGCACCGCTCGCCATCTGCCGAGCGGCCTTGAAAGCGATCGCGACGGCCGGCTAGCAAGGCCGTGAACCTGGCAGTTTGCCTTGGACGAGAAATTGCCAACCGTTTCAAAAAACACGCTAACCGAGGGTCAAGTCTTTACTTTTGACACGGGTCTTAGGTCAAATCAGAGCGCAACATCAAAAGTAAAGACTTGACCCCAAGCGTGACTTTGGGAATGAAGGCACAGCAGCTTTCTTCATTGCTCACCTTGATTCGAGAGTTATTATCACGCGGAGACGGGTAAAGAAACGCGTGATTTACGACGGAATGCGACAGTTATTCTCGAGTAGGGAAGACTAAGATTCGGCCTGAGATTGAACTGAACGCTTCAAATTTATAGTGAAGCACGACCCGTTTGTCTTCCCTTCCCTACAATTCCCTTCCCTACCGTTGACACACCCGATTGGCATCCGATAGTTTCGCCGCAGGGGCTTAGAGGAAAGGAAGGATGACCATGGCGGAATTTCGTGTGATTGACGCCGATTCTCACGTCGAGGAGCCCGAGGAGGCCTGGGGCTATCTGGACCCGAAATATGAGGCGCGCCGGCCCTTTCCCATCACCGGTGAAAATCGCCCCTTCCTGCACAACATGAACTCTTTCTGGTACATCGACGGATGTGTCTACCCGAAGGTGGCAGGACAGGGGGTAACGATCTACGCCACCCCAGTCACCATGGCGCGCGCGAAGCTAAAGCCCTTCTCTCTGGACAGCCAGACGCTGCTCGAGCCGGCGGCACGCCTCAAAGATATGGACGCTGGCGGCATAGACGTGCAGGTCATCTTCCCGACGATTTTTCTCGAACCGCTTTCCGAAGACCCGCGCTTCGAGGCCGCCCTGATGAAGAGTTACAATAGCTGGATGGCGTCGGCCTGCCACAAGCATCCGGACCGGCTCAAATGGGCGGCTGTCTTACCCATGCGTTCGGTGCCCGAAGCAGTCGAAGAGACACGCCGCGCGAAGGATCTCGGCGCAGTGGGTCTAGCGGTCTACGGAACCGTCGGGGAAACGCTTTTGAGCCACGAGGATTTCGACCCGGCTTGGGCTGAGGCCGAGCGGCTCGGTCTTCCGGTCTGCGTGCACACGGGCTGGTGCCATCCGGGCCTCAAGCGTCCCTTCACCGACAGCTACGGCGCCCACGTCCTAGGCTTTACCTTGCCCGTGATGATGGGTTTCTACGCGTTTGTAGGTGGTGGAATCCTAGATCGTTTTCCGCGGCTCAAAGTTGCCTTTTTGGAAGCTGGTGTCGATTGGGTTCCCTATCTGATCGAACGAATGGATCACTACTTTCACTCCGAGACCGCCAACCGACGACCGCTCCCCAAGCGGCGAGCGAGCGAGTACGTGCGCGACTGCGAGGTTTATTTCACTTGCGAGGCCGAGGAGAAGCTCGTGCCGCAGGTCATCGATTTTGTCGGAGAGGATCGGATTATGATCTCGGCCGACATGCCCCACGGGGAGGCGCGCGAGGGTTCCGTCCAAGAGATCCGGGAGCGGGCCGACCTGAGCGACGCCGTCAAGCGGCGGCTCCTCGGCGACAACGCTGCTAAATTCTACGCGATTTAAGGTAGCCCACCCGCCGCAAACCTCGCGTAAATTTCTATCCAACTGTCTCTACCAGGCGGACGACATGAACAGCTCGACCTTTGCCACCTTACCTGACAACCACTACTTCGAAGATTATGTTGCCGGCGCTGTGCACGAATTTGGCTCTATCCCGGTGGATGAAAAAGAAGTGCTCGAGTTTGGGCGGCGCTTTGTGCCGCTGGCGTACCACACCGATCCCGAACTTGCGAAAAAAAGCATCTACGGCGGTTTGATTGCCAGTGGATGGCATACGGCCGCGCTGATGATGCGGCTTTACACGGATAACTATCTATCGAAGGTGGCGAACCTCGGTTCACCGGGCTGCGATGAGCTGAAATGGGATCAGCCTGTGTTCCCGGGCGATGACCTGTCGATTCGCGTAACGGTTTTGGAAACCCGCCGCTCCGAATCCAAGCCGGATCGCGGCATTATCCGCTCTTTTGTCGAAGTGCTGAACCAAAATCGCGAAGTCGTGATGAGCGTAAAAATGGTGAACTTTGTGCGGCGCCGAGGGAGTGTGGCGGCGTAATTCCGGAAGATAGCAGGAACTAAATTCTAGCCAAAGATATTTGAAATTGTCGGTTGAATTCTGATTGCGGAATCGAAAAAGAATATCTCGCGCAAAGACGCAAAGCGCGCCAAGTTCGGAGAAATATTTCTTTCTACTTGGCGTCTTGGCGGGATAAATTTTCTTAAAGTCGTTCTGTTGAACATTTCAACGGTGAGATTCTAGGCTTCGTCCGCCTCTTCATAGTCGAATTCGTCACGCGGCGTATAATTCTCAAAGCGCATAAACTCGTTGAGAAAGGTCAGCTCTACCGTATCGATGGGTCCGTTGCGTTGCTTGGCAACGATAATTTCCGCTATACCTTTTTTTTCGGAGTTCTGATTGTAAACCTCGTCCCGATAAATAAACATGATGACGTCGGCGTCCTGTTCGATGGCGCCCGATTCACGCAGGTCGGACATCATGGGCCGCCGGTCGCCGCGATCCTCCACCCGCCGGTTGAGCTGCGAGATGGCGATGACCGGGACGGTCAATTCTTTGGCCAGGGCCTTTAAAGAGCGCGAGATTTCTGAGATTTCCTGTTCGCGGTTTGACGCGGCTCCCATGCCTCGCATCAACTGCAGGTAATCAATGACGATCAGCCCGACTTTCTTCGTCCGGTCACGCACCAAGCGCCGCGCTTTGGCGCGAAGCTCGAGCACTGAAATCGCCGGGGTATCATCGATATAGATCGGCGCCTCGTGGAGCCTCCCTGCGGCGTTCGCCAATTTCGGAAAATCTCGTTCTGCTAAATAACCGGAGCGAACTTTGGAATTGTTGACGTGGGCTTCGGAACAAAGCATGCGCAGAACGAGCTGCTCCTTGGCCATTTCGAGTGAGAAAACCGCAACTCCCACCCCCGTAAAAGCTGCGTTGGTGGCGATGTTGAGGCTGAAGGCGGTCTTGCCCATGCTGGGTCGACCGGCAACTATGACCAAGTCGGATGGCTGAAGTCCGGCGGTAAGTTTGTCCAAATCCTCGTAGCCCGTGGGTACTCCGGTGACCATCTCTTTGCGCTCATACAGCCTTTCGACGGTTTTGAGCGTGTCTTTGATCATATCCCCTACGGCGATGAAGGATGCTTTGATCTTTTTTTCGGATATATCGAAGATCACTTTCTCCGCCGTGTCCAAGAACTCTTCGATGTTGCCCTGTTCTTCGTAACCCCGGGTAGCAATCTCGGTTGCCGTGCTGATGAGACTGCGCAAGATCGCCTTTTCTCGCACGATCCGCGCGTAGTAAGAGATGTTGGCCGCTGTCGGGACAAAATCAGCCAGAGAAGCCAAGTAGGCGCTGCCTCCCACCGCGTCAAGCTCGCCCCGATTTTTGAGACACTCGCTCAGCGTGATGAGATCCACCGGCTCGCTGCGATCCGTGAGCTCGATCATGGCGCGGAAAATCTTGCGGTGAGATTCGCGATAGAAATCTTCCGGGCGAAGCAATTCCAAAACGATATTAACGGCGTCGTTTTCAAGCAAGATTCCCCCCAAAACGGAAGACTCGGCCTCGAGGTTTTGCGGAGGAACCTTTCGAAGATTGTCGTCCAAAGCTGCCATGAATCTGTTTTCAGTTTGGGTTTCGGACGCGTTGGAGATCGCCCATGATCAGTTTATTCTTCGCCGTCGATCGGAGGACCGAACTGCAAGGCTACACCAAAGAAAACAAAAAGCAAGAACAAATATGGCCGCAAGGAAATTTTGTTGCAAGGCAACCAGAAAAAAAGTCTGCAACCAAAAAAGACTTTAGATCCGGTTTCCGTTGAAAGAGACCCGCAGCGTTAAAAGAACCTTCAAGATTGATTGTCGCCGGCCGGCTTCAGAATCTGCGCGGCATCATCCAAGGCCTTGTGCCCACCCAAAAGAACGAGCATATCGCCGACTGCTAGTTTAAAGTCGTTGCCAACATTCGGGTAGGATTTGCCGTCTCGAACCACAGCGATGACGGACACCCCGCTGCGCAAGGGCAGGTTGATCTCTTCCAAGCTCTTGCCGACTGCAGGTGATGCTTCGACGATGGAAAAAATATCGCTTGTGGTTCCCACGAGAAATTGACTTAGCGCATCCAGCTGTTTGCCCTGAAGCCGGATGCCACGCAATGTACCGTAGTGTGCCTTGCGGATCAGATCCACCTGAAGCGAGATCACATTGCGCGGAACATGATATTCCTGCAAAACATGGGCAAAAATCTCTACGGACGTCTCAAACTCTTCGGGGATGACCTGGTTGGCCCCAAGCCGGTAGAGACGATCAATCTCCGCCACATAGCGGGTCCGAACGATAATGTAGAGGTCGGTCCTTAACCGGCGAGCCTGGGACACCAAACGCGCCGTGGCAGCAGGGTCAGAGATCGCGACGACCAAAACGCGGGCCGTTTCGATACCCACTTGCTGCAATATTTCCGGCCGCGTCCCATCACCGAAAGAGATTGGCTCTCCGTCCGCTTTGGCGGAACGTACCAGATCGGGGTCCATTTCCAGAACCCGATAGGGGATACTAACTTCCTTTAGAACCCGCGCCAAATTTTGCCCGTTCAATCCGTAGCCAACGACAATCACGTGGCCCGTAGCTGAGGCGGTTTCATTTGCTCCACCGCTCGTTGAACGATTGAATCCGGTGTCCTTAAAGAGGCCTTCGAAACCAAATGCCCAAGCGTGTGCCCACTGGATCAGAAAGGGGGTTGCCATCATGCTTAAAATCGAAGCCGCCAGGAAAATCTGTCCATCCGCCGGGCTGAGAAGTTTATAGTTCATACCCGCTTTGGCCAAAACAAATGAAAACTCGCCGATCTGAGCCAAGCCTAGGCCCAGCACAACCCCTAATCGAATGGAACGATATAACCACCAAAAGACGGCAAAGAGCACCATGCTTTTGATACCGATCATCAGCAGAAGCTCCAATAAAGTAATGCGAAAGTCTTGGGACAAAAGAGCGAGATTTAACAACATCCCTATGGAAATAAAGAAAATCCCACTGAAACAGTCGCGCAGGGGTAGAATGTCGGCAACGATCTGGTGACTGAGTTCGGATTCAGAGATGACCAGACCTGCGACCAGCGCTCCCAGCGCCAGCGAAAGCCCGGTTTCCGACGTTAACCAGGCGGTTCCGAAGCACACCAGAACCACGAAAAGCACAAAGATCTCCCGATTGCGAAGCAAGGCGACCTGATGGAGGAGTCGCGGCAGTAACTTCCGCGCCGTCCAGACGATTGCGACCAGTGTAATCAGGGATTTCGCCAGAACCCAGACAATCAAAAAGATCGAATCCTGTCCCGAGCCTGCCAGGACCGGGAGTAACAGCATCATCGGCACGACGCAGAGATCTTGAAACAGCAGAAGGCCGCTGGCCAACCGACCCTGCAACGAATTGATCTCGCCCCGATCATGATAAATTCTCAGTACGATGGCTGTGCTGCTCAATGAAACCAGAAATCCGTAGAAAAGACCCACTTCCACCGACGCCCCGAGTAAACGAGCCACGGCCAACACAACTAAAGTCGTCAGCACGACCTGAAGGAGTCCGGCCCACACCACTCGGCGCTGCACCGATAAAATCGTCTCCAGGGAGAATTCCAAGCCGATGGTAAAGAGCAGCAGCACCACACCGATTTCGGCCAAGGTCTCCACTTGATCGACGCTTTGGATCAACTGAAACCCATGGGGTCCGATGATCACGCCGGTGAGAAGAAAACCCACGATATTCGGCAGACGCAATTTCTGAAAGGCAAAGACGATGGCGATGGTCGCCGTCAATACGATAATGAGCTCGCGGAGGAAATTTGAATCAGACATCGCGAAGAAGTAGGGATGAGGTTTGTCTATTAACAATAAATCAGTCTTGCCAAAAAGTAGTGAGAGGCTTCAGGGAGCTTTATATTCGGCGGTTACCGTAGTGTGAATGCCACCGCGGACGTTGAAATCACCAACGACAGTCATTGCTTTGGGGCGGCAGGCTTCCACAAGATCGTCCAAAATTCTGTTGATGACCGCTTCGTGAAACGCTCCCTCGTCGCGATAGGACCAAAGGTAAAGCTTGAGCGACTTGAGCTCCACGCACAGTTCCGCCGGCACATAACGAATGCGGATGGTGGCAAAATCAGGTTGTCCCGTGCGCGGGCAGATGCAGGTAAATTCGGGGCACTCCATCGCGATCTCAAAGTCCCGTTCCGGACGCGGGTTGGGAAAAGTCTCCAGTTGTTTGCTCGGCTTAGTGGCCATATCGAGAATCATCTTAGCGCAGCGAGAATATTATTCCAATTCTCACCACGGTTGGACGAGAAGGTAATGAAGACGGGTGGTTAGACGATAACCGCCCGTTTTTGTTTCGCTTTTATTCTTCTATGCCTTTTTCTCATTGGTAGTAATTCGCCGCCATTCGCCCTCATTTTCTTTAAAATGGTTT
>Ga0209857_1000101_pt1 | contig 18165 bp, 18 predicted proteins | sample GWRWN1_10_20_FD_187226 | JGI IMG/M metagenome (GOLD analysis project Ga0209857, IMG submission 187226) | Riverbed sediment microbial communities from areas with no vegetation in Columbia River, Washington, USA - GW-RW N1_10_20 (SPAdes)... | ecosystem: Environmental > Aquatic > Freshwater > River... | reverse complement strand
TGGCCCGCTTGTTGTCCTTCTTGGGATTTTTCGGGTGGACATAAACGAGACCCATATTGAAGATAGCTGTATCAGCTGGAGGTTCATCCTTCAACAAAGTTAACACCCTTTGACTTTCCCGCAAGGACCCCTCGTAATCGCCTTTGGCGAGAAGGTTCTGCGCCGATATCAAATACTCATTAGCTTCGCGACGCTCCAGAGCTTCCTTGGGCTCTTCAATAACCGGAGGTGGCTCCGGGAGCACCTGGGGCTCCAGAACCACCTCCGGCACCCGAGGCTTTATTTTCGGCACCTCTTTTTCGGATAAGGCGCAGCCCCCGCAGAAGAGAATCAGCAGGGCAATACGAATATAAACGTGCTGCCTTGATCTGGATGATTTTCCGCCCATATCTCTCCGCCATGAGATACAATGATATGTTTGGCAATCGCCAAACCCAGTCCGCTACCGTTAGCCGAAAATGCTCCTCCCGAATTTTCTTGGTGAAATTTGTTAAATATGGTTTTCAAATTTTCTGCCGCGATTCCGGGACCTGTATCTCGAACCGAAACTTCAACTTTGCCGGTAACGGTCCTCGCGGCAATTGTGACGCGTCCAGCCTTGGGTGTAAATTTGACTGCGTTGCCGATCAGATTCCGCAACGCCTGTAGTATTCTCTCGCGATCTACTTTCACCGTTGGAAGCCCCGAAGGGACTTCGGTTTCCAACTGTATGCCTTTCGCCTCTACTAGAGGTGTTATCTCACCTACGGCCTTTTTGATCAACGGGGCCAGGCTGGCTTTTTCAAAGCTGTAATTCATCATCCCGGCCTCCATTTTCGACAGATCCAACAGAGAATTAACGAGACCAATGAGCCGATTGCTCTCTTCGGCAAGGATCGTCAGCAGTTTTCTCTGTTTCTCTGTCGTTGCCCCTCCCACGCCTTCCAGCAACAGTCCCGTCCCCTCTTTAATCGAGGTTAGAGGCGTGCGCAACTCATGGGACATGGCAGCAAAAAAATCGCTTTTCATCTTGTCGATTTCACTCAACTTACGACACATAAGGTTGAATGAAGCGGCGAGCTCGCCTATTTCCGGTGGAGACGAGAGACGTAGGTCAGCCTCAAATCGTCCACTGGCGATTTCTCGGGTCTTGTTTTTCAGAATCGAGATCGGTCTGGTAATACTTCGCGCAATAAGCAGCGACAGTACCAAAATAAAAAGGAGGGAGGCAATCGTAATCGTTAGTGCCGCGTCTCGGGCACGGGCCCCGGCGTCGGCCAACTCCCTGACTTTTCTATACGTACCCTGCTGCCTTTCCGTTTGTAGTTGCTCTAACAGCCCCAGGATCCTGTCCGTGATCTGGTTTTTTTCGCGGTTGTACCAGCCTTGAGGGTATTCCCGATGTGCCTTGATTTGAACTGTTTCTTTGTCAAACAACTCATGATAGCGATCGTAATCTTGCTTAACCTGGTTCAATAACGCCGCTAGCTTTGGGTCTGCAATCCCTGAAGCCTCGTTCAGATAACGCTCAAAGTCACCCTTGAACTTAAGAAACTCTCGGTAGAGTGCCTGGTCTTTCGCGATGACAAACTTCCGTTCGTAGCGGACTTGTGACAGGAAGCTGTCGGCGAGTTTTTTTTCGTAATCAAGAATGCGATTGTCTCGATCGAGAATCGACTGGGTAATATCGTCGAAGCGCTGCAGTTCCTGCAGGGCATAAAGACTCACCGCGATCACCAGCGCGAAAACAGCGAGATAGCCAAGAATCAATCGGGAGAAAAGCGTTAATCGCATAGCGGACGTCCTCGCTGTTTCTGATTAAACGGCTATCCCATCTTGCGATCGTAGGAACACAATTCGACGAACTCTTGGTTCGCATCGGCAGAAAGAATTCTCTGGCCGAACTGCTCCAAACGTTTCTCGGTAGTTTGATAACTGGACTGAGCATGACCCAGATGTTTCCCCAGCAAGCCAAAATCGTCCCGAAATTTCCCGAAGTCGCCCCGCAGCTGGCTCAGATATTGGATGATTTCTTTGGCCCGCTCTTCAACCTTCATGCCCTTCAAGCCAAGAACGATGGCCTGGAGATACGCGTAAAAGCTATTGGGCGAAACTGGAATGACCCGTTTGCTCAAGGCGTACTGGCTAAGATTTCTTTCTTCTTCGGAGCCATCCTTGATAATCGTCTCGTAGTAAACATTTTCTGCCGGAATATACATCAGAGCAAAGTCATAAGTCCCTTCATCAGGCAAGATATATTTACCCGCAATCGCGTCCACATGTTTTTTGACGTCATTGATGAACTGTCTCTTATTTCGTGCCCTTTCATCGTCATTGGCGGCTTCGAATATGCGCTTGAAGTTTTCCAACGGGAATTTGGAATCCACCGGAACCAATGAGCCCCCGAGCTTGATCACCGCGTCAACTCTCTCGCCGCTTTTAAAAGCGTGCTGGATTGCGAAATGATGGGTCGGCAGGATTTGAGCCAATAAGTCCTCCAGAAAAAACTCACCCAGACCGCCCCTCAATTTGGGAGCGCGAAGGATCTCCTGCAGGGATGCAATATCTTTCCCTACCTCGTAAATTTTGCGATTGGCTTCCTCGAGGCCGCCCAGGCTTTTCTGAACACTACCCACAACCCTGGCAGCGTTGTCGAGCCGTTCGCCAAGATTCTGCTGCGTCCTCTCTAGAATCTCGCCATTTTCCTTGAGGCGCTCGTTTACGTTACCGAGGACTTGTCCCAACTGCTGCTGGACGAGCTGCGTATTGTTGTCCAAAGCTTGACTCAATTGGACACGAAGCTGGTCAATTTGTTGCTGCATGAGAAGTAAGGACTGGTCTTCTTTCTTGTCTCGCAAAAGAGCTTCAAAACGACTGAGGAAAAACCAACCCACAAGCAGAAGGGCAAGAGAAAAAAGCAAAATAAGTGCAATCGGACTTAGAAATTCCACGACTTATCGGGCTGGGCTACAGAAGTCTCAGTGCGTACTCGAGTATTTCGCTGAGCTTGCGGATCTGAGTCGCGCGCATGGATCGCTCTTCGCGAGGCGAGGAGAAATAATCGTCGAGGCTTTTCTTCAGGTTCCACTCAAGCAACTGGACGCATTGCTCCATGCTGACCTTCTCGGAGCGGCGGCGGCGCGCTTGATGGATCGCCTCAAGCTGAATGATCTGACCCATGCGAATACCGTAGGATAAGAACGAGCACAATGAATTGTCAAGGCCTGCAAGCCAAAATACTCGGCTCTTGCTGGGTCACACAGTGAATTGCCCCTAAGCCGGCAACTAGAGCCTTGCAAGGCAAGCCCACCGCTCGACGTTCGGGAAATAGCTCTTGCAGGATGCCCAGAGCCTTGTAGTCATTCGGGTCATCGAATAGCGGAACCAAGATCACTTCGTTGGCGATGTAAAAGTTGGCGTAGCTCGCCGGCAAACGCGACCCCTCATGATCAATAGAGCCAGGGCAAGGGAGAGTCACGACGGAAAGTCTACGGCCATTTTGATCGCGCGCCCCTTGAAGCCGCTCGTAGTTTTCTCGGAGAGGAGCGTAGTTGTCGTCGTTAGAATTTGTTTCCAGGACACAAACCACGGTCATCGGATTGACGAAGCGGGCGATATCGTCGATATGTCCATCGGTGTCGTCCCCAAGAATACCCTCGCCTAACCAGATCACGTGACTCACTCCCAGCGCATCTTTGAGGAACTGCTCAATTTCCCCGCGGCTCATGTCAGGATTGCGATTCCTGTTCAACAAGCACTGCTCCGTCGTGAGGCAGGTCCCGGCACCGTTAACCTCGATGGAGCCCCCTTCGAGCACGACCGAATGATTGAACACCGGAACCTTTAGCAAGGTCGCCATGTCTCTAGCGACCCGATCGTCATCCTCGTAGGCCCTGTATTTTCTCCCCCAGCCATTGAAGATCCAATCATTAAACGCCAGCGGATTTTCGCTACTTTCTCGGGTGAGAAATGTCGGACCGTAGTCCCTCATCCAGACGTCCACGGTAGCCATCTTGAGGATCGAGATATTGTCCATCGCTGCGCCCACCTTCTTCAGTCGCACTATCACCTCCCCTCGGGTTTGTTCGTCATTGACCAAAAGAACAACCTGCTCTCCCTCTGCCAACGCTTGCATCATCCGAACCCAAACTTGCCGCACGGTTTCCAACTGAGTTGGCCAGGTTTCGCGATTGTGCGGCCAGGCCAGCCAGGTCGCCCGGTGGGGCACCCACTCCGCGGGCATAGAGTAGCCAAGTGATCGCGGGGTAGCTTGGCTCGAGTTTGTCTTCGTCATGGCGCAAGGCGCAGAGAAAGAACCGTAGTTAGTGTTTGTCGGATGACTCAATGAAGCGTGATCGCAAATAGCCATAAGCATCGATGCGCCGATCGCGGAGGAATGGCCAACTCTGACGTGTCTCCTCAATCTTACGAAGATCGCACTTCACAATGACAATCTCGTCCCGTTCACCGCTCGCACAGGCCAGGATTTCTCCGAAGGGACCGGCAACAAACGAATGGCCCCAGAACCGGAGCTTTCCTTCCCGGCCGACTCGATTTACCGCAGCGACATAGACCCCGTTGGCCACCGCATGGGAACGCTGGATAATTTCCCAGGCATTGCGCTGGCGCTGGGCGACTGCGCGGGGCTCCTTGGGAATCCAGCCAATGGCGGTCGGATAGAAAAGAATTTGCGCTCCGCCTAGTGAAGTAAGCCGAGCCGCCTCGGGAAACCATTGGTCCCAGCAGACCAGCACACCGATCTTGGCGTATCGTGTTTGAAAACTGGGGAAACCCAGATCGCCTGGAGTAAAATAGAACTTTTCGTAGTAAAGCGGGTCATCCGGGATGTGCATTTTGCGATACTTGCCGGCGATGGTTCCGTCGGCGTCGATGACTACGGCCGTATTGTGATAGATCCCAGCGGATCTTTTTTCAAAGAGGGGCGCGACAATAACGAGCTTGTTGTCCCTGGCGAGCTTTCCCAGGGCCTCTGTAGTCGGGCCGGGAATGGTTTCGGCGAGTCGAAAGTTCCGGTGATCTTCGTTCTGGCAAAAGTACCGTGAACGGAACAATTCCTGGAGGCAGACAATCTGGGCGCCCTTCTTGGCGGCGGCACGGATCCGCGGCAGCGCCGTTGCCAAGTTCGCCTCTGGACTTTCACTGGTGCTCATTTGAATGAGCCCCAGAGTCACTAACTCTCGATTCCGAGTTCTTGGCACAATCGCAACTTTCCCGACCATATTCGGCCTACCGTGTAAAAAAAGAGAGGAAAGGCGTTTTGACCCTTCCTCTCCCAAAAGAATTGCATGATCGCTTACTTCAAATGTTGGGCGAAAAATGGTTTGCTTTTTCCCAGGCGTCTTTCGCCGATGCCTCGTCGAGTCCAAAAGCTTGCATCAAAACCACGATTCCAGCATAAGACCACACTGTCCTTCGGACGCGCCTCGTAGGCTTCCATCTTTCCGTCCGGAGTATTGAGCTGCAGAATGGAAACCGTGACGTCCATTAAACACCCTCCTTGAAAATTTCCTAGGCTAGGAAGTTTTTTCCTATCAGATTTTTTTTAACCGGTCCACCGTTGTGGAGCCCACGCATGAGTAATCAGCTGTGAACCCGGCAAAACTCCAGGATTCGATCACAGACCTTGCGCGTCGTTTGTTCCGGCGGCATCACAGTCCAAAACTCGTTTTTCGGGAGACACTCCCGCAAATAATGGGCTCCAGAGGTGGCGTGGGATGGATCGTCACCGGGTATGATTAACGCCGGCGCTTTTATGCCCATCACTTCTTCGGGCTCGGGTCCGGTGGCAGTGTCCCGATCGAAGAAGCCGCGTCCACTCGTTAATACCAGTCCGAGATAACGCTCCAAATCCTGGGCGGCAAAATTCTCAGCGAATTGGCGATCGCGTGCGATCACCGATGCCCAGGGACCTGACTCGGGATCGGACCAGAAACTCTTTCCAGTCTGTGCGCGCTCAATAACCGCTTTAAGTCCATTTGCCTTGGTGAAATCGTAGTGACGCCGGAATCGGTCCAAGCCGTTCGCCTTCCAGCGATATCCTCCCACCGGCCAATGAAGCAGCAGAGCGCGGGTTGCTTCCGGGTAATGAACGCCAAATGCCAGCGCTACCGAACACCCCATGCAGCCACCGATCACATAGGCGGAATCGATGCGCAAATGATCCAACAGAGCCTTTGCCTGCCTCGTGTAACTCCCCCACCCCAAGCGCTCCACCCGTCCACCCGATCTGCCCGCCTCGCGCCGATCGTAGATGACGACCGTATGCTCTGCCGAAAGTGCATCGAGCGCGTCAATCTCTTTCCAGGCGCTGGCTGCAATCCATTTGTCAATCGTGGCATCAAAGCCGCCCGGCGCGAACATCAGCAGCGGCGAACCCGAGCCTTTTGTTTCATAATAAACCTCGAGCCCATCAATAACGGCGGTTGGCATAGTTTTCTCTCCTTCCTCCGATTCTCAACTCTAGTTGTTCTGCATCAGCATTACTGGACATCAGCCGGAGCGACACGTAAGATCTAGCACGCTGCCGATTCAGAGGGAAGCTTGACCCCAAACACATTGCGGAGGGTAGGGTAGTGAAGAATGAACTGGCTGGGAAAACATTTGCCAAGCTGTTGGATGTCATGGCCCAACTCCGCGGCGATAACGGATGTCCATGGGACAAAGAGCAGAGCCACGCATCGCTAAGGACGTTTCTCTTGGAAGAAAGTCACGAACTCCTGGACGCGCTCGATAAGGGGGACTCTGCGCAAATCCGCGAGGAGCTCGGCGATCTGTTGCATCAGATCATTTTTCACTGCCAAATTGCCGCGGAAAGCGGCGCTTTCACTGCGGGAGATGTGGTCCGCGATTTGAAAGACAAGATGGTCCGACGCCATCCACACGTCTTTTCCGGCAAGGCACTACCGGACTCTGACACCGTCTTAAAACAATGGGCGAAAATTAAGGCCAATGAAAAGGATGGCGAGACGCCTAAGTCCGCGTTGGGAAATCTTCCCAAGTCGATGCCCGCCCTCGCCCGCGCCCAGACGATCACTGAACGGGCCTCTCAAGTCGGTTTCGATTGGCCGGATATACTTCCGGTATGGGGCAAGGTCGAGGAAGAGCTGGCGGAACTCAAAACAGCTTGTTCATCCGGAGACAAACAGCGCACCGGCGAGGAGCTCGGCGACCTGCTTTTCTCCCTCGTAAATCTCTCTCGCTTTCTCGGATTGCAAGCGGAAGATGTCCTGGCGCAAGCGACCGAGCGATTTATCAAACGCTTCAGCTATGTCGAGACCCGATTGCACGAGGCAGGAAAGGGTCCCTCGGCTGCGTCTTTAGAAGTCATGGACCGTTTATGGGACGAAGCCAAAGAGCTTGAGCGGAAGGAAAAGAACAAGATATGAACCGGCAGAAGATCGTTTTTCTCGACGCTGCTACCTATGGCGATATTTCACTGCTGAGTTTTATCAAGCAATGGGACTGTACGATCCACCAGGTAACGAGCCCGTCAGAAACTTGCCAACGATTGATTGGGCAATCAGTCGCAGTGACCAACAAGGTCGTGATCGACCGAGCGGTTTTCAGTTCAGCTGCGGCCAAAGAGCTGAAACTCATCGCCGTCGCCGCCACAGGGACTGATATCATCGATCGCGAGGCGGCCAAAGAGTTCGGTGTCAGGGTTTGCAATGTTCCGGGTTATGCAACCCAATCCGTGGCGCAATTCACCCTGGCGCTCATCCTGGAGCTGGCGACCCGCGCCGCTCGTTACGGCGCGGCGGTGCGTTCCGACGCATGGCAGAAGAGCCCTGTATTCACGTTGCTTGATTTTCCGAGCATCGAACTCAAAGGGAAAAAACTCGGCATCATCGGCTATGGCAACATTGGCCGGGCGGTGGCGGAGATGGCACGAGGATTCGGGTTAGAAGTACTGATTGCGGCCCGCCCTGGCTCCGCAGGGCCTATCCCTCCCGGTCGAATTCTGCTCCAGGAACTGTTCCGGCAAGCCGACGTGATCACCTTGCACTGTCCGCTCGCGTCGCAGACGAGAAACCTCATCAACGCAGAAACCCTGTCTCTAATGAAGCCGACCGCCCTGCTGGTCAACACGGCTCGCGGAGCGTTGATCGATGAGACGGCACTGATTCACGCTTTGCGTGAAGGGCGGCTCGCGGCGGCGGCGCTCGATGTTATTTCTCACGAACCGCCACCCGCCGGTCATCCGGTAATTCAAGCAGCTAAAGAGCTAGATAATTTAATCGTTACCCCACACACGGCCTGGAGCGCGCGAGAAACACGCGAACGATTACTCGGGGAAGTCGCAGACAATATTCGTGCTTTTTTTGAGGGAAAGCCGAGAAATATTGTCGTCTAGAGAATCGGGGAAGCGAGAAGCCCAACGGTTCGGTTCATTCTAAAATGGAATATCGTCGTCGGCCGGCGGCGGGCCGCCCGCGCCCATCTCGTCGGATGCTCCGGAATCCGTTTCGGGAGCGATCCGCGTTCCACCGCCACCACCCAAGAATCTGACCCGCTGCGCGACAATCTCGGTGACATAACGTTTGTTGCCGCTCTTATCGTCATAGTTACGGGTTCTGATACTGCCTTCAACAAAAACTTGTCTGCCCTTGGCCAGGTACTGCCCGCAGGTTTCACCCTGCTTTCCCCAGACAATAATATTATGCCACTCGGTTCTCTCTTGCCGATTGCCCTCCGCGTCCGTCCACACTTCGGATGTCGCAATGGGAAAGCGCGCCACGGCACGTCCGGTGGAGGTAAAACGCACCTCAGGATCTTTCCCCAGATTGCCGATCAAGATTGCTTTGTTTACCGACATCAGAGCCTCCTGGCGGTCACAAATCGACAGAAAGAGTAACGCTACCTTATCGCCGGTATATTCCTTAGTCAACAACGAAGTCCTTGGACTGAACCGTCGGCAGAACCATGAGATCTTTCGCTGCTGATGAACTAAGGATCTTGCTCACCCCGAATTTCGCTCCATTGCTTTTTGGCGTGCTGTGGATTAAGGTTATTCAGCTTTTTCAATCACTTGTTTTAATCAAAGCTGCTTACATATCCATGCTTTACGGCCTTAAGCTGCTTGTGATCTGCATGATCACCGTGCCAGCGGCTCTTTTAACAATTCTATTTGGACTTTTTGACCCCTACGGCAAGCATGTGCATGGAATCACCCGACTCTGGACCCGGCTGATTCTTAAGATTTGCGGCGTGGCTGTGAAAGTCAATGGCTTGACCCAGCTCGATCCGAAACAGCAATATGTTTTCATGGTGAATCATCAGAGCCACATCGACATCCCCGTACTGGTTCAAAGCCTCCCCCCTTTTCAGCTTCGCTGGATAGCGAAAAGAGAACTACTTTGGGTTCCGCTTTTCGGTTGGGCGATGTGGGCGGCAAAGCATATTACTGTGAACCGTTCAGATCGATTTGACGCTTCAGGCAGTTTAAAGAAAGCGAAGCAGCGAATGAAAGGCGGCATTTCTTTGGTTATTTTCCCGGAAGGGACCCGTAGCAGCGATGGCAATCTGCTACCGTTTAAACGGGGTGGCCTTTTGCTCGCCGTCAAGACCCAAACACCGATTGTTCCGGTTACAATTAGTGGCAGCAGCGCGATTCTGCCGAAAGGCGATTGGCGCATTCGAGGCGGCCAAATCGAAGTGACCGTCGGCGCGCCTGTATCTGTGGAAAATTATCGTCCAGGCTCTCTGCGAGTCCTTTCAGTACACGTGCAGGAGCTAATAGAAAATAACCTTCAAACCGCATCTCAAGTCAGGACACCCAAGCCGGAAGAGGAACAAACTGCAACTGCAGTCGGGCCGCCCATGGAGAAGCGAACCGTCTTGAGGTAACGATGGAACCGCTGAGAATCATACCCTTGGGAGGTTTAGGAGAGTTTGGCCTCAACATGATGCTCCTGGAGTACGGGGATGCGACCATCGCCATCGACTGCGGCCTCATGTTCCCCGGCGCGGATTTACTGGGCATCGATTTGGTTATTCCCGATGTGGCCTATTTGTTGGAAAAAAAGGCTAGACTCAAAGGCATCGTACTAAGCCATGCTCATGAAGATCACGTTGGCGCGCTGCCTTACATTTTGAATCATTTTTCCGTCCCGATCTTCGGGACTCGTCTCACCCTGGGTCTAATCAACAACCGGCTACGGGAACATGACCTTGAGAACACTGCGGACCTTCGCGAGATTACCGCGGGCCAACCATGGGAGATCGGACCGTTTCAGATGGAAGGGATCCGTGTCACCCACAGCTTGATGGATTGCCTGGCGTTGGCGATTGAAACACCGATTGGAACCATAATCCATACGGGCGACTTTAAGATCGATAATACGCCAATGGAAGGCGAAATGTTCGATTTTCAGCGCTTCGCCGCCTATGGTGAAAAGGGGGTGCTCCTGCTGCTTTCCGATTCTACGAATATCGAGCGCAGCGGCTATACTCCGTCCGAACGAGAAGTAGGCAGGAATCTCGAACAGATATTTCAAGGGAGCAGAGGTAAGATTCTGGTCTCGACCTTTTCGTCGAGCATTCCGCGCATTCAACAGGTAGTCGATATTTCCGAGAGCTGCGGGCGAAGGGTAGTGTTAAGCGGGCGCAGCATGATCAGAAACAGTCAGGTGGCAGCTGAGCTAGGCTATCTCCGGCTTCCCCGGAGCTTCATGACAGAAAATGAGCCCTGGCGTGAGTTGCCGGCCGAAAGGCTGACTTTTCTAACCACGGGGAGTCAAGGAGAACCCTTGTCCGTGCTTCATCGCGTTGCATTGGACGACCACAAGTCCATCAAGATCGACCCCGGGGATACAGTGATTCTCTCTTCAAAGTTTATCCCAGGCAATGAGAAAACGATCTCGAATCTCATCAACCACCTTTATCGCCGCGGCGCCGAGGTTCATTACGAAAAGGTATCGGAGATCCACGTGTCGGGCCACGCTAGCCAAGAGGAGCTAAAAACGATGCTCCAACTCACTCGACCACGCTACTTCGTACCTATCCACGGGGAGTACCGTCATCTCGTTAGGCACCGAAAGCTCGCACAAGACGTCGGCGTACCGGAGGACCATTGTTTCATTCTGGAAGATGGTGACGTCTTGGAGATGACGGCCACAAGCGCAAAAAAAGTCCAGCCCATCCAGGTGGGCAGGGTCTTTGTCGACGGCAAGGGCGTCGGTGATGTTGGAGATGTAGTGATTCGGGATCGTCGCCATCTATCGGAGGACGGGATGGTGCTCGCCGTCATGGCGATCCACCAGCAATCCGGGGAGATTGTTGCCGGGCCGGATCTTATTTCTCGCGGCTTCATGCGCGACGAAGAGGGGGAAGAGGTCCTCGGGCAGGCCAGAAAAGTCGTGCTCGACATCTTAGCGAGCCTGAACCGGGAGACTCGGACGGATCCGGCGGAGCTTCAAGAAGAGGTCCGCAAAGGGCTGCGGCGCTATTTCCGGAAACGATTCGAGCGACATCCGGTTGTCTTACCCTACATCATCGAGACCTAGAGACTCTTCGGCTCAATTCTAGCGCTATGGAAAAAAGTCGACTCAATCGTGAAATTTGGGCTGTGGTGATCTGCTTGACTGCGCTTTTAATCACCATAAGTTTCTTTACTTACCATCCCAGTGATCGCTCGTTTAACACGCCCTCCGGAGCTATCGACACAAACAATTGGGGCGGCTTCGTGGGCGCTTATCTAGCGGACTTTTTGCTGCAAGGATTCGGAGTTGCGGCGTATCTCTTGCCGATTTTCCTTGGCCTCATCGCCCTGCAAATGTTCCGTGCGAAGTCCACAGGAATTTCCTACGCTAAATCCAGCGGCTACGTTATTCTTCTTATCAGCACAGCAGTGATTCTATGTCTATTCATCGAGTCTGAGAATGCCCGCGAAGCCGGTGGAATCGTGGGTGGGTTTCTAAAGGAAACCGTCCTTATTCCTTTATTTGGACGCATCAGCGCCGTATTGATCAGCCTCTTTGCACTCCTTTTCTCCCTCATGCTCCTGACTCAGGTCTCACTCCTGGACCTTCTGAACGGTTCCAAGAAACAGCTTAGTCAGCTCGAGAAGTCGTTAGTCCCCGCGGTCATCAGCCGTTTTCGGGAACTGAAAGAGAAAAAAGAAAAACTCAAGGGCGAGAACACCAAAAAGGAGCGGCGCGACTACGTGCCGCCACCTATTGTTCTGAAAGAAGAACACAAGGAGGACGCGGCTAAAAAAGTCCAAAAGAAGCCCGCCATTCCCCCGGAGCAATTTAAGCTGCTAGAAATTGGTGAAGGCTATAAGTTGCCCCCGGCCGAATTGTTGGACCTTCCCGAAGGAGGAAATCAAAAACTAGATACGGAAACGCTCCACGCCAATTCGCTCATTCTGCAGAAAAAGCTCGCCGATTTTGGTGTGGAAGGCGAAGTCGTCGCCGTGCGTCCCGGACCCGTGATCACTATGTACGAGTTCAAGCCGGCAGCCGGGGTCAAGGTGCGCCGAATCGTGACGCTTGCAGATGATTTAGCCATGGCCTTACGTGCAGTAAGTGTGCGCATCCTAGCCCCGATCCCCGGCGAGTCCGTCGTCGGTATCGAGATTCCGAATCCGCGGCGGGAGATCGTTTTCTTAAGAGAGGTGATCGAAAGCGAAGCGTATCGAGACGCAGACTCCAAATTAACCCTAGCTTTGGGGAAGGATATCAGCGGCTCTTCTTTCACCACCGATCTTGCCCGGATGCCTCACCTATTGGTGGCCGGCGCTACGGGAACCGGAAAATCGGTGTCCATCAATGCCATGATTCTCAGCATCCTCTTCAAGTCGACCCCGCAGGAGGTACAATTCATCATGGTCGACCCCAAGATGCTCGAACTCACGATCTATGAGGACATTCCCCACCTGCTCGTTCCTGTGGTCACGGACCCCAAGAAGGCAGCGGCGGCGCTTTTTTGGGCGATGGATGAAATGGATCATCGCTATCGTCTAATGAAAGACAAGGGCGCTCGGAACATCGACAACTACAACCGGGTGTTGGAAAAGGAAACCGCGATTAAGAAAGGCGTCATTGAGCTGATGGAAACCGACCCAAATGACGCGAAATCTGAACTCGGCGGCGACCTGTCAAAAGAGCCACCCCTCGTGCATGAACGGCTTCCGAGGATTGTGATCATCATCGACGAACTGGCCGATTTGATGATGTCGGTGGGCCGAGATATCGAAGAGTACATTACTCGACTGGCGCAAAAGGCTCGGGCCGCAGGTATCCATCTTATCCTTGCGACTCAACGTCCATCGGTCGATGTCATCACCGGACTGATCAAGGCCAACTTTCCTGCGCGGATATCCTTCCAAGTGACCTCTCGCGTCGATTCTCGGACCATTTTGGATTCGATTGGGGCGGAGAAGCTCTTGGGTAATGGCGACCTACTGTTCTTACCTCCGGGAACAGCGCGGCTGACCCGCGTGCACGGCGCCTTCGTCTCTGATCAGGAAGTCCGCAAGGTGATGAAGTTTATCAAACAGCAGGCAAGCCCTCGTTACCGCCCTGAGGTCTTTGAAGTCAAGAGGGAGGTTGAAGCCGCCGCAGTCGATGAAGAATACGATGAAATGTACGACCAGGCGGTTGCCATTGTAACCGAAACCCAACAGGCGTCGATCTCTATGATTCAGCGGCGATTGCGCGTAGGATACAATCGCGCGGCCCGGATGATCGAACAAATGGAACGGGAAGGCGTAGTTGGGCCACCGGATGGCGCCAAACCACGGGAAGTGTATGCTAGAAAGCTCGAAGCTTAGAACCGCCCCAAAGATTTTGTCGCGGTCCATCCTCGCTCTTGGAGTCACAATCGCAAGTGCGCAAAGCTTCGCCACGGAGAGCCGAAGCGCCGATCAGATTGTCGACAGCCTCCAAAAAAATTACGATGCCACCGTCGACTTCGTTGCGGACTTTCGCCAGGAGACCGAGGTAAAAACGCTCAACCGGAAACTCAAAGCCTCGGGCAAGCTATATTTCAAGCGGCCAGGAAAGATGCTTTGGCGCTACGAAGAACCGAAAGGCCAGTTCGTCTTGGCCGACGGAAAAAACCTTTACTTCTACCAGCCGGAACAAAATCAAGTCATCAAGAGTCCTCTAAAAAACGCTTTCCGCTCCGATATACCGCTGTCTTTCTTGCTCGGACTAGGCAATCTAAAAAAAGATTTCAATGCCACGCTGAAAGGCACCGAGGAAAACCAGTATGTGCTCCGTTTGGAGCCTAAGGGTGAATTGGGCGGCTTCAGCGAGGTACTCGTGGCGGTCGGCCGGAGCACGTCTGATATCGACTGGGTAAGCGTACGCGACGCCGCCGCCAATGTCACGACAATCCGCTTTTCCGGTATGCGCAAAGGGGTTGGAGTCCAAGAATCTCTTTTCCGTTTCCAGGTGCCCGACGGCGTTGATATCGTGGAATTAGGTCAATGAGTTCCCGCAAACAAAAATTCAGCATCGTGAGTCTAGGTTGCGCCCGGAATTTGGTTGATTCCGAAGTCATGGCGGGTCTATTGCAGCAGAACCACTACGACATGGTCCACGAACCGGAGGACGCAGATGTTGTGCTGGTTAACACTTGCGGCTTCATCGACGCCGCTAAAGCTGAGTCCATCGACACCATCATTGAAATCTCACGGCTCAAAGAGGAAGGAAAGATCAAGAAGCTCGTCGTCGCCGGTTGCCTTGCGCAACGATATCCGCAAGAACTAGCCAAGGAATTGCCCGAGGTGGACCTTTTCATTGGAACCGGTGAGGTTCCGAAAATCGTCGAGATCCTTCAACGGCAAGAGGCGGATGCCAACCGCCGGCAATATGTCGGTATTCCACAGTACCTCTACGATCACGCCACCCCGCGCGTTAGAGCCACTCGTTCTTACACCGCCTTTCTCAAGGTCTCCGAGGGCTGTGACCATAAATGTGCCTTCTGTATTATTCCGCAGCTCAGGGGGCCGCATCGCAGTCGCTCCATTGACTCGGTGGTAAACGAGACCGCCTTGCTGGCACAAGGAGGAGTCAAAGAGATCAATCTTATTGCTCAGGATTTAACTGCCTACGGAAGGGATCGGAAAGACGGCACGACGCTCCTGGGTTTGCTCAAGAAAATGATCGAAGTTCCAGAGGTCGTGTGGATCCGGTTACTGTATGCCTACCCCAACTTTTTGGACGAGCCTCTGCTAAAAGTAATCCGCGAAAGTGACAAGATCTGCAAGTATATCGATATCCCCTTTCAACACATTAGCCATCGGCTGCTGCAAAGAATGCGGCGAGGAAAAAGCGGCAGCGCCGTACGGGAAACAGTCGAAAAACTTCGCGACGCTATACCCGCACTAACCCTTCGGACCTCCCTCATTGTCGGGTTTCCCGGCGAAACCGACGAAGAGTTTGAGACCCTGCTAGACTTTGTTGAAGAGACTCAATTCGATCGGTTAGGCGTCTTTAAGTATTCAGAGGAGGAAGGTACCGCTGCGGCCGATATGGATGGCAAAATTTCCGAAGAAGAGAAAGAAAGGCGTTGGCAAGAAGTGATGGATCTCCAGGCCACGATCTCACAAAAAAAGAACCAGGCCTTGATTGGGACCATTGACCGAGTTATGATTGAAAATATCGATTCGGACTCCGGCAAACTTGCCGGACGAACTCAAGCCCACGCACCAGAAGTTGACGGTGTTGTTTTTACAGATGGCTTGGAGGCATCTCCGCCGCCGAAGCCAGGAGATATCGTCGATGTCAAGATTACCGATGCTCTAGAATATGACCTGATGGGTGAGATACTCCATGCCTAAAATCGACCCTGAGAAAGAAAAAAAACAGCGAAGAGAATTTCTGAAGCAAGCTGCGGACACTTTGCAGGAAACCAAGAAGCAGCTACTCAAAGAAATGCAAGGCCGCGTCAAGGGAGAGACTGAAGGCGTCAAAGACGAGGGCCGCGACACCTATGATCTGGCCAGCGACGAGAGGGATCGGGAAATCAACTTTATTCTCAACGATCGTGAACGAGAAAAGTTGCATGCCATTGATGAAGCGTTGCAGCGGATCAAAGACAAAACCTACGGCATCTGTGAAAGCTGCGAGGGTGAAATCCAGTTAGGCCGCCTGAAAGTCCTGCCCTTCACCCGGCTATGTGTAAAGTGCCAGGAAGAAACCGAGAAAGAGAGCAAGCGTCAAAAGACCCTCGAAGACGAGCGCGGCTATCGCAAACTTGTCATCACTGACTTCGAAGAAGACGGCTTCTAATCGTTCGCTGTGTTTTCAGCCCGCCCTTTAGAGTTCCGGCCGGTAAATCCACGCCAAACACCCGTCCCGCTTCCGTTGGATAGACTTCATTTCTGAGCGCTAGCTATTTCGCTTCTGTTATGTCGAAGAGTCGGAGCGTTAGTGGACAATCTGGAATAGAATTGGCGAGAGGCCGTGGTAAAACAGGAGTGGTTGGCTAACCCACTCCTGTTTATTGACTCAGCTCTTAACTTGCTACTCGCCTTTGGCAGGGGTAAATTCGATTTTGGATAAGAGGTTCTTCTCGCCTTTTGTGGTGTACTCGGCCACCGCAGATGATCCCAGACCGATATCCGACATCTTGGCGGCTTTTTCTTTCAGTTCTGTAACCTTGGTCTTTTGGGTATAATCGATAGTTACTAACTTGCCGTCCTTGGTCACGACGATCATGTAGTTCTTTTCGGTATCCAGTAAGCCGATATCACCGGAAACCTTTTCCGCCTTTGCCTTTTCAGTCTTCTCTGCCTTTTTTTCCTCTGCCGCCTTTTCTTGGGCAATGCCGGACGACGCTACGGCAACCACCAACATGATAGCCAACCCACCTACTACTTTTGATTGCGTATTCATTAATCGATCCCTCCTAGAATCATGTGCTTGTACGACCGTCAGATCCCAATCTTAAGTCAATCACTCACCCTTTGCCGCCTTGAATTCTAGGCTAGTCGCGACACTCTTATCTCCGGCCTTTTCGTACACGACCACTGCTGACGATCCTAGTCCGACATCAGCTATCTTGGCAGGCGTCGGGTCGATCTGGGTTGCTTTAGTTTTCGCATCAAAGTCCACCGTTACAAGTTTGCCTTCCTTGGTGACAAGGATCATGTAGTTCTTCTCAAGATCGAGCAGTCCAACATCGCCCACGACTTTCGTCGCTTTGGCTTTTTCAGGAGCTTTCTCCGCTGGGGCTTCAGCCGGGGGGGCTTTCTCTGCCTTGGCGACTGGAGCCGGTGCGGGTGGTGGGGCTGGCTTTGCTGCCATATCATCCTGAGTAGAGCAGGAAGAGAGCGTAAACAACATATAAACAAATATTAAAGCGCTTGCCGAAAACAAACTTTTCATCTGACCTCCGTAACACTGCAAATTTTTACTGAGTTTTAAATTAATTATCCCGACCGCCCTGTCATCTCAATACCCTTTGGGTAGTATTTTTTGGGCCAAAACTAGACAAAAACAGCTCTATATACGACTTGAGTCTTAGGTAACATCAGTGACAACCAAAATCTTTGTTGGCAGCCTTTGGCTTTTGAGGTATTTTAGCTCAGTTATCTACCGGACGAAGGAGAACAAAAATGGTGCCGACCAAAGTCGTAATTGCCGATGACCACACGCTATTTCGGGAAGGCATAAAAAGAATGCTGTCTCTTGAAAAAGACATTCTCGTTGTCGGCGAAGCCTCCAGAGGAGATGAAGTCGCGAAGCTCGTGGAGCGTACCAAGCCGGATGTTCTACTCCTGGATCTCAAAATGCCTAAGGGCGATATCGTTCAGACTCTGCTGGAAGTGAAGGACATAAATCCGGCGACCAAAGTACTCGTGCTCACTGCATTCTCCGAGGACGAAAATATCTTAAACGCGGCCAAGGGAGGAGCCCGCGGCTACGCCCTCAAAGGGATTGATTTTCCTACGTTGCTAAGAGCTATCAAGACCGTCCAAGGCGGCGGTTTATGGATCGACAAAGAGCTGCCTGCGGCCGACGTGTTTGAGGAAATTGCCCAAGGCCAGCTTGATGATCGCGTCGATGCCAGAGAGGACAATGAAGCCATCAAGACGCTCACGAGAAGAGAGCTGGAAATTTTGCGATTGGTAGCAGAAGGGCTGACAAACGAGGAGATCGGCAAAAAGATATTCATAAGCGAAAAAACTGTAAAGACCCATCTGACGAATAT
>Ga0209857_1000100_pt1 | contig 18171 bp, 22 predicted proteins | sample GWRWN1_10_20_FD_187226 | JGI IMG/M metagenome (GOLD analysis project Ga0209857, IMG submission 187226) | Riverbed sediment microbial communities from areas with no vegetation in Columbia River, Washington, USA - GW-RW N1_10_20 (SPAdes)... | ecosystem: Environmental > Aquatic > Freshwater > River... | reverse complement strand
CGCCGCCAGTCGCTTTTCACTGATCTCGATGCCACACTCGGCGCAGCGGCCATAGGTGCCTTCGGCCAGTCTCTGGATGGCTTCGTCGAGGAGTTGCCTCTTCCGATTCCGCATTTCCAACAGCGAGATGCCGAGTTCCCGTTCCAGATCCATCAAGGCCTGGTCACCGACATCCCTGGCGGATTCCAGACGACGCTGCTGATCTTCGGTCAAGGATTGTCCGAGATCCGCCTCAATCTCCCTCATGACCTCTTGGCGTCTTGCCATGAGCATCCGGTGCAGGGATTCACGACGACTTGCCTGCATCACCTTGGGCCCGGGCGCCTCCCTGCCCGCTCCGCCCGCACGAGACCCCTTAGAGCGCAGAGCGGTGGCCTGGGTCTGGGCATGAGATGACTGCCGCTTCCGCCCGATTTTCGCCGCCCTTTTATCCGCTGTTTTCGGCCTCTTCTTCGTCTTGACCCTGTCAGGCATGCTGCGCAATCTCCCTTGCCGAGGATCTTTCGGTCAAAAAAACGCGGCATTCATAGCACGCTCCTTCGAGTTTGACAAGCCCTGCGGAGGAGCCCGGAGCATCAGGGTGGGAAATTCGACGGGAGCGCAGGAAAGGGATCAGGAGCTTGTCGAGAGACAAGGACCTACGAATAGATGATGACCGAATGCACCTCACAGCCGTTCAGCTTGTCGCGACCTTTGAGGGACTCCAGCTCAACCAATACAACGAGGCCCATGATTTCGCCGCCAAGTTGGCGAACGAGGTGCACTGTCGCGGCGGCGGTCCCCCCGGTGGCCAAGAGATCATCTACGATCAGCACTCGTTCCCCGATGGTGATGGCGTCGCGGTGGATCGCGAGCGAGCTCGTGCCGTATTCCAGATTATATTTGACCTCGAAAATGTCCGCGGGCAGCTTGCCGGCCTTTCGGACCGGCACGAACCCCGCCTCCAGATGGTAGGCCAGGGGACTGCCCAGGATGAAGCCGCGGGATTCAATCCCGACCACTTTCGCAATGTGCTGGCCGCGATATCTGGAGGCAAGCTCGTCCACAACGTTTCGGAAGGCACGCGCATCCTTGAGCAACGTGGTGATGTCGTAAAAGAGAACCCCCGGTTTGGGAAAATTCGGTACTTCGCGGATCAGCGTTTTGTAATTCATAGGCGGCAACCTTTCTACAAGAGATCCTCCTGCGTCATGGTCTTTTGCTCGATGACCGACCGAAGTTTGCCGAGGGCCGCCGTTTCAATCTGCCGAACGCGTTCGCGCGTAAGACCCAGAGTGTGGCCGATCTCCTCTAACGTCTGGGCCTCACCCCCGTCAAGCCCGAACCGCTTCTTGATCACCTCTTGCTCTTTCTCAGGCAAATCCGTGACCCATCCCATCAGCTCCTCGCGACGCAGCACACCCTCCGCTGTGTCCGCCGGAGAGAGAGTCGTCGGATCTTCGATGACATCGCGCAAGAACGTGTCGGTCCGCTCATTGATCGGACTGTCCAGCGAACAGGTAGTCCGGATCAACTGTTTGAGGTCGGTTACCTCCTCCTCCGGAATCTTCATGCGCCCCGCGATCTCTTCCGTTCTTGGCTCACGACTCAGTCCCTGGCCGAGATGTTCGACTGCGGACAGGAACCGGTTCAGACGTTCCACCACATGGACCGGCAGCCGAATAAGTTTCCCTTGATTGATGATGGCTCGCTCAATGAACTGGCGTATCCACCACGAGGCATAGGTGCTGAACCGGAACCCTCGCTTGTAGTTGAACTTCTCAACGGCTTTGATGAGCCCCAGGTTCCCCTCCTCCACGATGTCCGAGAAGGGGAATCCTCGATTCATGTACCGTTTGCCGATACTGATCACCAGTCGAAGATTCGCTTCGATCATCTGATCACGGGCGCTGACATCACCGGCCATCACGCGTTTTCCGAGGGCTTGCTCCTGTTCGAACGTCAAGAGGGTGGACTTGCGAATATCCCTGAGATAGCTCTTGACGGTATCGAGCCCCTCGGTCTGGTTCTCTCGTTGCCTCCGGCGCCGGCTCCGCTTTCCCCCTGGCGCCGAAGGCTCGAGCTCCTCCTCTACCTCATCGGCTGCACCCACCGGTTGGTTCACTTCATCGTCGTCATCACGACCCATCAAGCACTCCTCATGGGTTGCAGTCCGAGCATTTAGTACCAGATACGGAAATCCTTATGCTGACCGGTTGGCCTCTCCCATCGCAGCTCAAGGTCATCGACCCGCGCCATCGGAGGGCCAGTCCTGAGCAGCTCGACGAACGCTTCGACCGCGCCTCGTTCCCCTTCCACATCCACCTCGACCCGCCCGTCATCGACATTCCTCACACCGCCACAGAGTTTCATGCGAGAAGCCGCATCCCGCGTGAACGCGCGGAAGGCGACACCCTGCACGCGCCCGCTCACTAGGATCCGAGCTCTGATCGGAGAATCCATCGTCGTGGCCCTTCCAGCTCACGTCAGAATGCCGATGTCGCTGTCCCGCTAAGCGGGAGAAGAGGTCCGTCATCTCCACAAGCATGTTGACCTGGATCTCGTGCAGGAAATAGTTCTTCCGTGCGCGGTCTGTAGTAGACACCGATCGGAACACCGTTAGTAGATGTGATACCACGCACCGCGGCGATTCGACAACACAATTGTGTTATGAAGTTGGTCGCTGAAGGAGGGAGGAATGGTCGGGGCGAGAGGATTTGAACCTCCGACACCCGCGTCCCGAACGCGGTGCGCTACCGGGCTGCGCTACGCCCCGAACTCTGGATTGAATCCTCAGCCGCCGTCAGACGAGCGGCTCACATCGCATGCCGTGCGCCTCGGCGACTCCCTTGCAGGTAATTTTCCCGTTGACCAGGTTCACGCCCTTTGCGAGGGCCGGATCAGCGCGAATGGCGCGCGCCACACCGGCTGAGGCTAGGCGGACTATAAAGGGAAGCGTCGCGTTGGTCAAGGCCAAAGTCGCCGTCCTCGGCACGATTCCCGGCATGTTCGGAACGCAGTAGTGCAACACACCATCTATCTGATACACGGGGTCCGAATGGCTAGTGGGCCGCGTCGTCTCGAAACATCCTCCTTGATCCACCGACACATCCACGACCACAGACCCGGGTTTCATCCGGGACACGACTGCGCGCGAGACCAGCTTGGGCGCCTTGGCGCCGCGCACCAACACCGCTCCGACCACTAAGTCGGCCTCTTCGACGGCCAGGTCAATCACTGGTTGGTTCGCCGCCAAGGTGACCACTCGCCCTTGGTACAAGTCATCGAGGCTGCGCAGGCGTTCCAGGTCCTGGTTGATCACCGTGACTTGGGCACCCATCCCGACCGCGATTCTCGTGGCTGCGCTGCCAACCACACCCGCTCCCAAGATCACCACCTTCCCAGGTGCAACCCCAGGTACGCCGGCGAGAAGGACTCCACGCCCTCCTTGGGAACGTTCCAGATACCTGGCCCCCACCTGCACCGACATGCGGCCGGCGATCTCGCTCATCGGTTTGAGCATCGGCAGCGTTCGGTCCTCCAGCTCCGTCGTCTCATACGCAATGGCCGTCACCCGCGCCTCAAGCAGCGCCCGGGTGAGGTCCGGCAAAGCCGCCAGATGCAAGTAGGCGAACAAGGTTTGCCCAGGACGAAACAAAGCGCATTCAGACAGCAGCGGTTCTTTCACCTTGACGATCAGCTCGGCCTCCTGAAACAGATGGGCCTTCGACGACGCCAGGTGAGCGCCGGCTTTGCGATAGTCATCATCCGTGAACCCGCTGCCCTCCCCTGCCGTCGGCTCAGCCCAGACCGTATGACCCGCCGCGCAGAGGCTTTGCACGGCATCCGGCGTGAGGCTCACGCGGTATTCATGGTCTTTGATTTCTTTCGGCACACCGATGATCATAGATCCTCCCTGGAACGAAGCCTTCGCTCCCTGTCTACATGTCCGTATTATATCCTTGCTTCGGCATGGAAATCGCCGGATTTCCGTCAAGCGCCCGCATCATTCGTTCGCGAGGACCGTTGTCCCACAATTCTGTCTGTCCGTCTGCGGTAGACAGGTCACAGAGCCCTGGTGTAAGATGGCCACGATTTTTAAGACGAGGAGTCGTGGTGACGAACACTGAGTCGGTCTTCTCCGCCGGAATGTGTGACGCATGCGGCACCACGCGGGAACCGCTCGTAAAAGTTTCCCTTGGGAAAGACTTCTTCGGTCGCACGTACGACCGTCTCTCGCCATCTTCAGACCTGAGCCCGAAGTGGTATTGCGAAAGTTGCTCCGTGCAGAAGAACCTCCAGCGCGACTTCCGTGACATCCGGGCGGAATTTGACAAGCTGAGCAAGGGGCAGGCCTCCGAGATCGCAGGGACTGATCAGTTGCAACGAGCGCAGGTGCGCCTCCAGGAGATCGAGGCTGTGCTCAACAGTCATGTGGCGGGGTCCAGCCTCATCGACCTCGCTGATGTTCATGGTCTGATCAGCCGCATGCGAGCTCTGGTTGGTTCCCAGTCCGTCTCAGGATAATCTCCCGACGTTCCAATCAGTGACGACATTCAAACATCACATCTTCGTCTGTGTGAATCAACGGCCGAAAGACGATCCGCGTGGCTGCTGCGCGGACAAAGGGTCCGAGCGTCTGCAGTCCTTTTTCAAGAAAGAGGTGGAACGGCTGGGCTTGAAAGGAACCGTACGGGCGAACAAAGCCGGCTGCCTGGATCATTGCGACCTGGGTCCAAGCGTGGTCATTTATCCGGAGGGAGTCTGGTACTGGGTGGGATCCGAAGCTGATGTCACGGAGATCATGGAACGCCATGTCATGAAAGGCGAGATCGTGGAGCGGTTATTGATGCCGGACCACGAACTCCCGAAGAAAGGTTCAGGTTGAGAGGGGTCGATTATGGCCGTTGAAGAAAAATGGAAGGCCAACCAAGAGAAAGTGGCCTTCATGAAACGATTCCCAGGTCTGACCCTGACCTGGGACCAAGTCCAAGGGAAAACCGTCGAGGCCGTCATGCCCCTATCCTCAAAGCCCGGCGCGGCCGTGCTCGTGTTCTCGGATGGATCCTTCACCGTCGTTCCTCCTCTGGAGCCGGAACCCTGGGCACTCGGCGATGGGCTTGGTGTAGCCCGGCAAGTCCTTGAGCCGAAGCATCCTGCGGCCTACAAGGAGTATGACCGGTTGGTACGAACGGACAAAGAAGCCTTGCGGGCGGCGCGCCTTGAGAAAATCCTCGGCGCAATCCAGAACAACCTCGGCCAGATTCCAGAGCTCAAGGACCGGCTGCGCCAACTGGTGGACAAGTGGAAGTGAGGATACGCCGCCGTGAACATGCTCGAGATGTTTTCAAAAGCCCTCTTTGAGGGAGTCAAACCCATGATGGTCACCAGAGATCACCTCGTCCGTCACCCCAATCGCTGCACGCATAATGCGGTCTGCATCCCCGTCTGTCCGACCGGCGCGTGGCTCTCAACCCCTCCGTTCAAGTTCGACTCGTCGCGCTGCCTTGAAGGCTGTCGGCTCTGCCTCGATGCCTGCCCGTCCCAAGCCATCTACGCGGTCTTTCGGAAGGGCGACAAGCTGCTTGAACCGCAGAAAAAATAGGTGGGTCTCGGCTGACGAACGGCTGGAGTAGGCCGGGCTGGCGACGGGCGGACAGCTCTCCTCTGTGTCCATCCCGTGCACCCCAGCTGGGAGAACGAGGAGGCGCCTCACATCCCGCCGCGCATCCGTCCCATCCGAGACCTTAAGGAGAGATAAGAATCCTGAGCTCGCTCGTTCTTCCCCAATGGACATCGGCACGGTGAGCCCGCAAGGTCGCTCCCGCCAGCGCCCCGATAGAGCTAAACAATCTGCTTCCGCAGCCGCCCCCAGTAAGCGCTGGCGACGTAGCCGCAGGCGCCGGTCAGGGTCGTCAGAGCCATGAGGCGGTACACCTGTCCTCTGGAAATCTTGAGCGTCACCGTAGGATCCAGCAGATCAGGAGAAGACAGGACCAGCCTCAAAGTCTCCCCCGCGGAGAGGATCGGCCACATGCAGGCCAAGCGAAGGCGGACCTCGCGTCGCGGAATGGCCATCGTATAGAGCCACCCCTGGTCAAGATGCTCCATTGCCACCGCGACGAGTCGTCTCAACACTGGCCTGAATGCCGGCAGCACGTCTTTCTTCAGCAGGTCAGTGGGCTCTAAGCCCACTTCCCGTAACATCGGCTCCGGAACATAGCACCGTCCCCGCTGCAAATCGCGGCTGAGATCCTTCAGAATGTTTGTCAGCTGCAAGCCCTTTCCGAATCGAACCCCGATGCGCGCCATGTCCGTCACATTCCAACGGGCCAACGCCGGCAAATGCCCGCACATGAGATCGGTCCAGAATTCGCCGACGCAGCCAGCCACGTAATAGGTGTAACGGTCCAGGTCCTCCATGGTCTTGACCGCGGTGAGCTGGCGCGAAGAGTCACCGGGGAACCCCGTGAGATCCATTTCCATGCCGTTGGTCAGCGTCGTCATCAGCTGCCGCACCCGCGCGCGGTCTTCCACCGAGAAGTCCAGGTACAGGCGGAAGCAGTCCTCGAGATTTTCGAGAAGAACCCGTTCCGCGAAGTTGATCTGGCACGGGATCAAGACGGTCTGAATGGCACGGACCTCTTCCCAGCGAACCTGATCTTCGGTGAACTGGCCCCTGAACTGCTGAAGGAATCGCAGGCGCTGCGGCCGGTCAATCAGGTCTGTGTCGGCAATCGTGTCCGCCGCGCGCGCGAAGAGATAAGAGAGACTCACCTGATCGCGTACCGATGCAGGCACGACGACCAACGTGGTGTAGAACAGACGGGAGACTCGCTTGAGGAGATTGCGCAACAGGGCGCGCTTGAGCGGACTGGTATGAGCGATTGTGGCCACTACCGGACTTCGAGCCGCCCCTCCATGCCCTTTTCCCGGTGGCTCGCGAAGAAGAGCAGCTTCTTGTCGCAGTAAAAGGTAAACACGCCGGGCTGAGTTGGCGTAAAGCGGACCGTCGAAGTTTTTCCTGCTCTCACGTCCTGCTCGACCGTCAGCCCTGCGGCCGGTTCCTTCAGAACAAAGTTATGCGGGGTAATTGTTGTGACGCTCGTCAAGATCAACTCAACCGGCTTCCCGACTCGGACTATTATATGGTTAGGGGTGTAGGAGTAACTGTCCATTGTTATCGAGACGCGCTGCACACCATCTGGGGCGGTTTTTACTTCGACCGGGGTTCCTAACTCACCGAACGCAGACCCGACCGCTCCGACACACAACAGGGCTGCCGCCCAGGAGAGGAGTGAGAGACGAAGTGAATGGGCTCCGCGCACGATCCCCTTCTACCAGAAGCAGTCTGGCCCGTCAACGACCACCTTTGCCACGCGCGCTCAAACTCTTGACGAATGGCTCAGGAGGATTATCTTCATTTGCAAATCACACGGGTACAGGGGGCCGCGGCCTATGATTTGTCAATCAGACTGTTGTATGATGAACGACATCGCGGTTGACCAGACGATTCACCGCGCTCAATCTGTGAAGATCTGAAGGAGGAGTCCAATGAAATGGCTTAAAGGAATCACGTTGCTGCTCATCGCCAACGTGCTGATTTTCGTCACCCTCTCGATTACCTTCACCCTATTGGTCAACGTGGTCCTCCCCGCCTTCGGCATTGACGTGCGCGGAGCGGTGAGCCAGCAGGACCTGGTCTGGGCTATGGTGATCGGGTTTGGCGGCGCCTTCCTCAGCTTGGCCTTTTCCAAACAGATGGCCAGGTCCATGCTGGACTGTCGCCAGATCACCCAACCGCGATCACAGGCAGAGCAAGTGATCTTTGGGGCAGTCCAAGAGATTGCGCAACGTCTGCGGATCCAGATGCCGGAGGTCTGGGTCTACGAGTCGCCAGACCCCAACGCCTTCGCAACCGGACCAAGCAAGAACAACTCGATGGTGGCGGTGTCCACCGGCCTGTTGAACAGCCTGAATGAGCAGGAAGTACGCGCCGTGTTGGCGCACGAGATGGGACACGTGTACAACGGTGACATGTTCACCACAACGGTCCTGGCCGGATTGATGAACACGTTCGTGTATTTCATCAGCCGATGGGTCTATCGGCACCTGGCTGAGCGCAATGAAGCACTCGCATTCGGGGTCTATATCTTCCTCCAGGTGGTGCTCTCGTTCCTGGCCATGATTCCGATTAGCTGGTTCTCTCGTCGCCGGGAATTCGCGGCTGACTCCTTCTCTGCCAAGGTTTACGGCCGGGAGGCCATGATCTCGGCGCTCCAGTCTATCGACCGCTGGGTCAAGCGGGCCAAGATCGAGTACAGCACTCAAGATGCCCTCGCCACGATGAAAATTTCCGGCAAGTCTAGCGGTTTCTTTCGTCTCTTCGCGACGCACCCGCCGATCGAAGAACGAGTGGCGGCGCTGCAGAGGCTCTGAAAGGAGAATCCGATCATGAAGGCTACCAGAGGATGCAAGCATGGGATGGCTCTGGCACTGGGCATCATTGCCGCATGTAGCCCCGGCTATATATCAGCGCCACCTTCTGCGCAGGCTAGGAGCCCTGAAAGCCTGGCAGTAACTTCTGGTGAAGGAAGGATTGTGATGGCCGCGCAAACCGGTAGCGTCTATGATTTTACGCTGAACGACATCGACGGCAAACCCGTCTCGCTGAGCCAGTTCCGCGGAAAGGTTCTAATGGTCGTGAACACAGCGAGTTTCTGCGGGAACACGCCGCAATACGAAGGCCTCCAAACCATGTATGAGCGGTACCAATCAAAGGGGTTTGAAATCCTCGCTTTCCCGGCCAACAATTTCGGCCGGCAGGAACCGGGAACCAACGAAGAGATCAAAACCTTCTGCTACACCAAATACAGCCTGACGTTCCCGCTATTCAGCAAGATCAGCGTCAAGGGTGAGGACAAGCATCCCCTCTACCGTTACCTGACCGAACAGAGCCCATTTCCCGGCGAAGTGGAGTGGAATTTCCAGAAGTATCTGGTGGATCGCACGGGGAACGTGATCGCCCGCTATCATCACCGCACGAAGCCACTGTCCGACGAGGTTGTCCGCGACGTGGAGCGGACACTGGCGAAGAATTGAAGCCCCTAACTCTTTTTGATGAAGCTGATGTGGTCCCGATATTGTTGAATCGCCGCCGCTAAGGCATGGCCGCCTAGCGGGATATTGGCTTCCAATGCTGCTTCCACTTCATTATCGTCAATCACGACGTCGTACCGATCCTGCCTGCTGGTCAGGATGACACCTTTCCCGGCATCCCGCGGCAGAAAGATTTCGTGCCAGACCTCTTTCTCAACCAGGCAGACGTCCTTGAAGCGTTCGTAGAGGAGGGCGAGCTTCTCTGGAGCCGTCTCCTTCATAATCACGATCCCGCTCAAGCTTGAACGCAACGAATCTGGGACCTGCTTGCGTTGGCGACTCGCGCGTGGTTACTTCTGGGCCGCGGTGTCGGGGGTTGGAGCGGGCTGGTCGGTGATTTTGAATCGCATCGTCCCAACCTGGTTGGCTGCATGGAAAGGCTGTTGCCCCTGAGGAGTAATAAAAATCTTCACAAAATAGTCCCCCTTCTTCCACCCGTCGGCAGGCTTCTCTAACTCGAGGAATCCATACCGCTCATGTCCCGGGACTGCCAGCGTATCGCGGCCAACCGGCGTGTCCGAGATATTCCCCTTTTCATCCTCCAGAAACCACTGAGCGCTGAACTGCGCCGGGTCTTCGAGAGGCGCCACCTCAAACACGATATAGACGGCTTGCGTGTCCGGGGTGAAGACGGAGGTTCCTGCGCCGATCGGTTTGAGGCGAGGGTCCTGGGTGTACCACCCTTTTCGCCCAAAGCTGTCCCACTCGACCTCGTATCCCTTCGCCATCTTGATCCAGACGAAGATCGACTGCGGAACCCCACCTTTCTGATCGTCCAACGAGGGCAATTTGATTGGTTCAGACTCCGTCTGAGCCTGTTCTTTCGGGGTCATCAGTTCCCGTGCGGCCTGTGTCTCTACCGGCAGGATGGCTTGACTGAACACAAGCAGGAAAACCATGCCGGGAACCACATGAACAACTCTTCTACTCCGGCTATGGGTCGTGCGGTTCATTGTGCGCCTCCTCATTTCGGACGCCCGGAACAATTTCTGTTCTTAGCGGATAGCCTACTGCAAGAATTGGGGCAATGCAACTCGAAGGCTGCCCCCTCGCTTCAGACAGAGGCTGCGGCTTTTGGTATACTGTCTTGGTGCACACGCATTCCGGAGACCAGCTGGATAGTGATGTAACCCAGCCGGATCGACTAGCGGAACCGCCGTTCGGGGCAAGTCCGCTCCCGCTCCATCGCCTCACCGCCTTAGACAACCCTTTTTCTGGTTCCGTGACGACGGAGCTGACGGACTGTCATCGAAGCGGAGCACCAGTCCAACCAACTCCAACCGACCGGTTCGGAGACGGTGGACAGGCCAGAGAGCGAAGCCGGCGTTACGGAATCCGCGACGGAGCGTTCCAGGCGGTGGCGCAAGGCGGTGGGGAGAATTTTTTGTCCGCGTTCGCCATCCTGCTGCACGCCACTCCCTTCCAGGTCGGTCTGTTATCGGCCCTTCCGCAACTGGTGGGGACCTGGGCCCAGTTGCTCGCGGTCAAAACGCTGAATCGCGTCCGACACCGGAAGGCTCTCATCCTGGCGGGGGCCATCGGTCAGGCTGTCTTGTGGCTCCCGCTTCTGGCTCTTCCGCTCCTTTTCCCGGAACAAGGGCCTTGGCTGCTCATCGCCTGCACGGTGGCCTATGTCGCGATGGGCCATTTTGCCATTCCGCCTTGGAATAGCTTGATTACCGATCTGGTGAATCACAACAGCCGAGGGGCCTACTTTGCCCGTCGGGGGAGGGTGATGGCCGTCACGAGTTTTTCCGCCTTGTGTGCGGCCGGCCTGGTGCTTCACTCTGGAGAGAGTTGGAAGACGCCGTGGGCAGGGTTTGCGGTTATCTTTCTGGCGGCGGCCATCGCACGCGCCGTCTCGACCCGTTATCTCGCCCGCATCGACGAGTCAGCGGCTCCGGTCACCCGTGAGGCGGAGTTTCGCCTGCTGGACTTTCTCCGCGATCAACCAGGCTCCAACTTTCGGCGGTTTCTGTTGTTCTCAGGACTCATGCACGTCTGCGTCTTGATCGCTGGCCCCTACTTCGTGATCTACATGCTCCGGGATCTGCAGTTCACGTACTTACAGTATGCCGGCTGGTTAGCCGCCCAGGTCATGGGTCAGTTCATCACCCTCACCCCTTGGGGGCGAATCAGCGACCGATACGGCAACAAGAAAGTCTTGGTCGTGACCGGACTGCTGGTTCCGTTCCTCCCGATGCTCTACCTGTTCAGCACGAACTTCTCTTTCCTGGTGGTCGTCAATTTCCTGGGAGGCGTCATCTGGGCGGGACTGTCCCTGGGCTTGCAAAACTTCGTGTTCGACGCAGTTCGGGCCGAAGACCGGGCGAAGGGAGTCGCGGTCTGGAATACCGTCAACGCGATGGGCTGGTTCACGGGTTCGATGCTTGGCGGGTGGCTTGCGACGGTCGCCCCTTCGACGATTACACTACCGGCCTTGGAGCTTCACCTGGTCTCCAACCTTCCCGTGGTCTTTTTCATTTCGGGGCTTCTGCGGCTGATGGTGTCGCTGAGTCTCCTTCGAACCTTCAAGGAGGCTCGGCCTGTGGAGGCGATCTCGCATCGTCGGTTGTTCTCTGAACTCCCTCTCGTCAAACCCCTGATCGGAGTCTTCGGCGGAGGAGTCACCAGGCAGGAGCCGTGACTCGCCTTACGGCATCGGAGATTCTGAAGTCTTTGCTCGTTCTCGCTCCTCTTGCTTCATCTTTTCAAAGAATCGGTCTGAGTCACTCCGTGTCTGCTGCGGCGTTGGCTGGGGAAGGGGTTTCTGCGGATCCCCCGCGCAACCCACAATCAAGAACCAGCCGAATACCATCCCGAACGCGCTGATTGCCAGCCATCCCACCCTGTTCAGGTGACCTTGTCTTCTCCGCATAGTCTCCTCCTGCTCATCCTGTTCCGACTGCAACTGCTCGGCCCTGGCCTCGTTCATCGGAACGCATTCCAAAGATCTGCGACCGTCTGAGCAACGCCGTGCTCCAGCGCAGCCCTGATCAACGGCTGCATGTCAGATTCGGTGAGCAATAGGGACGCTCCGTCAGTCGGTCCCGCCATCCGAGTTGTAACCACATTAAGGAACACGACCTCCGCGCTCTCGACTCTGACAATCTTACTCGTCACCATGAAGGGCGGGAGATCGCCATGATACCTGGCGAAGAGCCGATCCCTCAAGGTGGGCCCCTCGATGCGATAGATGAGGACGCTGTCAACTCCCAGAAGCCGGCCGATGCGGATGGCGGTCTCATCGGATACTGCTCCACCCATCTGGAGACGCTGCTCGCCAAGAATTGAGGGCAGATTGAATCGCTCCACGATCCGGAGGGACGGCCGCTGCGCCTTGAGTTGAAACGTCGCTCCCTCCAGACGAGTGTAGGCCTCCATCAACTCTCGGCTATAGGTCTTGGGGTAGAGCACCGCGAGACGTTCCACGTCGAGCGGCACGAGAAGCGAAGATGGAACGGTGTTCCAGGTTAAGGGGACCGGCCTGGCAGATGGCGCTGTCGTGTGGCAGCCTACGAGGAGTGGGAAGAGAAGAAGCCCAACCGACTTGCTCGATACGCCCCATCGTTGAGCCATGGCGCGTGCTCTACTGCCTCGAAGGACCGGTGCGCTGGGCCGAGCTTCTTGCTGTGATGTCTATCACATCATACTCGACTTCGACCTCGAAAAACTACCACCACGCCATCCGATTTAGACTGAAACATGATTCACTTGCCAGACGGTCCCTATCCCGATGCTTTTGCGAGGAAATTCCGCATTGACTGGTTCACTCTGGAGGACTATGCTCGCGGACACATATGTCGCTGCCCGACCGGCTGTCCGAGGATTTGAAGCAAGCGATGAAAGCCAAAGACCAGCTCCGTGTTGACGTCATCCGGATGATCAAGGCCGCCCTGCTGAACAAGGATCTGGAACTAAAGAAAAGTCTCGACGATGCCGAAATGAGCCGGGTCATGACGACGCTGATCAAGCAGCGCAAGGAATCGGTGGAGCACTATCAGAGAGCTAAGCGGGACGACCTCGTCCAGAAGGAACTGAGGGAGATCACCATCATCGAGAGCTACCTGCCCAAAGCTTTTTCAGAAGAAGAAATCGCGCAGCTTGTCGAGACCGTCGTGCGAGAGACCGGTGCGACCACACTGAAGGACCTGGGAAGCGTCATGAAAACTGTGATGGCCCGACTGGCCGGCCAAATGGTCGATGGCAAACAGATCAGCGACCTCGTGCGTGCCAAGCTTCAGTCAGGCTCGCCCTAGCCCGACGCCCTACCCTATCGAACCGCTCGGGTCCCTGAGACCCTGGAGGACACCCCCAAAGGAATGAAAATCCATACGGCAGCGTTGCGGTCTTCATTTGACCAAACCCCTTTTCACTGCTACCTTTTTCCGTAGTCTCGAGAGATCAAATCGGGGAAGAATGAGCATTCTCATCATTGATGACTCACCGGACCAACGCAACCTGCTCCGCATGATGCTCAACAGCGCAGGACATACGGACATCCTCGCCGCTGACTCGGCTTCTGCTGCATTTAAGCATCTGGGCCTGGATGGCCAGGGACAGGGAGCTGTGGATGTCGATTTAATTCTCATGGACGTCATGATGCCCGATATGGACGGGATCGAGACCTGCCGACGTATTAGAGCCAATGAACGTCTTCGAGATATCCCCATCATCGTGATTACAGCCAAAACCGAGCCCGAATATCTGCTGTTGGCCTTTACCGCCGGGGCGATGGACTACCTCCGCAAACCCTTGAATTCCGCTGAACTGCAGGCCAGAGTGTGCTCAGCTTTGCTGCTCAAGCATGAGATGGATCGCCGCAAAGCGCGAGAACAAGAACTACAGGAGCGCACCGAGGCCTTGCGACAGCGGGAGCAGGACCTGACCAAGAGCAACGAAGAATTACAGCAAGCTTTGAAACAGGTGAAGGTGCTGCGAGGGCTGATTCCGATCTGCTCATCCTGCAAGAGGATTCGGAACGATCAGAACTACTGGCAGCGGCTGGAGGATTATCTCCAAGAACATTCAGAAGCCCTGTTCAGCCAAATCCTCTGCGTCGAGTGCGCGAAAAAGCTTTATCCTGGCGTTTATAAAGTCTAATTGCTACGATCGAGCTAGGGAAATCCGACCAGGAATCAGGCCATTCATGAGCATTCTCATCGTTGATGATTCAGAGGACGATCGTGTGCTGGTCCGGACAATTCTGGAATCGGCCGGGTATCGGGACCTCCTCCTGGCTCATTCCGCCGAGGCCGCCTTTTCCCACCTCGGGATGGACCGTGCCGGGCAAGGATCCCATAAAGTCGATCTCGTTCTCATGGACCTGATCATGCCCGGAATGAACGGCATTGAAGCCTGCCGTCAGATTAAGGCCCTCGAACATCTGCGAGACATCCCCATCATCATGGTGACGGTGAAAACCAATCCGGTGGATTTGCAATTGGCCTTTGCTGCCGGCGCAATGGACTTTATCAACAAGCCACTGAATAAAGTGGAGTTGCTGACCCGCGTGCGTTCCGTGTTACGGCTGTTGAAGGAGATCGATCATCGCAAGTCCCGTGAACAAGAATTGCTGCAGGTGATGCGACAACTCGAGGACGCGAATCAGATGCTCCTCCGTCTTTCCCGCTTGGACGGCTTGACAGGCATTACCAATCGCCGACAGTTTGACACCTTCTTGGACCAGGAATGGAGGCGCGCGCTCCGAGAGGCGATCCCTCTGTCCGTCATCATGCTGGATATTGATAATTTCAAGCCGTACAACGATGCCTTCGGCCACCAGGCCGGCGACGAGTGCCTGAAACAAGTCGCCAATGCCATCAGTACTCAGCTGAACCGGCCCGGAGACCTGGTGGCTCGCTATGGAGGAGACGAATTCGTGATCGTGCTTCCCGGAACACCACCGGAAGGCGCCGCCCTCGTGGCGGAGACGCTGCGGGCAAGAATCCAAGCCTTAGGGATCACCTACTCTCGTTCCCGGCCAAGCGACCTGGTGACGATCAGTCTCGGCGTGGCCGGGACCGTGCCGGACCGGGAGGCCTCACCGGCCGACCTCGTTGCCGCGGCGGATCAGACCTTGTACCAGGCGAAGCAAGAAGGCCGGAATCGCGTCAAGACCTGCCCGACCATGTCCGTCAAGAAAAAAGCACGCCATGAGTAAACCAGCCCTGCCGCTGGGCAAGTCGAAACGACTCGCCACCCCCCGCTCGAAGAACATCGCCAAGCGCAGGCGGGCGGAAGAGGCCGAGACACAGCGAGCTGAATCACTGCAAGCGCAGCAGGATGCGCTTGTGGAGCTTGCTAAGAACGAGGCCATCCACGGCGGGGAGATCGGGCATGCTTTCCAGGCCATCACTGAGGTCGCGGGCGTGGCCATGGCTGTGAGGCGGGCAAGTATTTGGCTCTATAACGAAGACCGCTCCGCCATACGATTGATGGATCTCTACGAACCGACAAAGAATTGCCACACAGCCGGAACCGTTCTCTTGGCGCGCGACTATCCCGCTTACTTCCTGGCTCTCGAGACCGAAGCAAGGGCGATCGCCGCCCGCGATGCGCACACAGACCCACGGACTCAGGAGTTTTCGGAATCCTACCTCACGCCATTACACATCGGTGCAATGCTCGATGCGCCAATACGGCTACAGGGGAAGATGGTTGGCGTCCTCTGCCACGAACACGTGGGTGGCCCTCGAACCTGGACACCGGAGGAACAACATTTCGCCGGTGCGCTCGCGACTCATGTGACGCTGGCGATGGAGGCCAGCGAGAAGAGACAGGTTGAGCAGTCGCTGCGAGAGGCCAAGGAAGCCGCTGAAAACGCCAGTCGCGCCAAGAGCGAGTTCCTGGCCAGCATGAGTCACGAGATCCGGACTCCATTGAATGCCATCATCGGCATGGCCGATCTGCTCTGGGAGACAACCTTGGACCCGGATCAACGAAAGTACGTGCGGATCTTCAGACGAGCGGGCAATACCCTTCTGGCCCTGCTGAACGACATCCTCGATCTCTCGAAAGTGGAAGCCGGACACCTTGAGCTGGAAGCCACCGACTTCGACCTGAACGACCTGATCGGCAAAGCAGCTGAAATCATGTCTTCGCGCGCCAATGCGAAGGGCCTCGAGCTGATCTGCCATCCCTCACCGGATGTGCCATGCTATCTGGTTGGTGACCCGAAACGCCTCCATCAAATCCTTGTCAATCTGATCGGCAACGCCATCAAGTTCACCGAACGAGGCGAGGTACTGCTGCGTGTGGAGAGCGACCTGGAATCCAAGGAGCCCGGCATGCTGCGGTTTTCTGTGGCCGATACTGGCATTGGTATCCCTGCCGAAAAACTCGGCGTGATTTTCGAGAAATTTACGCAATCTGACGCATCCATCGCGCGCAAGTACGGGGGAGCCGGTCTGGGGTTGGCCATTTCGAAACGGCTGGCGCAGCTGATGGGAGGACGAATTTGGGCTGAAAGCACGGTCGGGCAAGGGAGCACGTTTTACTTTACGGCGCGGTTCGGCATCCAGCCAGAGCCCAAGTGGCACAAGCCTGTCCCACCCCAAGATTTAGCCGGCCTGAAGACACTCGTGGTGGACGACAAGGCCACCAACCGCCTCATTCTGCGGGAGATGCTGACCGATTGGGACGCCGTGGTGACGGAGGTCCCAAGTGGCAAACAGGCGTTGTCCGAGCTTGGGCATGCCCAGGAGACGGATAAGCCATATAGGCTCGTGTTGCTGGACTGCCTCATGCCCGACATGGACGGCTTCGAGGTCGCGGAACGGATCAAACTCACACCGAACTTGGCAGGCCTTACCGTGATCATCCTGACCTCGGACCGTTGGGCTGATGATATCGCTCGAACCTACGATCTCGGACTAGGCGGGTACCTGGTGAAACCGATCAGCCGCCCCGACCTGCTCCAGGCCATCACCATTGCCCTGGGTAGAACGAAGGGCTTGACTCCGGCCGCCTCGCTGGCGGCGGCGCGTTCAGGCCCCGCAGATCCGCGATCGTTGAAGATTCTCCTCGTTGACGACGCTGCGGACAACCGCCTGTTGATTCAGTCGTACCTGAAGAATACCCCCTATCAGATTGACGTCGCTGAAAACGGGGAAATCGGCGTCGAAAAGTTTAAAGACCAGCACTACGACCTGGTGTTCATGGATATGTACATGCCGGTGATGGATGGTCATGCTGCCACCAAAGCCATCCGGCGGTGGGAGAAACAGCAGAGCATCCCGCCCACGCCGATCATTGCGCTGACAGCCTACCCGCAACAAGAAGCAGTGGCCAAGAGCCGGGATGCGGGATGCAACGCCCATGTGACCAAACCAATCAAGAAGTCCGAACTCTTGAAGACTATCGAAGCCTACACCAGGCGGTGAATCCATGACCCGGCACGGAGAGACAAACGGGAAGGATAGGATTCTCGTTCGGACAGATGTCTTATTCAAGGATCTGGTGCCCGGATTCCTCAACAACCGGCGTAAAGACGTGATCTCAATCCACGAAGCGTTGGAGACGGCTAATTTTGAGGCGATCCGGATTTTAGGCCACAGATTGATGGGAGATGGTGGGAGCTACGGGTTTGACGCCATCAGCGAGATCGGTTCCGCCCTGGAGCAGGCCGCGACGAATCAGGACTCCGAAAATATCCGCCGATCTGCAGGGGAGCTCTCAGACTATGTGGAGCGTGTCGACGTCGTCTATCACGAATGAGTCGTCCCACCGACGAAGAACTCTTTCCTCCCTCCCGTTGTTCTCATGGTCGCTGGTTCAAATTGGTGGAGGGCAGGCGCTACCTGATTTATTTAGGCCTACGATTCGCGTTCCTCTTCGATCTGGCCTTATATCAACTCCCCGACTCAACGTTAAGGGCAAGGGTTATAGCCCGAGTTGCTAAGTTGAAGCGGTCGAAACTACCTCTGTCAACCGGACAAATGGGAACTGGCGAGATTCCATCCTCAATGATTTCCCATGCATGGGGGTTCTCGATGTCGCGTTCACTTACTGAGGAGGCATGGTCGTCGTAGT
>Ga0209857_1000099_pt1 | contig 18322 bp, 18 predicted proteins | sample GWRWN1_10_20_FD_187226 | JGI IMG/M metagenome (GOLD analysis project Ga0209857, IMG submission 187226) | Riverbed sediment microbial communities from areas with no vegetation in Columbia River, Washington, USA - GW-RW N1_10_20 (SPAdes)... | ecosystem: Environmental > Aquatic > Freshwater > River... | reverse complement strand
ACCTGCGGTGCCAAGAAATGCGGTTACGTTGTGGACACATCGGCGTGGCGCGGCATCTGAACGAGGCTCTAAAGGAGTACGACGGCGAGGACATCCAGTCGTATTCATCGACATTACCATCGAATTGCCGAAGCTGCTTGACCGTCGGGCACGCGCGGTAGCGGTGTTCACCGACCACGGCATTACCGATCTTCAGGGACAGGTGGTTGATTGCGTGCAGTTACTCGAGGATTTGAAAATCCGAGCCGATTTCATCAATAAGCTGCGAATGTTTTACGAGACACTTAATATACTCGAACACAGGCCGGAGGTCCCCGGCGATGTCTTCCGGGATGCAAAGCTGCTGGGGTTCGTCAACAAGGTCGCCGCGAACCTCTACCGGGATCCGGCGTTGAATCTTCTCGGCGTGGCGGAAAAAGTAAAGATGCTCATCAACGCTCATGTGTCCGCGCGCGGTGTAGATCCGAAAGTTCCTCCAACGAAGATCACCGATGCGGAGTTTGAGAAGGTGCTTCAGGCACAGCTCAGCAGCCGCGCGCGGGCGACTCAGATGCAACACGCGGCCCGCTATCACATCATCGGGTTTTCAAACCAAAATCCCATCTACGCTCGGAAGATGAGCGAGAAACTCGAAGAGATCCTCCAGCGCTTCAAAGACGACTGGGATGCGTTGGAGCGGGAGCTGCGTCGCTTTATCGACGAATTGAAACAAGGAGATCGGAACGACTATCCCGATCTCAATCCGAATGTCCAGGTGCCGTTTGTCCGGCTCGTGCTGGAGGAATGCAGCAGGGGACGCGAATTGGATGAGACCCAACGACGGGCGGCAGTGTCTGCCACACTCGACATGGTGGAGCGCATCCGCCAGGAGGTTCGTAAGGTCGGGTTTTGGAAGAATCAATCCATGCGCGAACTGCTGACGCGAACGTTGGTCCGCGATCTGGACAAGGCCGGCATCTGTCCAGCCGGCACAGAGCGAGATCTGGCACAAAGGCTTGTGGCGCTTGCAAAAGAGAGCCACGAAAACTTGATGCGGTGACAATGGAGACTTTAGAACTCAACGACCTGGTTTTCGAGGTGAGGCGTAGCCCAAGGCGAGCCACGTTAGGACTGACGATTGACCGTGGTGGCGAGCTGGTGATTCACGCGCCGGAATCGAGCAAGCGTGATGAGTTGGCACGTTGGACACGATCGAAACTTCTTTGGGTTCACCGAAAGCTTTTGGACAAGTCGGGTACTCTGCCGCGAGTCCGAGACCCCGAATTCGTGAGTGGAGAGAGCTTCAGTTACTTAGGCAGAAGGTACCGGCTTAAAGTCGTTCGCGGAGCCGTGGAGTCGTTGCGCTTTGATGGCAAGAATTTCTTGTTGAGCGGGAGAGCACAGTCGAAAGCCACGGATCATTTTAGGCGTTGGTATGTTCAAACTGGTCGCGTTTGGCTTCGTGAGCGAGTAAATCTCTTGAGCCGTAAACTAGGGGTTGCAGCGACACGAGTCGATGTCCGCGATCTGGGTTACCGTTGGGGCTCGTGTGGCAAGAACAGCGTAGTCTACTTCAATTGGAAGCTGTTGCAGTTGCCGGTTCGTATCGCTGATTACGTGATTGCGCATGAGTTAGCGCATTTGCTTGTACCGCACCATGGCCCTGACTTGTGGAGAATTCTTGATCGGTCGCTACCTGATTGGCGTGATCGGTCCGAGGAATTGAAGGTAAAGGCACGAGACATTTATTTGTGTAACGATAGAATGAACAATCGTTAATTAAGCTCCTGCGAGTTAACGCTGAATCGCTCGTTGGTCGAATTCATTCGACAAGAGAACGACTCCCGAAAAGGGGAACTTTACGATGGCAAGAATGGGAAGAGTAGGTTTCATTTTCGATTGTAGAGACTGCAAAGAGAAAATCAGGCTGACGCTTTATTTTGGGTTGAAGAAGATTTGGAACAACTCCACGAGCGCCACCTTGCAAAAGTTATATCCACACCAGAAACACAAGGTGAATGTTCAGTATCTCTTTGAACCCGACTGGTAACAGAGATGAGCTTCTAGGAATAGAGTATACTTCATTCGACTGAGGTGTCACTGTCTAACCTTTCGTCGCCTGGTGGCGGCCACATTTTGCCGCGTCGTTCAGGGAGGTCGAACGGGTAATTACCCAATCGATGATCGGCTTTTGCAGTGTATTGCAGATGAGTTGAAGAAACGGCGAGCTTTGGAGGGGCAAACGAGCGCTATATGAAAGCCAGAAAGAAGACCGTGAGTAACGAGATCCTTCAGGAGATCGTGCGGCGGATTGTGAGAGTTGCCAAGCCAGAGAAGATTATCCTTTTTGGCTCGGCGGCACGAGAAGAGATGGGGCCGGACAGCGATCTGGACTTTCTGGTCATTAAGTCTTGCAAGAACCGACGCAAGACTGCAAGGAAGATCCGGCGCAGGCTAATAGGGATTGGCATCCCAAAGGACATTATTGTGGCGACACCCGAGGACATAGAGCGCTACAAGGATACAATAGGTCTGATCTATCGCCCAGCCCTAAAGGAAGGAAAGGTGCTTTATGCCGCCTAAAGGGGGCGCAGAAGGCACGCCTGAAGAGTGGCTGCGACGAGCCAAAGGCAATCTGGCTTTGGCCAAGCAACGCAAGCCCAGGGACGCATATTGGGAAGATCTATGTTTCGAGGCTGAGCAGGCGGTGGAAAAAGCGCTCAAGGCGGTCTTGAGGTCTCGTGGAATTGATTTTCCCAAAACTCACGATATCGGTGAACTGCTGGCGCTCCTAGAGCGGTCAGGCCAGAAGATTCCTCAAGACTTTTGGAAGGCAGATAGCTTGACTACATATGCTGTTGAGACGCGATATCCTGGCCCGGCTGAGCCTGTGACCAGAAGCGAATATCGAGAAGCGGTGGCTCTGGCCGGGAAGGTCGTAAAATGGGCAGAAAATGTTGTCTTGCCCGAGCGGCGGAAATAGCCACGCCTGTTAGCATCGCTTCATAAAGAGCGGCTGTCCTAGGGAACGTACCGACACTTCCCAAATGATATCTGCGATTTTCCAGACACCGCTGCCAAGAGAGCCAAAGAGAGAGACGGGCGTTCACTGGCTGCCTCTCTAATGGAGGCGACTGAAGTGACCGATCCCAGCGAGGTCGAAGACTTGATCCCATGATGCAGTAGTGCAATTATTCAAACATGCCAAGACGCGGTTTGAACGGACGAACGCACGTGGCGACAAATAAAGCCTGGCCGAGGATGTCTACGAAGAGTTCATTGATTTGACATGCCTTGGGAATGATCAGAGGGTGTGGAATACAGCGATGATGAAGACAAGAATTGGTAAGCTCGCTCCGCGTTATTCATTCATGCTCAACCCACATACAGAAGTGCGCCTGAGTAAGTGTCCAAAGTGCCGGAAGGCCACCCATTTACGGAAGTTTGCGCTGTTATTCATATTGATGAGTGGGGACCGATGGTGCTTGGCAAGACGTGTCGCTATTGTTTCCGTTGTGCGATGGTGATGGTGCAGCAGGCTGAGTTGGAGGTGGAGTTGGCGCATGGCTTGAGCCAAATAGCACCGCAGGTCATCGCGAAGCACTATTTGGTGCTTGGCACCATGGAAAAGAAAATATGGCGGGAAGGGCTGGACGGGGAAGCCAAACCGCTTGCCGGGATGTTAGAACACGTGGCTGACTTTAAGCGCCAGTACGAATTACAATATGAACCGGGCGGATGGTATCCGGCCCCTCAGTGACCAAAGAGAACCTAGACTAGCGAGCGCACGCCATCCAGCGAAAGCACCGTTAGCATCCTCACTGGGATCGCGCTCGCTGCATTGGCGGCCAGGTCAATGTTGCCACAAGTACAGCGTAATTGTCAGACAACTGACTGATTTAAACGGAGGACTATGAAAAAGGGAGTAAAGGAACTATCCGATGCATATTTGGAAAGCGCAGCGGAATTCTCGGCGATGCTCAAGGAAAGGACTCCGGGTGAGATCGCATACGATTCCGAAGTTGTCGCCGGCTTAAGAAGAGGACTCTCGATCTTAAAGGCGCTGGAATTGGCCAAAGAGAAGTATCCGGATGAGGCTCTCCAATGGGATGATGACACCATCGTGGACATCCAGGATCATTACGAGTATTTAATGAACCACGAGGACATCTTGTCTAAGCTCAAGGCTCTGTCGTCAAAGAAGTAACGCGAACATCTTTCGCACGATCGGTCAACGCGCTCGGGGCGAAGATTCGGCGTCGACAACCTCCAATGAATGCCAGATCTCCCTTGTTTGGAAGCCGGACCAGATTTACGCGATGGAGTCGCGTAAATTCAATTTGTCCGAACTTGTTAAAGTATTCTTCCCGTACAGGTCCCACTATACCGTCTGCTTTCGACCGAAAAACCTGACTGCAAAGGAGAGCCCTTCACGGAGGCTGGTTGGTCCGCCAGGTTGCCCGACACATCTCTAAGCTGGCCAAACGAATACCAGAGGTCTCGGCCCAATTGTGCCAGGGAGAGCGGGGCGATGCTAAAAAAGCAAAGCCTGGACATCAACTGTTATTCAAGAAACTCTATCAACGTTAGCTTTCTTGAGCCCGCTCCGATTAAAGATGACGTTTAGGCAGGATTGCATCAAAATTCCGGGCGAAATAGGATCAGGTTGTCCCGTGAGCAAACCTTCGGATTTGCTGTCGAGCAGGGCCGCGGAGTGAACGCCATGGAAAAAGAGATGCTGCGCGAATTAGAAAGGGCTCTTCAGGAGATAGAGCAACTGCGTCGGGAAAACGCCCAGCTGAGAAAAAAGCTGCGAATAGAGGTTTCTGAACCGAAAGCGGATTACAGTCAATCCGGGCCCATTTCTGTGGGGTCCAACACCAGGGTTAAAGAAGCTCAGGAAGCCAGGAGCTACGGAAGATACGACCCGATTTCTGCCAAACCACCTCGAGTCGGCTCCAATTTTTCCGCTGAAGAAAAGATAAAGTTGTTTCGGACGTTCTTCAGGGGGAGAGAGGATGTGTATGCGGTATTCTGGTTTAATGAACGAACCGGAAAGAAGGGTTATTCGCCAGCTTGCGAGGATCCATGGAGTTCGAAGAAAGGAAAATCAAAAAAATATCTTCCTTTAACGGATGAAGTTATCCTTAGCCATCTGACCGGGGAGAAAATCATCGGTATCTATCCGTTGCTCAAAGATGACACCTGCTGGTTTTTGGCTTGCGATTTCGACAAGTATGGGTGGGCACTTGATGCTTTGGCGTTTCTGAATATCTGCAAAGATTACGGAGTGCCAGCCTATTTAGAACGATCACGGTCTGGAAATGGTGGTCATGTTTGGACCTTCTTTTCCATGCCGGTACCTGCCACCTTAGCCAGGCAGCTCGGGATACGGCTTCTCAGGGAAACCATGGTGATTCGCGCGGAGATGGATCTCGCCAGCTACGACCGCTTCTTTCCCAGCCAGGATTTTTTGCCACGAGCTGGGTTTGGCAATCTTATCGCCCTTCCGCTTCAGAAGAAATGTCGGGCTGTAGGGAACACGGAGTTCCTCAATCTTGATGACTCCGAGCTTCGCCCATGGCCCGATCAGTGGAGCTTCTTAAGTCAGATCAAGCGGCTTGGACCTTCTCAGGTAGAGGCGTTGCTTGAAAAAATTCCGCCAGTGTCAGTCGGCCCGTGTAATCCGAGAGCTGTGTCCCCGGCCATCCGCCAAAGATACCCCGCCCCCAGGCAAATCCGCTGTGCTCTTGGAGCTACTTTGAGCATAGAAAAATCTGGGATTCCGCCGTGGCTGCTGGCGCAAATAAAGCAGCTTGCACTGCTCCACAATCCTCAGTTCTATGAACGCGAGAAATTGCGTCTCTCCACGTGGAGAATTCCAAGATTCATTAGGTGCTACGAAGAGGACGCCAGTCATATCCATCTGCCAAGAGGTACGGTGGAAGAGTTAAGGGAGATCGCGGCGGAGGCCGGCACTAAGTTTTCCCTGACTGATCAACGGCCAGTACCCGAAAAGTTGAGCTTGAAATTTCTCGGATCGCTAACGCCGAAACAGATGAATGCCGTCCGAGCTGTTCTTAGCGAGGATATGGGCGTCCTGGTTGCACCACCGGGAGCAGGCAAAACCGTGATGGGCTGTTATGCGGTTGCAGAGCGAAACGTCCCTACACTGATTCTAGCCCATCGAAAACCCATTCTGGATCAATGGCGTACCCAACTTGGGGATCTTTTGGGGCTTTCCCCACGTCTCATCGGTCAAGTAGGCGGTGGAAGAAATCGCCAGACCGGTGTTATCGATTTGGGCATGATGCAGAGCCTCAAACGCTTTGACGACCTGGAAGCCTTTTTCTCCAAATACGGCTTTATCATCGTGGATGAATGCCACCACTTGCCTGCATTTACATTTGAAGCTTGTGTTAAAAAAGCGCCTGTCCGTTACATGTTGGGTCTCACGGCAACACCTTACCGTCGCGACGGTCTGCAAGAGATTATTAACTTGCAGTGCGGGCCAATCCGCCACACGATGGCGCCTATCGAAAACAGTTTTTCTCGAACGCTTTTTGTTCGTGAGACTCAGTTTACATTTTTGGACGGTGAGGACCCACCCATTCAGGAAATTTTCCGTTGCCTGGTTAGGGACGAACCGCGGAATGAGTTGATTCGGACAGATGTGTGTCAGGCACTCACTCAGCGACGGCGCTGTTTGATCTTAAGTCACTGGAAGGAACACTGCGACCTGCTTGCTGATGGCCTTCGGGAACGCGGTAAGACTCCATTGGTTTTGAGCGGAACCCTGGGCAAGAAAACACGCTCAGCGATGTTAGCGTCGCTTCAGAACACACCTGCCGATAAAGAACTGGTCATCGTAGCCACCGGTCAGTACCTGGGCGAGGGCTTTGACTGTCCCCAAGTAGACACGCTCTTTCTCGCATTTCCCTTGTCGTTCAAAGGCAAGCTGATTCAGTATGTGGGCCGAGCTCTGCGAAGCCACGAGGACAAGAGCAGCGTGAGAGTCTATGATTATGTGGACACAAAAGTGCCGATCCTGAGAAAGATGTATGCGAAACGTGAAAAGACTTACCGATTACTTAGCTTTGCTCCTGAGAATACTCCAGCAAGGGGGTCTTCCAAGAAGGCGTTCGACACCGTAGAGATACCCACCGAACTTTTTAACTCTGTTCATAAGTGAGGCATTTCTAGCGCAGGCCTGGCGTTATTCTTTGGAGTTGAGGCAGCCGCCCACCTGGTATATCTTCTTCATTACAATGGCAGTGGAGACAACAGAGAAAAGGCGTGACTTAGGCGCGATGCCGGCTCACGGGATCGTCGAAGCGGCCCACTATCCTGGTATTCTAAACGACGATCTCTAGCCTTATTTCTTCTGCCACACCGGGCTTGGCCTTCTCGCCTTTTAGGCCCTTAGGCATCTCGATGATGCCTACTTCGGAAAGCACCTTCAGGTCTTGATAGACCCGGGCAAAGTCTCTCTTGGCCAATCGGGCTAATTGTGAAATCGAATTGGGAGCATGTTTCCGTATTAGCCGGATCAGTTCCAGTCGCTTGGGTGTAAGAAAGCTTCTAAGGGCGGCAAAGTTTGAAAACACGATCTCATGACGTTTGGGGCTGACGGCTTCGCCGCTTTCCACGGCCCGCATGACCTGGGTTATCTCCCCGCCGACATCCTCCAATGATTTTAAATTGATTTTGACCTTTTTAACCTTCATCGGTATTCCTTTCCGATAAAACTTGCTCGACATCGTTCAAAAAGTCGCGGATCAACGTCGCCGGATCCTTATAACGGTACTCAGCTTCTCGGCCCATATAATGCCTATGGTCTCCCTTGGGATGGTGGTTGTCGTAGCCCACCACCCTTTCACCGGCTGGCGAGATCAGGCTTAAGCGGTATCGCACTCTTTGGTGTCCAGCCTTGGGTGATGGCAGCTCCCATAATTTGATGACGACTCTCCATCGACCAGCGAGAAAGACGTCGACAGATCGAAGCAGCTGAGCTCTTGGCACCTATGGCAGCATATGTCATAGGTAAAGGAATGTCAAAGAACAATGGACAGCACAGGCAGGAATCATCGTGTTTTCAAACTCGAAACCCGAGAATCGACGCCGGAAACCTAGCTCACAACGCTGGCGCGTAGAGGTTATCAGGCAGTCCACGGATGTAGTCGGTCGCTTCTTTGAGCGAAATCACATCCGCGTACTTCATGGCCATGTCGAAGAGATTGATCTTGTGCGATGCTTGGCCGCGGTCAAAGACGCACTCTTCAATCACTGAAACTTTGAGGTTGTAAGAGAAAGCGTCGATGACGCTGGCGCGGACGCAGCCGCTGGTTGTGGTGCCTGTGACCAGCACGCTATCTGCATGCACTTCGTTGAGCATGCTTACCAGCGGTGTGCCGAAGAAAGCGCTGGGTTTCTGCTTGCGGACGACGATATCACCCGCCTGAGGGGCGATTTCTTCGACAATCGTATTGCCCTTGTCCCATTCTTCCGTCATGTCTTCTGTCGAGCGGCTGTTTTTTGCTTGCCAGCGGCCGAAGGCGACCGTGTTCGTTCTATCGTCATGCCCCGTCGTGTAGAATGTCGGTAGATGTTTCTTTCTAGCTTCAGCGAGTAGCTCATGGATTCGATGAACGCCTTGCCAACCTTCTTGGCCACAGCTATTGCGGAAGCGCTTTACGGATTCGAGAATCGGTTCCGGCTTGTCGCCGACGAAGTTGTAATTTACATCGATGATTAGCACTGCAGGCCTCTGTCCGAAACCGGCACGCTTGCCGTAGCCGGAAAGAGCGAAGACCTCTTTATCTCGTTGGGTCAAAATATTATCCCAGGTCGCCATTTTCTTAGTCCTTTGTGTTATCGATTCTTGAGTCGAAGAACATAGCAAAAGTAATCGTTGTGAATGTTCTCGAACCGGTGATGATGATTGACGCGGCATTAATGAATAACCTATAACCAACAGGTTTGAAGATTCAATGGCGGGGGTGAAAACTGATCAATGCGAAACACTTCAGGTTGGCTTGCATTCAATTTGATTCTTCTGATCGGAAGCGGCTGCTCTCCTGTGGCCGTTTGGACCGATGGCGAAGTGCCGTTTGTCCCGACGCCCCCCGAAGTCGTCGACCGCATGCTCGAGATGGCTCAGGTGAAAAGCGGCGATGTGATCTACGATTTGGGGAGCGGCGATGGCCGCATCATCATTCGGGCGGCCAAGCGCTATGGTGTGAAAGGGGTTGGAATCGAAATCGATGCCGACCTAGTGCAAAAAGCCAAGGACAACGCTTTCAAGGAAAAGGTAGACCATTTGGTCGAATTTCGTGTGCAAGACGCACTCACCATCGACGTTTCACCGGCGACGGTTGTAACGCTCTACATGCTCCCGGAGTTCAACGCCAAATTAAGGCCCATTTTCGACAAGCAGTTGAAACCCGGTTCCAGAGTAGTTTCACATGATTTCGAAATTCAGGGTTGGGTGCCGGATAAGGTTGAACGAATAAAGGGCGATTTCCTCCACGACCATACAATCCTGTTATTTGAAGTTAATTAATCGCTGTCGCCAAGTCTGGCGGCGTCCAGTCGAAGAAGAAATGTCAGCCTACGAAGCGCTCGCGATCGCAGGGCAAATTGTCGCAGGCGGGACGGCCTAAATCATCTGCAGCGAAACGGTAAGAACTCTAAATTTGGTGGATGTCCGAAGTCGGGTTAGCGCGCACACAATCTTGGTTTTCCTTTGTATTGCTATCCTTGCCAACCGCCAGTTCCGCTAAGAATTGCAATACCTCTGCAGGATTGCGCAGACGGAATCGAGCGTGGGTCCGAGCGGCTCCTACACGGAAAGAATAAGCCCACGGCGGCAATACCGCAAACATATCCTCATCGGTCAAATCATCTCCGATGGCCAAGACAAAATCGAAATCGTTCTTGGCCAGCCATTGTTGCACTGCCGATCCTTTGTTGACACCGGCCTTCCTGATCTCAATTGCTTTGCTTCCTCGTAACACCTGTAGATCGATACTGGCTGTGAATACCAGCAAATGATCGGTCAATTCTCTTGCCGCTGCGCTCCCCTGTTCTGGATCGGCGATGCGATAATGCCATACGAGAGAAAACTCCTTCTCCTCGACGAAGGCGCCGGGAACGCGATCGGCGTACATCTCAAGAATCGGAAGGAGTCTCGCTTTCCAGCCCAGAGGCAAAGATTGCTGCATTTTCCAGTCGCCGTTGCGCTCCTTGATCCAGGATCCGTGTTCAGCGGCGAGCCCTGTGGAAACCCCGTTGAACCATTGGTCGAGGGTGGCGCGGTCCCGCCCTGTGGCGAGAAGCAGTTCATTGCGCGAATCCGCCGCTAGAGACTGAAGGATTTTCAGCAATCTGTGCGGTGGTCTGGCAACCTCCGGATAGGCCGCGAACGGAATCAAGGTCCCGTCATAATCGAGGATCAGAAGACGGCGCAGGCTGTGGTGATATTGCTCGGTCAGATTATGGCGTGCGGAGGGGTCGAGCCATTTCACGTGAGACTCTTCATCGACAGGACTGGTGGAAAGCAACTCGGCCAAAAAATCCATGGCCCAACGAGCGACATCGTAACGGCGCAGCCGGTTTTGCATGATAGCGTTTCGCCGCATTTGTTCCTCGCAAGGCATTTCCAGTGCGGTTTTCAAGGCCTCGGCAATCTCTTCCCGGTTATTGGGATTAATGATAATCGCCTCGGGTAATTCTTTGGAGGCTCCCGCCATTTCGCTTAGAACCAGGACACCTGTCTTATCGTGGCGAGTTGCAACATACTCTTTGGCGACCAAATTCATTCCATCCCGGAGAGGGGTGACCAGCGCCACGTGGCTCATCGCGTACATTGCGGCCAACGACTGAAATGGTAACGATCGGTATTGATAGATAATGGGTGTCCAGTGGATAGTGCCGAATCGACCGTTAATCTTCCCGACCAGCTCTTCGATCCGCTTTTTCATCCCTTCATAATCTGCGATGCCGATTCGGGAGGGGACAACCAGCATGACCAATGTTACCTTGCCGCGCCATTCCGGGTTCGTCTCCAGCATGGCTTCAAAGCCCTGTAAACGGTGGAGGATGCCCTTAGAGTAATCTTGTCGGTCGACCGAAAGAACGATTTTGGAGTCTCCCAGACGCTTTTCCAGCTCTTCTTTTTCTTTTTGAACTTCCGTATGATTCGCAGCTTCGTGGAACTTTTTAAAATCAATACCCATGGGAAAGGCCCCAACTTTTACGGGGCGACCGCCTATGGTGAGTTGTCCCATGTGGTGTCCGTAACCGAGTATGCGCTGAACGCATCGGAGAAAATACTCCCCGTAATCGTGCGTGTGGAACCCAATAAGGTCGGCGCCAAGCAATCCCTCCAGAAGTCCCCGGCGCCATTTCGCTGGAATTAGTCGAAAGATCTCAAACTGAGGAAAAGGAATATGTAAGAAAAAACCGATCCGAAGCTTCGGCAAGGCTTTTCTGAGAAGATGCGGCAGCAGCATCAAATGATAATCGTGAATCCAAACCGTGTCGTTCGGGCGGATCGCCTCCAGCAGGGTTACACTAAATGATTCGTTAACCTTTCGATATTGCTCCCAGTACGCTTCGTCGTATCTGGCATAGGTGGGAAAGTAATGAAACAGGGGCCAAATCGTTTCATTGCAGAAACCCTGATAGAAATTTTCCAGATCTTGCTCAGAGAGGAAAACAGGGCAGCAGTTAAACTCCGACAGTGCTTTGGATCTGACTTCATCACGAATTTCATCCCCAATCGTGCTTCCCGGCCAGCCGACCCATATCAATTCGGATTCACGGGATAGGGAACTTTGGGCCGAGGTCAGCAACGCTCTCAACCCCGTCGCTAAGCCTCCCACGCTTTCACTGAATTGGATCCCCTCACCATCTTGGACGACCGTGAAAGGGAGACGATTGGAAACTATGACAATTCTTTGTGACTCGATGTTTCGACCTGGCATCGTCGTATCCGATAGGCCGGACGGACAAAATGAACTACGGAATGTGGCTTGCTTATACTTTTTCACCGGAAGATCCATTTTACAAGCGGTTTTTTAGTTTTTGTCGCGCTCTGCCAAATCCGCACTCTTGCCGAAAGCGGTTCGGATCTTTGAATGACAGTGAAACTTTCCAAGCTGGGATGCCTTTTAAGACCTCCCAGCGAAAGAAGACATTGTTTAGCGTGCCACGCAATCTGGGGCAATGACGGCGGCTCCTTAGCTGCTCTTCTGAAAGCGTTTTTCTTTTATCCTTTTGATCAGTTCATCCAGGGGTGCGTTGCTCAGAACGCGGTTGAATTGGGAACGGTAGTTGTTCACAATGCTTATATTCTCAACCACGATGTCGAAAACCTTCCAATCGGAACCCACCGGATGAAGTTTGTAAGTCATTGGCGTTTCCTCACCTTTGGGAGAAATCACTTTGGTATTAACTTCCGAATAATCCTTTTCGGTACGTTCGTTCAGGTAAACAACTTTATCGCCGTTCGCGGCTTCGATCTGATCTGCGTACGTGTCCTCAAGGAGTTGCGTAAACGCGGTGACGAATTCGCCTTGTTTATCTGGGTAGCGGTTCCAGTTATTTCCTAAGGCTCGCTTGGCCATTTCGGCGAAATCGAACCTCGGTAGAACAACCTGCCGTAATTTTTCTCTCCTCTCGGCCTTCTTGGTGGGGCCTTGGAGCTTTGGATCTCTAAGTACTTCCATCACTTGATCGATCGTTGCCTTCACCTGCTCGCCAGGGGCCGAAGCCCAGAGCCGCGTTCCTACGGTTCCAACAACTAGGATAGTCCCGAGACCAAGTATAAGCGTCAATTTGTACAAATTAGTCATGACGATCTCCTTTCTTCTCTTCACCAAGGAAACTAAATTTTGAAAGCTGCCAACGATGAGGGCGGAACGATTCGCCAAAGCGAAACTAGCCGAAGTCAACACTTCATCATTTTACTTTACACCTCAGTGCTTTACATCCGGGTTGTGATGGATGGATCGCCATAGTCGGACTTTCCCAAACGCAACGTCTGTACCAAACGGCAAAGTCGCCGCCGAAGTCGGCTAATTAGTTGGTTTAAATGTAAATTTTGAATGCAGACAGATTTTGTTAGAGGCACGCCGTTGAAGGGATTTCGAAGACCTAGAACTGATGTTTTGTATGCATTTTACATACACGAGTCGTCCCGAGTTATTTTTCCGGGTACGGCTTGTCGTAAATTGGCGGGGGCACGTTGATAGAGCTAAATACGTCGATAGAATTAAATTAGTTAGGGAGACACGGCGCTATGATTATTGCCGGACCGCATAGCTCGAGTTTCACCTTTCTCCGGGGCGGAGTGATCCTATGCTCCGCCCATAGTGAAACGGCCCCGACTCATTGCGAGATGGCTTTGTCTTGGGCGGTTAACTCAAAGATTAGTATTCACTCTGTTGACGCTTTAGCCGTTCGATGTCCTGGCGGCTGCGATTGATCTCAGCTTGGTTTCGGTTAATTTGTTGCTGCTGTTGATAATTGGTGTTCTCCTGCCCTTGCAGCTGGTCGCCGACCAGAGCGCCGGCGCCAAGGCCAAGGCCGCCGCCGATGGCCGCGCCCGCACCAGGATGACCCACAGCCGCGCCGATCAGGCCACCCGCCGCCGCGCCGCCGAGGGCGCCAATGCCGGCGCCCTTTTCACGTGTGCTCAATGGTCCACCGGCGCAACCTGCTACCAGTATCGCTCCGGCTAAAAAAAGCACTGGAGCCTTGCTGATTATTTTTTTTTTAGCTTTCATTATCGTTTCCCCCTTCATGCTTACTGAGCCCATCATCTCTTGGAGTTGTCGTTACTGTTTACTTGATTTTCGGTCGTTGCTCTTTTCTCTTGCACCTTTAGCGGTGTGCTTGCCGCCATTTTTCTTAGCCTTGCTTGTCTCGTGAGCCTCTTTGTCCCGTTGATGGCGTTCGTCCGCGCGTACCCAGCCTCGTTCGGGGTCTGCTGACCATTGGGCATTTGAGTTGGCGGATCCTTTGCTGCTCATATGAGAATTCGCTTGACCGCCGCGCTGCGAGCCTTTGTCGCCTTGTCCAGCATTTGCCGATGCATGCGTCAAACCAAACGCCAACGCGTTTAGGAGTGAAAAGACAGCGATATATTTGTTCGGCTCCATAAAATCTCCGCTAGTTTAAGGTTACCCGCGACTTCATTTGGCAGGGTGAGCCTTCGCGGGAATCTTACTGTTCCCCAACTCTCGTGTAGCTTGATCGATCAGAGGCAGTGACTCGGATACGCGATGTAATATCGCGTTGAGAATGGCCAAGACGGCAACATAGTTAGGTGATTTCATTTTTCCTCCCTTGGGCGTATCGCCCAGTTGGAAGTGAAGTTGAGCAACGCCTATGCCAGTGGGAAAGGCGTGTAAAATAAGCGGGTTATGTAAGACCAGATTTAACGGGGCAAGTAAAAAGGTAGCCCTACAAGGAGAAATTACGCTTTATTATAAAGGGACAATTTGGCGTTCAGGGTTTTAGGGGTGATGCCTAGAATTCGTGCGGCTTGAGTCTTGTTGCCACCACTGGCTGCCATGGCCCCTTCAATCGCCAGCCGCTCGGCTTCGGCCAGTGAAACCGGTGCCGTGTCGGAGGGGTCTTCCACCACAGCAGCAAGACAAAATTGTTGCACATCGGCCGCGGTCACGCTCGGACCGGGCGCCAGCACTGCGAGTCGTTCCATGGCGTTGCGCAGCTCGCGGACATTGCCTGGCCACGGGTGGGATTGGAGAGCGCCCGCGAAGTCAGCGGCCCACTGCAATATGGGGCGCTGGTATTTCTCGGCGAAGGTTTCAAGGAAATAGCGTGCCAGCAGGGTTATGTCTTCGCCGCGTTCCCGCAAGAGCGGCAACTCTAAACTAAAAACGCTCAAGCGATAGAAAAGATCCTGGCGCAATTTTCCTTCTTTGATGGCGGCAGCCGGCGAACGGTTGGTGGCGGCGACGACTCGCACCGACACCGGTATGTTCGTATTCCCACCGATGCGGCGCACCTGTCCTTCCTCCAAAACGCGCAGGAACTTCGCTTGCACTTCCGCCGGCATCTCGGTGATCTCGTCGAGAAATAGCGTTCCGCCGTCAGCCTGCTCGAAGCAGCCCAAGTGGCGCTCGATGGCATTGGTGAAGGCGCCTTTCTCGTGTCCGAAAAGCTCACTCTCCATGAGTGTCGGGGAGATCGCCGCGCAGTTCAGCGCGAGAAAGTTTCCCTCGCGCCGCGGTGACAGATCGTGGAGCGTGTGTGCGACCAATTCTTTGCCTGTGCCGCTTTCGCCGTTGACTAACACGGCGGCATCTGTCGCCGCGATTTGACTCAAGCGCTGATAAAGCTCGCGCATCGGGGGCGATTTTCCGATCAATCCCCCGTAGGAGCCCAGTGGCGACTCCAGTTTTTGGCGCAAAGCGCCGGCCTCGCGCGCCAGCGCGACTTGTTTGAGGCCCTTTTCGAGAACGGCGCGCAACTTCTCCGGCTCGATCGGCTTGGTGAGATAATCATAGGCACCGAGCTTGATGGCTTGAACCGCAGTTTCGATGGTCGCTTGGCCGGTCATCATGACGACGGCCACTTGCTGCACTCGTTCACCGAGGCCTTCAATAAATTCGAGCCCGGTCATGCCCGGCATCATCAGATCGGTCACGATAGCATGCGGCAGTTCCTTTTCGCAGAGCTTAAGAGCCGCTTTGCCATCCGCCGCCGAGCTGGCGCTATAGCTCCAGGTTTCCAATAGCGCCGTTAGCCCGTCACGGGTAGCAGGATCGTCGTCAACGACGAGAACCTTTGCACGGGGGCGGGCCATGATTAATTTCCCTCCAAGGATAAAGTCAGACGAAAGCTGGCTCCTGCGATTGCGCCGTTTTGATCTTCGTAAACCAAGGTGCCGCCGTGGGATTCGACGATCAGCTGGCTGAGCGGCAGTCCGATGCCGCTACCACCGATCTTCGTCGTCTTGCCGAACTCAAACAGTTCCCCACGCTGCTCCGGTGCTACGCCGGGTCCGGAATCTATGAAGCGCAGGACTAACTCTTTGGCGTTTTTACTGGCGGTAACGCGAATGGTGCCGCCGTCCGGTTGCGCTTCCATGGCGTTGCGCAAGAGGTTGTCGAAGCATTGGCGCAGACGCGCGCCGTCGCCTTGAATAAGCCACGGACCCGGTACCAGATCTTTTTTTAGAGAGATATTCTTCGGCGCGCATTGTGCCGCCGCCGCTTCGAGGCTTGTGGCCAGCACCTCGAACACATCCGTCGTCTTCCTTTCCATGGTGACCGGCGCGGAATAGTCGCTAAATTCGCGCACGAGCCGATCGACTTGCCGGACGCTGGCATCGAGCGCGCTGATGGATTTTTGCTGCTGATCATCCGGGCGGTTGCCGGAGTTGCGGAGCAGTTCGAGATGGATCGCCAATGCGTTCAAAGGCGTGCGTACTTCGTGCGCCAAGGTTCGCGCGGCGTAGGCCAGGCGCTGGATGGGCGCGGGCGCGCCGACGGTCTTGCGCTGCTTCATGACCAGACGGTCGATCAAATCCAAACTCGTTCCCACTTCGTCTTGGCTTCGATACTGGGGGCGGGTTTGATAGGTGCCGGCTTCAGCTTGGCGCAAGGTCTCACTGATCAAACGAAAACGGCGCGTATAGAGAGCCGTGGTCAGGAATGCACTCAGTAAAGCCACGCCGCCACCGAGGGCGAACAACAACGTGAGTTGGCGCCATAGACCAGAGAGCATCTCCGTCCAGTCGGCCGGATTGATCCACAGCCTGAGACCGCCCGGTCCCTCTACGCCGGCGGGCATTTGCAGTGGCACCAGGACGTCGTAGTAGGTCGATTTTCCCTGCCGTTGAGCATTGATGGTGGAAACACCACGGCGGAGACTGCTTCTAAGATTTGGGTCGGTGAGGGCTTCGCCCTTTTCGTGGCCCATTGAACTGTAGAGAATCTTACCGTCGGCATTAAGGACCCACATCGCTTCGATACTACCGCTGCGGCTAACGAAGGCGTCCATTAATCCTTTAACTTCGGCGTGACGCGGGGCGGGACGCCCGGGGATATATTGAGTTTTGGGTGCCGAACCGACGCCGGGAAAAATATTACCCAAGAAGCTCCAAAAGGAGGAAGAGGGCTGTGACTGGACAATACGCCCTTGGGGTGCGGGACGCTGGCGCAGGCTGTCGGCCAAGGCGATCTCGACCTGACGCGCCATTAAGACGGCTGTTTGGAGAGTTGCCTCCGTAGTCAAGCGCTGGGCGATGAGCCAAACGCTCCCGGCAAAAATACTGAAAATCACCACGACCGTGCCGAAAAAGACCGCGATCTGCTGCTGGCGCAGGCTCATTGCCGCGATAGGATAACAGATCCCCCTGAACCCGCAAAGTTGAAAGGCATATTGAGGGCCCCCGCGTGTGTCTTGCGCCTAAGAGTCTGGTATTGCATAGTAAAAAGTGATGGTACTCGATGCCTACAAACGACCGGTTCGGGACCTGAGAATTTCCGTGACCGATAGGTGTAATTTCCGCTGCACCTACTGCATGCCGCTGGATGAGTACGAATGGATCAATAAGAAAGAGATCCTTACTTTTGAGGAAATTACCCGACTGGCAACTTTGTCCGTTCGACTCGGCGTCGAGAAAATCCGGTTAACCGGCGGCGAGCCGCTCGTAAGACAGAATCTCGATCGTCTGGTCGGCAAACTATCCGCGATCGAAGGGCTCAAAGATCTCTGCTTGACGACGAACGGAGCGCTGTTGGCCGAAAAGGTTGAAGCCCTCAAACAAGCCGGTTTGCGGCGGATCAACGTGAGTTTGGATTCTTTGGATCGTGACAAGTTCAGGCGAATGACCAAGCGGGGCATCTTGGACGAGGTGCTCGAAGGCATCTTTGCCGCTAAGAACCATGGCCTTCATCCAATTAAGCTCAATGCGGTGATCGAACGGGGTGTGAATGACGACGATATCCTCCCTCTGGTGGAGTTTTCCCGGGAGCACGGCTTTGCCATGCGCTTTATCGAGTATATGGATGTGGGCAACGCCAATAACTGGACATCCGAAAAATTGGTTCCCAAGAAAGAAATTATCGCCAAGATCGATTCCCGTTATCCGCTGAAAGAAATCGGTCGGGCTCAGGGAAGCGCGCCATCAGTGGACTACGAGTTTATCGACGGACGCGGCGATATCGGAGTTATTGCTTCGGTGACGGAACCGTTTTGTTTTAGTTGTACGCGGGCGAGAATCACCGCCGACGGGAAAGTCGTAACGTGCCTCTTTTCAGAGGTGGGTCACGACGTTAAGGCTCTGCTCCGGAGCGGTGCCTCG
>Ga0209857_1000097_pt1 | contig 18440 bp, 22 predicted proteins | sample GWRWN1_10_20_FD_187226 | JGI IMG/M metagenome (GOLD analysis project Ga0209857, IMG submission 187226) | Riverbed sediment microbial communities from areas with no vegetation in Columbia River, Washington, USA - GW-RW N1_10_20 (SPAdes)... | ecosystem: Environmental > Aquatic > Freshwater > River... | reverse complement strand
AGTTGAGGCTGAGATCTTTGCCCGACGGAAGATCATAATTCGCCGTTAGTTCCTCGAGGAGCTATAGAGATTAATTCAGTGTACTCCACTCTTACGGCATCAGCCTCAATCGTCGTTATGTGCAACAACCCCAATAATCATCGTCAACAGGTCCATGGATTGTTTAAGAATATTGCCCAACGCATTCTCCTGCTCTAACTTAATCTCGCCAACCACTTTCCGTTTGGCAAGCTCGGGCGATGACTCCAAGCAACTCCTCCTTCGCGATCAGCAGAACACCGAGATATGAAACGAGTCCGAAAACGACGGGCAAACCGATGGACAATCCCAACTACCGCTACATCCCGGGCCGTTTCTCCGCCCCGTCGTTGTGTAACGGTTCAATGATTCGACTCTCCAGACTGAACAACTATGTCCCGCGTTAGCCCCAATATAGCTGCAGGCTGCTGAAAAATTGCCTTTTTCGTAGCTAATTTGTAACGGAATTGACCGGCATGTGCCTTGCGTATTTGGAGCTTTTTGCGCCAGTTAAGGAGGCCTGCCATGGCAAGAATCGTAACAAAGACGTTGTTATTCTTGTTCTTGGTTGCGGGATGCGGGTGGCTGAATAAAGAAGAGGTTCAGGCGCCGAAGGCTCCCGAACCAACGCCCGCTCCCGTCTCATCGACTCCTGTGGAAACCGCTAATGATCGAACGATCACACCAACAACCGCCGCCAATCCAACTGTCAGCAAAGCGGAAGTCCGGATGTTGCAAGCTCGACTTAAGGCGGCAAGTTTTTATGTTGGACCCCTTGATGGGATTGTCGGCCCGAAGACCAGATCAGGGCTGCTTCGGTTGCAAGCAGCATGCGCAAACCTCAAAGACCTCTTGGAAACCTCCCCGGTGGATGCTCAAACAGCAAGACTCGATAATGCGAGTAGTAACAGTCCGAAGAGCGAAGAAATCCGGCTGCTCCAAGTACGCCTGAAAGATACCGGCTTCGATCCCGGTCCAATCGATGGGGTTTCGGGTGCCAAGACGAGAGCCGCGTTTTTACGTTTTGAAGCAGGGTGCACGATGCTCAAAAATTCGCCGCCAATTTTGGATAGGGAGCTTCAAACTGCAGATAGACGAACATCTGTGCCTTCGGAGGAGAAAAGCTATCCGGTCGCAGCAAGACTGGTGGGAATTGAGCCCGATAAAATAACTACTAGTGGGAATCAAACTCTGAGCAGCGAAAAGATCCGGCAAGAGCAATCGCGCTTGAGAGGCGCCGGTTTCGACCCCGGTCCCATCGATGGGATTCTAGGTCCCAAAACTAAAGCAGCCATGCAGCGCTATCAGAAGTCACTGGTACTGAAAAATTCCAAATAGCCTTCGACACGTCGGCTCCTAAGCCCTACATAGCCAGACTCAGGAAATAAGAATGATCGATAAGAACTAGGATGCGCATGAGCGCGTATAGCATCGCCATATATCCACAGAGAAGCCCAGCAACCGTCATCGAGACAAACAGCCTGTGTATCATCATAAATCCCTCCATTTGTTTCCTCAGCTGCCGTCAAACTAGTAGCGCAATGTTGATGCCAGCCCGAGTCACTACGGGGACGTTGAGCAACCTAGCGGAATAGAAATGGAATTTTAGGACGGTCGGCTTGGCACGGCTTTGGAGGCCAAAGAGCAAGTAACTTTATGATACGGGTGAGTATCCGAAAGGATTCAGTCAGCGCTTGGATCGCTACCAGTTTTAAGACTGCAAGAGTGCAGACGAGTTTGAGACGGCCCGTTAAAACTTGCCGGCTAAATCACTTGGCGGTAGCAGCTTTGCGGCGACCGATAGCCGCTTCGGCTCGAGGACTGATCGCCCGCTGAACTGCAACGTTTAGCAACGCCGGACGTCCCGAAGCAAACGCACGCTGTAACGCGGGTTCCAGATCTTCAGCGCGCTCCACAAACTCCCCGTACCCACCGAGGCCTTGAACGACCTGTTCGTAGCGCGTCTGCAGCAACTCGGTAGCCACGGGCCGGCCGTATAAGCCGAGCTGGATTTGCCGGTCGATGCCCCAGGCGGAATCGTTACCTAATATCGCCACGATATTGAGTCTATGGCGCACCGCGGTATCGAATTCCATGCCATTGAAGCCAAACGCTCCATCGCCTGTGAGCATAATCACCCGTGAATCGGGATAGGCTACTTTGGCGGCCAGCGCCGTAGGTAGCGACGATCCCAACATCCCTAAACTGGAAACGTAAAACCACCGTTTGGGCTTGAGCGCAGGTAATAAAGAACGACCGAAATGGCAAAAGTCTCCGCCATCAAAGACGAGGCAGTCGTCGGGACACAGCATAGACTTGATGGTTTTGTGAACAAACAGGGCATGCATCGGGGTTTCGGTGCGAGCCAAATTCTCCGCCCATACCGACTGCGCAGCGCACGCCTCGCGCAATTCATCCAGCCACGGAAGGTCCTTCCATGTGAAGCTGGCGGCTTCCTTCGTCAACTGATCCAAAACGCTGGTGACATCGCCGACCATGCCCACGGCAACTCCCCGATTGCGACCGATCTCCAAAGCCGAAGGATCGACCTGGACGATCTTAGCATCCACTCCCACGTGGGGCGGACGGCAAAAACCGATGGTAAAGTCTTGCTTGCGTCCCAGCAGCAAAACAACGTCGGCTTCGCGAACCTTGGCGGCCGCCCGATTCAAGCCGCGCTCGAAAAACCCAAAGACGTATGGGTGATCATCAGAGATCAAACCGCGGGATTGCTCTTCCGTCAGCACCGGCAGGCGTGTGGTTTCGATGAAGCGCTGGAGGGCATCACCGGAAAGAGTATAACCGGCCGCGCTTCCAGCAATAATCAGAGGTTTCTTTGCCTGGCGCAGGAACGCGATCGCCCGCCCCACGCTTTCCGGATGGGCAAGCATTGACTCTTTCGCGCGGTATTTATCCGGTCCGTACAACTCCACTTGCTCTTCGTCTATGCTCCCTTCTTGCAGGTCAATAGGGATCGTCAAGTGAACCGGACCCCGCCGGCCGCTGAAAGCCAGGCGCATCGCCCGGCGGATAAATTCAGGAATCCTTCGCGCATCATCGACGAGGAATGACCCCTTGGTCATCGGGGCAGCCATATGCACCTGGTCGATCTCCTGCTGGCCGCCACGCCCCAAGTCGTGGAGGTCGGCACAACCGGCGATGGAGATGACCGGGCTTTCGCTGTGCAGGGCGTTGGTGAGGCCGGGAATTGCATTGGCGAATCCTGGAGTGGTGTACATGCAAACGCCGGGCTGCTCGGTGATACGAGCCCAGGCATCCGCCATATGGACCGCCGCCTGTTCGTGACGGGTATCGATGATATGAAAGTCCTGATCCGCCATAGTGTCTAATACCGGCAGGATATGATCGCCGGCCAGGCCAAAAATATTGGTCACCCCTTCGAGCTTAAGCGCTCTGCAGATTAGATCAGCTCCAGTGATTCGACCCATTGTCGCTCCTTTAGGTTTGCTGACAAAAAAGCGTCAGGCTAACATCTGCTCATACTTCCAATGCTTCATCCTCTGTATCATACAATTGCATAAATACAGTCAAGCATTTCCTCGGATCATGAATCACAATCAATCATCGTCCGAACGGTCACGGGAGCCCGTGCAGACAGCCGAAACGTCAAAAAATCAACGCGGAACACAATTCAGAGAGTAGGGCGTCTCCCCTTCGCGGCTCAGTTCGAGTTGCCAGGATCTATGGTCACGGCCCGGCGGACCCTTCGACAAGCCCCCGTGACAGTATGAAGATCAAACAGTTAAAGTGGGAAAGTTAAACGGCAGCGGCTTTTGTTTCAGTCGCGCCGGAAGTATTGGTCAAACGCCCAGGACGCTAATACAAAGCCGAAAAAGTAGCCAACCAATTGCATGAGTCCGGGCACAGATTTCAGCATGTACCAGAAGGTCGCCAGCAGCACTATATCCAACGTACCCATTGACCATTCACGCGGCAATCACAAAACCCTCGCAGAGCGTCTATCAAGCTGTTCTTGCTCGGGCAGGGCGAATGAGGCAGAGCAAAATAAATGCCGTAAAAAAACTCCAACAAATTCTTCAGTACAAAAGAAAAATCCCCTCGAACATTGCCCAGACTTGGACAATAGGTGAAGAAACCAAAACAAACTTTACCCGAACACTCGACGGGGACTAGGAAGGCAAGCAGTGAAAGTCAAAAAGGCCAACAGTGGCTGCTTGGATAACTTGGGGATAAGGCGGGATCAGCGTCCGTGAAGTGCCTAGGATTGTCCTCTGGTCTTACTCTGCGGGCCCGCCTTTTCGATGGTGACGCGGATGGCAATGCGACCTTCGGATAAAGTTTTCTTTCGGATATCATCCCAATTGTCGGGAACACCGCGGATCTGCCGGTGCCAGTCGAGGACAATATCCATGGCCCGGGGGTGTTCGATAACCTCCGCTTTGCCGTCGATCTGGATGTAATTAGAGCCGTTAAACTTCTCGCCGTAAACCAACAATGAGATCCGCGGATCGCGTTTTATATTTTTGACCTTATAGGTCGAATCACGCGCAGTGATGATCACCTTCCCTTCGGCATCGATCACCGGCGAAACCAGCGTCATCTGCAGCGACCCGTCTTTCTTCCGGGCGACGAGCACGCCATGGTGGTTATCTCTCAAAAATGTTTGTGCGTCGGAAATTTCCATAACTCCTCCAATGGGACAACGGATACTACGCGATCCGGTGGCTACTATTCAAGGATCAGTCATGTGATTGTGGTTGTGGAAGTAAAAGAGAACTGTCCATAAGGACGTTACTAATTGGTCACGCGGTTTGACGATTGCTTTCGTTCGGCTTCGAGCGGAGGCAGAGCGATTTTTTAGAGTGGGATAAGAGGCGATGAGTTGACAATCAAGCAGCAGGTCCTGAACCCTGGAACTTAAAGAACAACTTTACGTGCGGGGTCGGCGCCTGGTTAAGCTTTTTCTGTTCCCAGGTCGCCGCTGGGCTTGGCCTCTATGGCCACGGATGCTTTCTGGTTGTTGGTGGGCTTGCGATGCGCTTCGTGCTCCCGCGCTCGCAACGCATTCAGCCGCTCCCGGAACCAAGTTTTCTCCGGCCAGGCCCAGTTACGATCAGAGTTGGGGTCGAACTCCGGCGGTTTCATGGCGTTCTGAGGATGGTTCAGCAATCAGCATGCCATATCCCCTTTGCGAAATTCCAACTGATTTTTAAGAAATCATTCGCATGACTGAACGAAAACCGTTACTTACCGTTACTTGTCGCCAAATTTTGAACGTTCAGCAGAAAGACTAAACATCGGCAAAGGAATAGACGCGTTGGTGAAGGAAACCGTGATCGCCGCCGGAGCGAAGAACCGGAAAAGATCCCTGCGGGAAAATAAACCCTGGTCGGGACAAAATAGGAAAAAAATGAGAGGGTGGGACGTGATCGTGTTCGCCCTCCGAGGAAAAATGCGTCACTTTTCCCAGCAACGAACACGAAGGTTGTTTATGAAAAACTTTTCCAATTGAGGAATGACATATCAGAGTAGAGCTTGTCGAGATCTGACGGAATGAAGACGCCGCGACTTTTTAAATAGTCGGCAATCGGCTTCAGAGGCAAGCCTACAGCCGCCAGGTAATCGCCGCGAATGGACTCGATCAAGGCCCGACCCTTCCCTTGGATCGAATAGCCGCCCGCTTTATCAAGCGATTCGTTACAAGAAAGATAGTCTTCGATCTCTTTCTCCGAGTAGCCGCGCATTTTTACTGCGACTTCTTCGACAATCCTGAGACCCGGCCCGCCCAAATCATCGAGGACGGCGACGCTGGTGAAAATCCGATGTGTCTTTCCCGAAAGCGAGCGCAGCATTTGTTTCGCGTCAGCTATTCCGTCAGGTTTACCAATCTTGGTAGCGTTTATGAGAATCATAGTGTCGCTGCCAAAGACCATGCTCGCCGGATGGCGTCTCGCGACTGATTGGGCTTTTCCCACGGCAAAGTCGAGAACCTCTTCTGCGATGGGCCGATCGGTTAACGGAAGTTCATCAAACTCCGGAGCGATCACCTCGAAGGGCAACCCCAGCAGCGACAGGATCTCACGACGGCGGGGCGACGTGGAGGCCAGGATGAGTCTCATGAAAGCCAAGAAGCCGCGTTCGTGATTCGTGCGTCGTGCTCGCGAAGCGCGGGCTCGGCGAGCTCGAATTGCCAGCCGAGCGATCCGGCGTAGGCCATAAGGCACTGGACAACTTCTTCGATACGGCTCACGCGAACCATCTGCGCGCGCAGCTCCGCCGCGCCGGGGGAATCGTAACAGTACCAGGCCAGATGTTTGCGCATACCGACAAAACTTCGGATCATGCTGTGTTTTTCAAAATGACGGCTATGCTCCAGGAGGACACGAAAGCGCTCCTCCAGACTGACGAACGGAGAATGGATAGTTGGGCCGGCAGCGGAGTTCAACGCCTGCTTCACCTGGTCCTTGGCCCTAAAGATCCACGGATTGCCCTGAGTGACACGCCCGAGCAGGACGCCGTCGACGCCGGTTTCACGCACACGGCGACAGACCGCCTCCATGTCTTTTAGGTCGCCGTTGCCGAGAATCAGGGTCCCGGAATTCTTTGCGATCGCGACGGCACGCCCGATGGCGTCCCAGTCGGCGTTGCCTTTGTAACCCTGCTGGAGAGTCCGGCCGTGAAGCGTGATGGCCGCTAGATTCTCCGCCAGCAGTGTTTCCATCCATTCCTCTACGACGATGCGGTCGTAGCCGACGCGCGTCTTGACCGAGAGAGGGATTAGGGGTCGCGCCGCTCCTATTTCCGGTCCGCCCCTGAGCCGGTTTATAAGGCCTATCTCAGCGCTGAACTCCGGGTCGATGCCGAGGTCGGCGAGAGTCTGTCCATCGCGCCAATCCTGGATGCCTTGCCGGGCGCTTTGGATAATCGCCCGGGCCAGCTCCGGCGTGCGGATCAGGGCCGCACCGCTACCCTTGGCCGCAACCTTTTTTGCCGGGCAGCCCATGTTGATATCCAAACCATCAAAGCCAAGCGCACAAACGATATGCGCGACCTTGTAGAACATTTCCGGCGTGTGGCCATAGATCTGCGCAACCACCGGACGCTCGATCTCCGAATACATGAGGTCTCTCATCAGCGTGTGTGGCGCGTGGAACGGGGCCTCGACGTTGACAAATTCGGTAAACGTAACATCCGGACCACCGTGCTTGGCTGTGATGAAGCGAAAGGAGGCGTCGGTGACACCGTCCATGGGAGAGAGCCCGATGATGGGTTTATCTATCTTCTGCCAGAAATTCATGTTGCCGTCCGTTAAGGTACCACGACCCAATACTCCTTCAAATAGGAACAGGAGCATCAATAAGGAAAAGACCTGTTTGTCATCGTGATCGGAGGCATCTTGCCGCACGTTCTTACAGGTATAGAATGGATCTGGCGCTCCGTCATGAAGATCGCTCAGATCACCAGCGTGTATATCTCCGTTCCACCGAAGACACACGGCGGAACGGAACGTGTCGTCTACCACCTCTGCCAGCAGCTGGATCGGCGCGGGCACCATGTGGAGCTTTTTGCTTCGGGAGATTCGCAGGTCACCTGCAGGTTGCAAGCAGTCTTGCCGATCGCCACACAGTACGATCCTCAATCGACCTTCTACCTGGAAAAGGAGTATGAGGCGCGCAACACCTACAATCTTTATCGCCAGGCCGAACGTTTCGACGTCATTCATGCTCACTGGACCACCCTCGCCCCCTATTTTTCAGCGCTTACGACGGTTCCCACACTGATCACCTACGCTTATATCGAGAAGGAACTGCACCAATATTATCAGAAACACTTTCCACGTTGCCTGCCGGTATGCGTCAGCCACGCTCAAGCAAACATGCTGGGGGACGATTCGATTCCGGTCGTTTATAACGCGGTGAATCTAAACGAAATTCCTTTTAATGACCGGCCGGAGGATTTCTTCATGATCGTCGGCCGCATGACCCCCGGGAAAGGCATTGCCGAGGCAATCCGTATTGCCAAAAAGGCCAAAGTGAAGCTGCTCATTGTCGGCCACGTCACCACCCACCTACCCTGGAGCGGGGAGTACTTTTTAAAGGAAATCAAGCCGCATATCGACGGAGATCGCATCCGTTATATCGAGCGCATGGCCTATCACGACATCGTACAAACGATGGGCAAGGCCAAAGGCTTTCTCTTTCCCCTACAGTGGGATGAACCCTTCGGTATGGTGGTCATCGAAGCGATGGCTGCGGGAACGCCGGTGCTCGCTTACGGCCGCGGCTCGATGCCCGAATTGATCCAGAACGGCGAGACCGGTTATCTGGTCGAAAATGAGGAAGAGATGGTCGAGATGACACATCGGGTCGCAACCGTGGATCGCGCACGCTGTCGGAGCTGGGTACAGCAGCGTTTCTCTGTAGAACAGATGGTGGACGGCTACGAGCAACTCTATCGAAAGGCAACCCACGGGCGCCGAAACCGGAAGGGCGAACCGGAGCGGCGTCATGCCCGCTAGAGCATGGAATCTTAAGCGGCTGCGCGCCGAGAGCAGCTATTGGCGCTCGTGCATTCTGATTACGGCGGCTCATCTCGATCTATTCGGTTGGATCGGCAAGCAAGAAAAAAGCCCCAGAGCTCTGACGACTCATTTCGGAGGCAGTGCGGCCGGATGGGAGATCTTTCTCAATGCGCTCTGCAGCATGGGTTTAATGCAAAAGCGCGGCGGCAAGTATGCCAATGGTGCTTTCGCTGCCCGTTGTCTCAGCCGGGGCGGCGCGACTTCCCTACTGCCCGCTTATGACGCCTGGAACATTTGGGGCGGACTCGCCTCTGCCCTTACCCTGGGAAAGCGACCCGCGATGCAGCGGCCTTTCGTTTCCGATCGGCGCAAAGCGGAGCGGTTGCTTCATAGTCTGGATGTCGACGCTCGGGAGATCGCAACCTATCTTATCGAGAAATTACCGTTGAGCCGCTCGAGAACACTGTTGGATGTCGGCGGCGGGCTGGGAACTTTCTCAGTTGCGTTTTGTCGACACTATCCGAACCTGCGAGCGACCCTCGTCGAACATCCTCATGTTCTTCCTCTGGTGCGTCGGGCTGTTGCAGACGCTGGTATGGCAAAGAAAGTGCAAATTGTCGGGGCGGATTTCTCACGGGATGCTCTGCCACAGGGATTTGATACCGTATTTGTCTCCAACGTCCTGCACGCCCACGGCGTCGCTGTGAACCACTCCCTACTGCGTAAGCTCCAGCGCTGTTTGAACCCCAAGGGCCAGTTGATCGTTCGCGACGTATTCATGAACCGGCAGCGCACGGCACCCGAGTGGGGCACGCTCTTTTCAGTCCTGCTGCTTTTGCACACGCCACAAGGGCGCTGCTATACGCTCGACGAGATCCACGCTTGGCTGCGCCAAGCCGGCTTTTCACGGATACGGGGACCCTTCCGCTCCAGCCCACTGCCCTTTGATCCCGACTCGATCTTAATCGCGACAAAGACGGCTAGGGATAACCAGAGCAACTGAGGCTAACAGACCTCGTCTCACTACTCCCATTGTGATTTCGCTTGTCTAAAGATCTGAAGCCAGATTTCCCCGGGTGCCCCAATCTTCCTTATCGATATCTTGAAAGAGAATGTGGAGCGAGTCGGGCTTGACATTGACCACCTCCTCGAAGTCTTTGGAGATCCTGCGCACCAGTTCCTTTTTCTGCTCTTTGGTTCGTCCCTTGTACATATGAATGTGTACCACCGGCATGTTCACCTCCGCTATTGAAAGGATAAATTCAACATTATGAAAGCAACCTTTAGAAGGCAAGAAGCGCACAACAATACGACGCGCCGGCCGCGTTCGGCTATTTCGCCGACTGGCTGTACTGAGTTTTCAATTGCTGAAGATACGCCTGCATTCCATCTTGGGAAGTATCATGGGGAAGTTTTTTGAAATCATCGATCAGTGTTACGAGATCGGCGACTTTCTCCGACAAGGCCGCAATCTGATCGAAATATCGGTAGTATGCCAGATCATGGCTCAGCTTGGCTTCCAGGACGGTGGGTAGGTGCTGACCCACTGTCTGGCGCTTAAAGTACTGGTGATAAACCGGATAGGATGGAATAAGATTCAGGACCTGTGTCTTGGCCTCCTCGATCGGCTCAATCTTGAAGAGCTTTTCTGCCTCCGCCACTACAGCATTCAACTCCCGTGCGTACTGTCTCTCCTCTTCCACCGATGCTAGCGCCCGCTGCAAGGTTTCTTGATCCCCATTACGTCTGAAAAATTCCACCGCGGCTAGAGAACCCAGGGGCGTGACAATCGATTCCTCAACTTCCCAAGGCAAGTCGAAATTTTTTTCGCCGTGCAGGTCCTCGTGCAGGATCACTTTGACTCGTCGCACGATCCCCTCGCCTGCGAAACCCACCGTAGCGACGGAGCGGGAATCGGCGAATTCATTTCCCTGTCGATAGTAGACGCTATATCCGTCCACCCTATAGACCTGTTCCAGTTCTAAATCCTCTTTAGCGGTGGAGAAGCCTATGGCCATGCGGATGTCGACGGGCACGCTGAGGGCCAACGTTCCGACGCGCTGCATCCAAAGCCAGAGCATGGAGAGCGTCGGCCGTTCCTGCGTCGTGCGGCTGAGCGCCTCCGTTGGCTCGATACCCAGCGTCTTGCCGAAGGCTTTGACTTCTTCGACAAGGCGCGCATTCTCTTCCAGTCGCGCCGAGTCATCGCGCCGAGCAAGAGTACAGGAAGAAAAACTCAGGGCGAGCAAACCAAGTATGGCGAGTTTGGCCAACTGCCACGGGTGCCGCTGTTGAGCCATTTGCGGAAGACCCGGAGGTCAGAGGGTAAACAGAGAAGCGAGCGGCGCCAGATGCGGAATCTCCCCAACCTCGACCAGCATTTCCATCTCGGCGACCGCGAGTTTTTGCTCTGCTTCGGTAAAGGTGAACTCGATCTTCGGATAACGGGCTGAAGCCAGGAGTGCCTCCTGGTCGCCGCCGTAGCGCGCGACAAACTCCGCGCCGATTTCTTCCAGGTGGGCCTCGCTCCAAGCGAAGGAGCGGCGAAAGGCCGCGAGCAACTGGTCTTTGATCCCTGGATAGCGTTGCAACAAGTCCTCCCGCGCTGCGATCATGTGCTTGATCATCTGGTCGAAGCCATGAAGCTTTCGCCAGGCTTCGCCGTCTGTGTAAAGACACCGCACACCATTGGCCACCTCGCCGCGGAAGAAAAAATGGTCAAGCAAGACGACGGCGTCAACCTTCGTGCTCCGCAGCACGTCGAGGAGTTTTTCCTGGGGGTGCGACTCCCAGCGCAGCGTGCTATCGTCTACTCCGTAAACCCGGCGCAGAAGATAACGGTGAATCGCGTGCGCGCCCTGGTGCGTTGCGATGAGACGGCCGGCGAGGTCTTGCGGCTTTTGCACCGGGCCGTCGCTGCGGACAAAGAGACCGTTGCCCTTCATTGTCGATTTCCATTCCGTCGAAAGACCGGTGATCGGCGCCCCTTGAAGTTTTCGCCGGAGAAAACTTGGCAAGTAAATATTCGCGACCTGAACGTCGCCCCGGATCAACGCCTCCTCCTGCTCATGGCTGGGTGGGTCGGGCAGCTCGATGACTTTCATGTCAAAGCCGTCCGGCTTCACCTTCCCTATCGACAGAGCGTAATAGGTGCGGAACATGCAGAAACGATTGCGGTAGTGCGCGAAGGTCAGTTCCATAATTTTGCCTTTAGGCGTAGATTCTTATTTTTATGCTGCCGACCGTAGTCACAAAAAACCTTATCGCGCCAAGACGCCAAGAACGCAAAGAAACATTTTTCTTCTTCGAACTTGGCGGCCTTCGCCTTTGCGCGAGATATAGTTTTTCCGATCTCTTTTCAGCCAAAATTTCAAATATCTTTGGCTATGATTTCGCTACCTCTTCCTTACGCCGATTGCAGATATCCAGAGCGGCCATCGCATAGACCTTGGTACAATTGACCATATTCTCAATGCCTACGCCCCGCCGTACTCCGCTGGGCGTATCCCACTCGGCCGGCGCCCTGGTTTCCGTCGGATCCACAAGATGGGTACCGAAGCCGGGGCCATAGGTGATGCTGGGAACACCGTAGGCAGCGACCCGCGATCCGTCGCTGGTGATACCGTAGCGGATCGGTTTCGCATAAGGCACCGGCTTGCCGAACACCGCCTTGTGGGCATTGGCCATCGCCTTAACGACGTATTCGCTCTTGGAGATCTCATAGCCGTCCGTGGACAAATAGAGATCCACCCGTGTGTCGAGAATGTCGCTTTCCCGTTTTCGCACCTTCTCACAGACGGTCTCGATCTCGCGCTTGATCGCCAGTGGCGGCGTCCCGGGCAAAGTCTTTACGATGACGAAGATGTCCGTCGTGGGGCGAGTGCCTGGCTTGAACGGGTTGCCACCTTCAATGGCGCCGATCTGTACGGTGGGCAGCATGAATTTGTGGGTGTATTTGCGCTGATACTCTTTTTCCCAATCCTGGATGGCTTGAGCGACTTTGGCGGCGGCGAGCACGAATTTGGTTGCCTTTCCGTCCACGCTCACCCGCGCCCAAACCAAGCCCGCGTTGCCGATTTGGAGCTGCAAGCCAGTGGGCTCGCCGATAATACACATGTCGGCCATCACGCCGTGGTCCATCATATGCCGCGCCCCGACCCCAGCGCCACGGTAAGTCTTACCCTGGAATCTACCGATCTGGGCCTTTTCAATCTCGCCGACTACGCCGGATATGATGAGATCGCCCTTGAGCTGAACACCTGCTTTTTGTATCGCCGACACGGCCTCGATATAGCAGGGAAAAGCCGCCTTCATATTGACCAGACCACGGCCGTAGATTCGGTCGTCCTCGACGACCGTCTCCTGCGGGTTATCGAAGTGATCCATATGAGCGCAAAACATGAGCGCCGCGCCACCGCCGGTTCCCTTCAAGGTTCCGATGACATTGGGTCGGCCTTCCTCGACTTCCTGATACTCGACCTGCATTCCTAATTTTTCGAACTCGCTGCCCAGGTACTCCGCAATTTCCTTCTCTTCGCCCGTGATGCTGACGATATCCGCTACGTTCCGGGCAAGCTCAACAATCCTTTGCCGATCCACTTGTTCAAGCACTTGCAGTTCCATCCTCTCTTCTCTCAACCAGTTGTAAGATATTACTCAAAGGTTTTTGTTAGCATATTCGGTTCAGTACTGACAAGAACGTGGTTGACGGTTGCCGCCGATTTGCTTAAATTTGTACCTCGATGATGATTGCGTTGGATATTGACGGGGTGCTGGCGGATTTCATTGCTCCTTTTTTGCGGGTTTTGGAGGCACGAATGGGCAACGGTCCTATCGATCCTGAATCCATTACCGATCCCAACTTCATCAACCATCCGCTGATCACGACGGAGATCATCTCTGAGTGCATGGCCAAAGTCTCGTACGACCCGAAATTCTGGGAGGCGCTTGCGCCTCTCCCTTCAGCGGAACAATGGCAAGCGTTGGACAGGCTCAGCTGCAAAAACAACCTGGTTTTCGTCACTCACCGCTACGAGCGGGAGACCTACGACATCGGCCAAGTTACCCGCGATTGGCTGAGAAAACATGGGGTCAGCCATCCGGTGGTTTATTTCACCCAGAACCACAAGTCCGAGCTGATCGGCAAACTGAACGTCGAGTTGTTCGTCGATGATCGACATGAGAACTGCCGCGATGTAGCGGAAAACACCGAAGCAGTCGTGCTCATGCCGCACCGCTCCTATAATCAGTCTTTCAATCATCCTCGAGTGCAACGAATTCAGGATCTCAGCGAATTGTTTGTCTATCTCGAATGATCACTAGGCGACTAAAACGAGTGGGAATGAACCTTTGAACGGCTTGAACGTTTTGAACGATTTGAACTTCTCGATGTGAAACCAAGGAGGTGAGAGATGTACGGCTGGCGCGCAAAGATCGGTCATGTGGCTCCGTCACGCGGAGACACCTTGGTATATGAGTTTTATAGGATGCTTCCCGAAGGATTTATGCTCCTCAACAGCACCGGAACCATCAGGCAGCTGGTGGATGCGGATTTCGAGAGGCAGCTACAAAGAATCGAAGAAGCGGCAGCGGATTTGGTCGACAACAAATGCGACGCGATCATCGTCGGCGGATCACCGCTGTTCACGAAGCTCGGTTATGGCAGCGACGTCGATATGGGAAAAAAGCTGACGGCGAGATACGGGGTACCTATCTCGCCGGGGATCACGGGCGAGATCGAGGCGCTGAAATCACTGAATCTTAAGAAGCTCGTCGTGGCCACGCCGCACGAAGAGTCACTCAATCAAAGAATGAAAGCTTTTCTTGAGGCTTCCGGCTTTCAGGTCTTGAAAATTGAAGGATATGGGGTGCGAAAAAACGCCGACCTGACGGACATGGATATCCATGCCGCTTACAAGATCGCTAAGCGTCTCTACGAGCAAGCACCTGAGGCCGACGGCATTTTTATCCCCTGCCCCCGTTGGCCCACTATCACCGATGTAGATCTGCTGGAGCGGGAAATCGGCAAGCCGGTCGTAACCAGCTGCCAATCTTACATCTGGCACGGTTTGCGGATGGCAAAGGTCAAGGAGAAGGTCAGCGGCTTCGGCCGGCTGATGGCTTCCCTAGCGAACTGACGAGGTCAAACTGGCTCAGACGGCGCGCAGCTACTCCGATGGTTGAGACGCGGCTCAACCTTCGGAGTGAACCAGATTCCGGCTGGGACTGAAAAGTTACTTACTGAAAGCGGACTTCAGCATCGGCTCGAGTTCGCCGCGCTCGTGAAGCTCATGAATTATGTCGCAGCCGCCGACGAATTTTCCGTCGATATAGATCTGTGGGATAGTCGGCCAGTTCGAGTAGCGCTTGATCCCGTCTCTAACTGCGGGGTCCGCTAAAACGTCTTCAGTCGCGAACGGCACACCGTAGGATTTTAGTATCTCGACGGTGTGAGCTGAAAAGCCGCACTGGGGAAATTCCGGGGTCCCCTTCATGTAGAGCATCACCTTATTGTTCTTCACTTTTTCATCGATCTGCGTCAAAACTTCATCGGCCATTTGAGTTCTCCTTCTTACTAAGCTTTAGGAACCTAGCTTCTCCCACTGCACGGGCGAAAAAGTCTTCAGCGCCAAGGCATGGATACGTTGGTCGTCCATCGCTTCCTTGAGGGCCTCGTTGACCATCCGATGCTGCTCGAGCAATCCCTTACCCTCGAAAGCAGGCGAGACAATGATCACTTGCCAATGGTCACCGCCGCCGGTCAAATCCTGCGTTTCAATCGTCGATCCCGGAAGCGCCTTTGCCAGTGTTTGTTTGATTTCCTCTGGACTAATCATGACAAAATTCTACAGACTTAAAGATACGCTTTCAAGCGCAAAAATACTACTCTCGTCGCGCCTGCGGATCGAAGTCGGGGCGGACCTTTTTCATCATCTCGCGCAGGTCTTTGCGCAACTCGTCCAACGTCGGCCGACCGACGTACCAGTAGCCACAGTAAAGATTATGCACGGTTAGATCCGGCATCAGGCAGAAGGTGTATGGGATAGCCGTGATGCCGCGCGTCTTGGAAGTTTCGGTCATATCCAGCTGTTGAACGACTTTGCGCTCTTGATCGCTGAGAAAGGGGAACTCTGCGCCTAACCCGGTACGAAACGCGGCGTTGACCTCCGGCGGATCGACGCTGACCACGGCAAGCTTGCAGTAATTGATGGCGAGCTCTTCCTGGAGTTTTACATAGTGGCGCAACTGCACCTGGCATTTCCCTCACCAGTACCCGCGGTAGAATGAAAGAATGAAGGGAAATTTTCCAATCAGTTGGGAAAGCTTAACCCCCTGGCCGTCTTGATCGGGAAGCTCGATATCCGGGAATCGTTGTCCGATGGTTTGATTCATTGTCCTAACCTTTCTGAAAAAATTGCGACTCTCAATCCAATGCGACAATCCAAGGATGATTTGGACGTTGCTTTGTTTTCTTTATCCAAGTTTTCAAGCGACATTATTTATAGAATAAAAGACCGGAGGTCAATGCGCGCGCCTTAGCCAGTCTCGTGCCTCCAACGACTGCCCGGTAACAGCCGCGGAATCGTCCGATGCCAGATAAACGAAGACCGGTGCAATATGATCCGGAGTCGGCAGGGTTAGTGGATCCTCTTCGGGATAGGCCAGAGCGCGCATCTCGGTCCTTGTGGGACCCGGATTGACTGAATTCGCCCGGATGCCGAATTCTCGCACTTCATCCGCAACTACTTGTGTCAAACCTTCCATCCCAAATTTGGAGGCGGCATAGGCTCCCCAACGGGCCTTGCCCACACGTCCGACACCGGACGAGACATTGATGACAGATCCCCGGCGCTGAGGAATCATGATTTGCAATGCTTCCTGAATCATGAGGAACGATCCGGTGAGGTTGATTCGCACGACGTCCTCCCAGGCTGAAACCGGATACTCCGCGATGGGCACACGGGGCCCCAGGAAACTGGCATTATTCACGAGCACATCAAGTTTGCCGAATTGTTCCAGCGCCGCTTGTACGATCGCTTTCGCCTGCGCAGCGTCGCCCACGTCACCAATGCAACCATGCGCCTCCCCACCCGTGGCGCGAATATCAGCAACCGCCCGATTGAGGTCGGCATCGCTACGGGCGCAAATAAACACGCCGGCACCCTCACGCGCATACACCATGGCAATCGCCTTGCCGATGCCACGGCTGCCTCCGGTGATGAGAGCTATCTTTCCGTTTAACTTTTCCTCTTCCTTACTTGCCATTATGAGAACGCTATCACATAGTAACTCGATAGGCGAAACAAATGAAAAGTTACCAGAGACTTCTCATATTTGTGCTGCTCGTGCTTGCCCTCACCGCTTTAATCAGCCCCTGGGCGGCCACGGCGTGGAATTTGATCTCCGACGCAGAAGCGGCAGCACCGGAGGACCGCATTCCCTTTTCGCGTATCTTCAACCGATTTTTCATGGTCTCCGGCGTTCTTCTCTTCTTTGCCTGCCGGTCGATGCTCAAGATCGACTCGCTGTCTCAATTGGGTCTCTCACCGCGGACGCGGGCAGCGTCCGACGTCGCCAACGGGCTGTGCCTCGCTCTCGGATCCATGTTTGCACTGGGCTTCATCATGTCGGTCGCCGGAGTCTATGAGGCTTTTTTTAGGCTCTCCCTGGGCGAATCGGTGGAGCAGTATCTGAAAGCTATACTCACCGGCTTGACCGTCGGGTTTTTAGAAGAAATTTTCTTCCGCGGTATTATTTTTCGCGGGCTGCTCGAGGATTGGAAGCCATTGCCCGCCTTTGTCACAGCGAATCTCTTTTACTCGGCGTTGCATTTCGTCAAGCCGGCGGACAAATATTTTCTTTCGGGCCTGGATCCTTGGGCTGGGTTCCGTCACTTGTTTTCCACTTTCGCGCCGTTTCTCGAACCCGCAGAAATCGCTCCGGGAATGATCGGTCTCTTGCTGATCGGGATCGTGCTCAGCTATGCCTTCCTTCGCACCGCCACCTTGTACCTATCCATCGGCCTCCATGCCGGCTGGGTTATTAGCATCAAAACGGTCCGCGTTTTCGGTGACTACCAAACGGAAAATCTGGGCTGGCTGTTCGGCTCCACCGATCCGAAAATAGTCAGCGGTGTGGTGACTTGGGCCGGCATCATTCTCGTGGGTCTCGCGGTCCATTGGATCACCCGTAACCGTGCGGGCCTCTGCATCCCGAATGAAACCGTAAAAGTTACCACCCCGCGACAAGTAGCAGACGCTTAGCTTAGTTTCTTGGGCTGTGGGTGTAAAAGCACCTCAGTCGTCGCGCACGAGAACACATTGTTCGGGATGCGCAAGCGCAAAAACGCGTTGGCCTTTATCGAATTGGCGCGAAGGAGGAGTGACGACCCGGAGAGATACCGGCGGGAGAGCCAGTGTCACCGTGTAGTCCACCGCATCGCCGAAGTAAATGCGGCGCTCAAGAACGCCGGAAAACAAGTTAAACCCCTTGCTCGCCAGCTCTCGCGCCTCGGATTCCTCCGCGGTCAAAAGAAAATTGTGAGGGCGAATGCAGACGAACATCTCTCCCGATGCGGTTGAATGAGAACCCTCTGCGACCCTAATCTGGAGATCGGGCGCCAACGATACGACATTCCCGTCCTGCAGTTGACCGGATAAAATGTTTGTTTTGCCGATAAACTCCGCCACGAACCGTGTTCGCGGTTGATCGAATATTTCGCTCGGGGTGCCAACTTGCACCATTCGCCCCTTGTTCAGGACGACGATCCGATCCGACGTCACCATCGCCTCCGCCTGATCGTGCGTCACATAGATCGTCGTAATACCAAACTCTTCGTGCAGCCGGCGGATCTCGAAGCGCATCTCCTCGCGCAGATTCGCATCCAGATTGCTCAGCGGCTCGTCCAGCAGAAGGATCT
>Ga0209857_1000096_pt1 | contig 18577 bp, 17 predicted proteins | sample GWRWN1_10_20_FD_187226 | JGI IMG/M metagenome (GOLD analysis project Ga0209857, IMG submission 187226) | Riverbed sediment microbial communities from areas with no vegetation in Columbia River, Washington, USA - GW-RW N1_10_20 (SPAdes)... | ecosystem: Environmental > Aquatic > Freshwater > River... | reverse complement strand
CGCTGATGGTCTGGTGGCCATTTGCCACGAAGCCCGAAAGGGCGGACACATCGGAAGTCACTGACCTGCACAGCGGCGCGCCTCCTCTCTACTCGACGTGCTCCTTCGTGGTGACATCAATTTTCTCTTTGGTTTCGGCTCTGCCGCGTTGCAGACCTACAGTTGGAAAATAATGAGAGGAGAATAGTAATGTCACGCAACCAAATCCGCATCGAATTTACGAGCAAAACGCCTTTCGCCGGTGGTGTCTCCTTCGGCAATACCGGCCCCTATGAGCGCCTATTAGGAATGGCATCCTTTGTCATCGATCCCCATGAAAAGGATTTACCATTCGTCGTCGACTTAGATTTGGCGCCGCGGAACCCTGACGGCCTGGTGGAGTTCAAGGCCGTTCTCGACATCGTCAAACCAGTGGATTTGAGCCGTGGCAACCGTCGCCTGCTGTTCGACTTTTCCAATCGAGGCAACCGTGGAGCCTTCACTCGGTTGAACGACGGCGGCGGCTCGGATCTTTCAAAAGAGAGCTATGCCGGCAACGGCTTTCTCAATCGGCTGGGTTACACTGTCGTGTGGTGCGGCTGGCAGGGCGACCTGGTTTACACTGGCAACAATCTTGTGGCCTTCGTGCCGGAAGCCAGGCAGAACGGCCAGCCATTGCGCGGCAAAGTTCGTCAGGAGTTTATCGTCGATCGACGCGGCGTTCTCTCCATGCCCGTAAGCGGGGCGGCCAACATTCAATGCTATCCGGTGCTCAATCGAGCCAACGCGACTCTCACCGTGCGCGAGAAGGAGGCGGACCCGCGAGTACCTATGCCCGACGGTAAATGGGAGCTGGCAAAGGCTAAGGACACGGACGGCAAGGTGGAGCTCACTCCTTCCAACTCAGATCTTTACGTCAAGGGCGGTTTCAAGCCGGGCTGGATCTATGAACTGATTTACGACACAGAAGGGTCGCGGGTTATGGGCCTTGGCTTCCTCGGGTTGCGCGATCTCGTGTCGTTCTTGCGCCATGGTAAAGCGGATGCGAGCGGCCTCCCGAACCCGCTCGCGGGTTTTGTCGACAAGGCGTACGTCTACGGCGCGTCTCTCGCCGGACGTGTTGTTCGGGAGTACATCTACGAAGGCTGGAACCGCGATGCGGGAGGCCGCAAAGTGTTTGACGCCGTTCTCACCCACACAGGCGTTGGGCGTCTTTTTTTCAATATGCGCTTTGCTCAGGTCGGGCGTTACCCGCGCCAGCATGAAGAACATTCTTGGCCCTCGGAGCGCTACCCGTTCACGTTCACACCGGTGCCCGATCCGTTTTCTGGAAAAGTGGACAGCGTGCTCAAGCGCCCGGATACCGATCCATTGGTCATACACAGCCATACAGCCGGCGAATACTGGGAGCGGCACGGCTCGATGACTCACACGGACCCTCGCGATGGAAGCGATGTGGAGATTCCGGCGAACGTGCGGATGTACGCCCTTGCCGGTGCGCCTCACGCTGCGATAGCGGCCGACAACCCTCGTTGGATCGGCCAGCTGCCACCGAACAATATTTCACCGCAACCGTTCCTGCGCGCCTGCTTTGTGATGATGGATCGGTGGTCGACCACCGGTGAGCCGCCGCCGCCGAGCCGCGTCCCCAAACGGTCCGATGGCACCTTGGTATCACCGGGAGAGGCGCTGGCGCATTTTCCAAAAATCCGCGGCGTAAACCTTCCCGCTACCCCGAGCCGGTTGCCATATTGGAACTACGGCCCCGACTTCGATCGTGGAATCATGAGTGTGTTCCCGCCTGAAGCAGTGAAGGGTAAAGAATATCCCGTCCAGGTTCCGCAAGTCGATGCCGACGGCAATGACATGGGCGGAGTGCGTTATCCGGACATGCAAGTGCCGTTGGGCACCTACCTCGGCTGGGCATTGCGCAAAGCAGGCTTCGCCGAGGGTGAGCTGCTTTCCACCAACGGCTGTATCGTTACCTTTGCGCGCACGAAGGCAGAGCGTGAAAAGAACGCCGATCCTCGTCTCTCGATTGAAGAGCGCTATGCTAGCCATGCGGCATACGTGGAGGCGGTGAGACGAGCGGTCGATGGTCTGGTCAAAGAAGGATTGATGCTACCGGAAGACGGCGAGCGCTACATCGAGGCCGCACGGAAAAAGAATCCCTTGGACCCATCTGTGCCGTTGGAACCGTTGGTGACAGCGGGCCGTGAGGACTAGCCTAACCGGCTGCTGAAAAAGACTCATATGCTTCGTTGCGCTCAATCGTCTCGCTACAACGTACTGGTTAAGTACGCCTCCGCTCGTCAATTTATCGCGCGCCTCGCCTTTGAGATCTTTTTGAGCAGCCTGCAAGTAGAGTTTTTCGGCAATTCGAAATGAGTACGATTCTTGGTGAACCTTGCTCCGCTAAGATTATCTAGATTGGAGAGATTCATACCACCGCGTTGAGAAGCTTGAGAGAGGTTCAAAATGTGTACACAAACGTTGACACAGACAAGTCTCCTGAATACACTTGCTTAAAAGGAGCCGTACAAATGAAAGTAGCGGGAATACGGGAACTGCGAGCTAAGACTGCTGTGTTGTTCGCGAGTGGGGAACCGGTTCTAGTCACCAAGCACGGAAAGGTGTCTGGAGTCTATGTTCCTCTGGGCAAACCGGATCGGCTCCCGGATGATCTGCGGCGCGAGCTGGCAGGGGTGATTGGTAGGCACTTAGCTAAGGTACTTAAGCGCAAGGGGGTCACTGAGCGGAATATCAAAGAGGATTTTGATGCCTATCGCAGGCGTCGTCGCTGATGCCAATGTCCTGCTCTCAGCGGCGGTGGGAAAAGCGGCGCTCCGGGTTTTGACCGAGTTTGATATCGCAGTCCACGTTGCCCAATTCAACACAGATGAGGTGGCTGAGTACCTGCCATACATGGCTCGCAAGTACGGACTACACGTTGAGCTCGTCGAGATGCAGTGAAAATTGCTCCCGCTCGCATTCACCCCGTGGACGATTACCGCGGCCGATTGCAACAAGCGGTCGTCGACCTGAAGCGCCGAGACCCAGAGGACGCCCATGCGCTCGCATTGGCTCGCTCGTTAGCCTTACCGATCTGGTCGAACGATCGGGATTTAAGTGGCCTGGACGTCGAGTGTTACAGCACCGCACGGTTGTTGCGTGTCCTCTATGGCAAAATGCCTTTCGCAGGTGAACGCTCAAATTAACCTGCAGTTTTACTTAGATGTCACGAATTGTCTTAACGGTGTGTGTGTTGATGATAAGCCGTTAGGACAGGAGAAGAAGAATTCATATGGCTGAGCCTATGGAAGAACTCCGGGGAAAAGTCGCCGTTTCGTGCCGCATCCTGGCGATGGAAGGTTTAGTTGACGAGATTCTGGGTCATGTCAGCGCCCGGATCGCTGACGTGGATGAAATGTGGATACGCTGCCGGAGCCCGGAGGAAGAGGGCGTACGTTACACGACGGTCGATGCCATACGCAGGGTAGACTTTGACGGGAAAGGACCGCAGAACGGCGAAAAATACCGTGTGCCGAACGAACTGCCGATTCACGGCGAGATCTATAAAAAGCGCCCTGATGTGGGCTGCGTCATTCACGCCCATCCTAAGGAAGCGCTCATTTGCGGCATAACCGAATTAGAATTCCGTCCCATCTTCGGCGCGTTCAACATAACCGCCATGCGCATGGCGTTAGATGGCATCCCGGTATTTCCGCGCTCCTATCTCGTCACCCGGCCGGAGCTTGCCGCTCCTATGATTGAAATCATGGGTGAGAAACCGATCTGCCTGATGACGGGTCATGGGATTACCGTCACCGGTAAGACGGTCGAAGAAGCTACAGTGCGCGCTTTGAACTTCAACACGCTAGCCAAGGCGACGTTGCAGGTGGCTCAAACCGGCCGAAAAGCGCCGGATATCTCGCGTGAAGATATTGAGAAACTCCCCGATCTTGGATCCACCTTCAATGACACCTGGGTTTGGCGCTACTACGTAAGAAAGCTCAAAGAAGAAGATCTCCGTTTAAGCCATTGATCCGATAGTAAATATTGCGTGCTATTGCTGAGCCCTCGTTCGCCGATTTCGGCGAGAGCGTAACAGCCTGTGCTGCGGTTGTCCTTCGGCATTCTTTGGCGTTGGTCACAATCCGTAGAGTCGTTTCGGGTTATCACCCAAAATTTTTTGCGCTAGCGACGGGCTGATTTTGCCACCGTGCGCCAGGGTTTGGATGGCCTCGATATCGTTGGAGTAGTCGGCGTGGCCGTAGTCGGTGCCGACCATGAGATTATCTTCGCCGGCGTACTCGACTACATAGGAAAAATCATCGGATGTTTGGCAAGCAACGTAGATCCGGTTATCCCGCAATAAAGCACCGGCCGCGAGATTGCGCTCCTTCGGGCGAACTTGGGCAAGCGCGTGCCCCGCGTACTTGCGCTGAAACTCGCGTTCGGCTTGCGTCCGGATAACCAGATCGTTGATCGCATAGGGAATCCATTGGGAAGTTGTTTCCACAAATGACCACCGTAGATCGGGAAACCTTGCCGGGACTCCCTGATAGATCAAGTTATTGAACGCACCCACCGATGGAAGCTTGAAGCGTGAAAATACGTCCAGTCCAAACTGATCGTAGTAACCAAAATTTCCTGTGCCGGCGTGAATGCAAATCGGCAGGTCGAGCCGTTGCGCCTCTTCATAGACAGGAAACAGAGAGCTATCCGATAGCAGGCGCTCCCCCTCGAAGCCGCGCATGAAAACGCCGCAGGCGCCGTTGGCTTTGCCAAAATTGATTTCTTCGATGGCGCGGTCCATGCACCGAAGCGGAGGGAGGACAATCCAGCGAAGCCGACCTTTCCCCAGTTTCCAGATTTGAGCGAGCCAGCGGTTGTAACCGCGACAAAGCGCTAACTCGACTTCAGCCCGCGCCGTCAGCGGCCGTAAAAAAAGCGATGGATAAAGAACCTGGATGTCGATGCCCAATGAGTCCATGTGACCGAGTCGTGAGGAGACATCGGTAAGATCACGTGACTCCTCGGGGACGTTGAGGCCAAGATTAGAGTTGGGGAAGACACGCTCATCGATGCGCCAATACTCGACTCCGTTCTTGCTCGAAACTAGGAGCTCGGGTGCAAAGCGGCGGTCTTCTTCCAGCATGAAGCTCCAGGTTCGCTCCGTTTCAATCACATGCGCGTCGGCATCGATGACGTTCATGAATCAGGTTTCCTCCTGAAGATTTGGCTTCTTAGCAGGCTGCTGAAAAAAACTCACCTGCTTCGTTGCGCTCAATCGCCTCTCTCCGACTGGCCTACAGCCGATGGCTTATAGCGTATGGTTTCTTCGTACCATCTATATGCCATAAGCGATCAGCCATAAGCGACCTCGGGGTGCGCGCCTCGCATCCGAGATCTTTTTGAGCAACCTGCAAGCCGTCAGATAGGCTGAAGCGAAGATTGTTTCCAAGATTCCACCGGCAGCCTCCTTCTAGTCGTACGAGCCAGTTCTGTCAACTCGACTGTGACAAATGGAGGAAATTTCGGTCCCCTGCAAAGTTGACATAGCAAAGCGATGTCGACTAATGTCCGACCAGGATGGGCATTTCCTCTAGAAGCGTATGCTAGGAAAGTTGCAGATCTTTTCTTGTTTGTCCGCGCGCGGCCGCGCAACGCCACGCACTCTTCTGACAATACTTCTCATATTCGGATTAGGCTGTGTTGTTTTCGTAGGTGCGGTGGAAATTTTTTACCGATTGAAAGCACCCTATCGAGCATTCGGCGGAGCCCGCGAGCTCCCCCAGTTTCGGAGGGGAGGGTCGATAGTTGCAGTAACTTTCGTGGTGGATCCGGATTTCGGTTTCCGTCCGGTTTTCGGTAGTGGCCACTATACCGCGTTTGGCACGCTTGCGAATGACTATCCACTAACCAAGTCTAACGGCAAGAAGCGACTCCTTTTCATTGGCGATTCTGTCACCCGCCGCGGTCATATCGTTGACGCTTTGAAGGACGAGTACGGCTCGCTCAAATACGAGTACTGGAACGCCGGAGTCGAATCTTTCAACACAGTCCAAGAGGTACGGTACTATAAGCATTTCAATCGCGCCCTGCGCCCCGACGAGGTCTTCCTTACGTTTCACCTGAATGATTTTGAGACCACTCCGGTCGCGTTCCGGGATGCCAACGGAAGCCTCGTTGTGTACGCGCCTAATTTTCCTGTTCAACGGATCAACCCGTGGCTATTTCAGCACAGTTACTTTTATCGCTCCTGGATTGGAGTGACTACGGCCCGGAAAACGGAGCGGGTGGGAATCATTAACGAGGTACGCGTGAGCTTAGAGGAACTGAAGCAATTGGTTGACGCTGATGGCGCTCGCCTAACAGTCTTGGTATTGCCAATTCTGCGACCCCTAAATGAGTGGAATGCCGAATACCGGGAGAATCGCCGTCGCATCCTGGACATCCTCGGATCATTACGAGTCCGGTATTTTGATCTGCTGGAGCCGTTGAATCAGGCATTCGCTGATGGTGTCTCCGTGGTTGAGCAAGGTGACGATCTTTTCTGGCATCCGAGTCGCGAGGTTGCTAAATACTTCGGTGCATATCTTCGGAGGCAAGGCCTTTTAGCGGGTACGGATGGGCTATGAGTTTTTGTAGAAGAACGTAGAAGAACATAAATCAGAAATCCGCGGGATGCTTACAGGGCAAACCAACATGGGGTAAGGAGAAGGCACTCATGAAACGATGGCGGCTCGGTCTTGTAACGGGCTTGTTGATAGTTGCGCCTGTTCTACTTTCGAATGCTACCGCGCAGGACAAGCCTCTCAAGAAGATCTATTGGGGCGTGTCGACTTTGTCGCCCAACTTGTGGATACCGTGGATTGCCAAGGAGGCGAAGATCTTCGAAAAAAATGGACTGGATGTGGAGCCGATCCTACTTCGGGGCTCCGGCCAAACCTCACAAGCCATGGTGTCTGGCAGCCTCTTTGCCTCGTCAGTCGCCCTGCCGGCCGTGATGCTAGCGGATCTCAACGGCGCCGATCTGCTGAACGTGGCGCACGGGATTGCAGCGCAGGGCAGTAGGCTCATGGTGAAACCGGAGATTCGCAAGCTCGAAGATCTCAAGGGCAAAAAGATCGGGATATCGAGCTTGGGCTCAGCGGGAGACTTGCTATTCGGTTACGTCTTACGCAAGTACGGCATCGACACAAACCGGGAAGTCTTTTGGCTAGCCGTCGGTAACACCGCCGAGCGGCTCCAGGCACTGTACTCTGGGGCGGTCGATGCCGCAGACCTTACTTTTCCCGCGGACCTGCAGGCGGAGCGGAAGGGATTTCGCGTCTTGCTCGATGCCAAAAAAGAGATCGTTTATCCGACAGCATCCGTGGTTACGCGGCGCAAGACAATCAAGGAGGATCGCGACACGGTCATGCGCTTCGTGCGATCCTATGTGGAAGGCATCGCCTTTTTGAAACAGAACAAAGAGTTCAGCCAGAAGGTCTTGGCCAAATACTTAAGGACCAGCGATCCGGAGTATTTGGAAGGCGCCTACACTATTTTCAAGCAAGATTTCATTGCCGCGCCGTATCCCATCACCAAGGGACTGGAAGCCATCTACGATATCGTCGCCTTCCGAAGACCCGAGATCCGCAGCCACCAGCCCGAGGAATTCGTCGATACGAGCTTCGTCGCTGAGTTGGACAAGAGCGGGTTTATCAAGAGGCTCTATGAGCAAAAGTAGACAGGAAACGATTCAAGAGTTTGCCGCAAAGAATGCAAGGGGCACACAAAAAATGGGAAGTATTGAAGAAAGTTGATGCTTGAAGCCTGGCGCCCGACTTTCTGAACTTAGCGTTCTTTGGCGCGCCAGGATAAGGTTGGTCGATCTAATATTGTGAAAGGAGGAGATCTGCGGTTAAATTCTTCTCTTCTCACGCGATCCATTCGGAAACCGGTGCTTTGGCCTCATGGAGCGGCTGGCAGACGATATCCACCAGGCTCGGACCACCGTGCGCCAGCGCTTGTTTCAGTACTTTGCCAAGTTCTTTAGGCTCGGTGACGCGCCAGCTCTTCACACCGAAGGCGGCAGCCACGGCGGCGTGATCGGTGGGGTCGAAATCAACCGAGAAGTAACGCTGGCCATAGCCTGACTTTTGCCCAGCCTTGATCCAGCCGTACGTGCCATTGGAAATGACGATGAATGTGATCGGCAGACGGTGACGCACCGCGGTCTCGAGCTCGCCACAGGTGAACCCGAAGCTGCCGTCGCCCATTACTGCTACACATTTCACTTGCGGTCGCGCAAAATGGGCGCCGATAGCCGCAGACAGCGAGTAACCCAGCGCGCCGTGGGCGCGGTTAGAGAAGAAGCGTCGCCCCGCGCCGTGCACCTGGTAATAAGCGGAGAAATAGGGACAGGGGGTGCCGGCATCGGCGACTACGATGGCCTCCGGGTCCAGTGCCTGGGCCACTTCTGTTACCACGCGCTCCGGTTTGATCGGTTTGTCGTCGGACAGGGCGAGGACGTGGAATCTAGCGAATTTCTGCTCCTTGGCCTTTTGCACTGCCGTCGCATCCAGCGGCCGGCGCACCGTTGCGAGCGCCTCGTTCAGTGCCGCCAGCGCGAGTTTTGCATCGCCTACAAGCGGCACGTCTACAAGGTAGTTGGCGCCGAGCACCGCCGGGTCCACATCTACATGGATCACCTTCGTCTTGCCGGGTGCTGGATGGCGCCAGCGCTCGGTGGTCACGGAGCCGGCGCGGCAACCGACGAAGACGACCAGATCCGCCTGATCGACGATGGCTCGGGTTTCCGGCGTGCCGCCGTTGGAGCCCACGACGCCGACGGCGAGCGGATGTAGCTCATTTATCGATCCCTTGCCGCTGATGGTGGTGGCGACAGTTGCCGAGAGCCGTTCCGCAAGCTCGAGGAGCTCCTGCTCCGCGCCGGCAATCACGACTCCGCCGCCGCAGATAAAGACCGGATGCTCCGCGTCACCCAGCAATTGCGCCGCGCGCTCAATGAAATACGGATCGGGAGCGACGCGCCGTGCCGGGTAGCGGCCGAGGCTCGCATCGCCCCACACGTCGGCGCGCTCCACTGAGCCGTTTTGCACATCGAAGGGCAGGGCGACGTGGGCCGCGCCCGGCCGGCCCGTGGTCATCTGATTGAAGGCGGCGCGGAAAACGCGGGGGATGTCCTGCGCGCGGTCGAGCACTGTGTTCCATTTCGTCACCGGCCGCATCAGCGCGCCCTGATCGAGCTCGGTGAGGGTGTAGCGCCCGCGCGTCGCGACGGAAATGTCGGAGTTGATGCAAAGCACCGGCACGGATGATTCGTTAGCTTCGGCAAGACCCGGAAGTATATAGGTCGCGCCACCGCCGCTGGGCCCCTCGCACACGCCGACTTTGCCCGACACACGCGCATAGCCGTCCGCCATATAAGCTGCCGAACGCTCGTCCCGCGTCAGCACGTGACGCATGCCGTGGGGTAACCGCGCCAGCGCGTCATAGAACGGCAAGCTGGTGTCGCCGCACAGGCCGAAAAGGACCTCGACGCCGTGCGCCTTGAGCATCTCGACGGCGGCTTCGGCGCCGGTCAGTGTGCCGGCTTGCCCCTCAATTGGTTTGTTCATTGTGAGGGCAGAGTAGTCAAGAACATAATCCGCTGTCAACGCTACAGTCTCGATTTGGACAGGAGACTTCGCACAGACCGTCCTTGGAAGCAGGCTGCTATTCTTGTCGACCTATATCGACCAACTTGAAACAGTGATTCTTTCGCGCGATCGTATTACGATGAAGGTGATAAGTGGTTAGATATGTGACTCCGGCAATAGATCCAACAGAGCAAGAAGTTCAGCAACTGGCCCGCTCGCTTTACCACCAGGCGGCCGAGCACAAGCCATCCATCTTCGAGCCCCAGGATTGGCTAGGCAAGATGATCGAGTGGTCGCTCGAGGACGAGTCCCTGCGCGTCGCGCTGTTTCGCTTCGTCGATGTGCTGCCTAGTTTAGACTCCGCTGCCGAGATCGGCCGCCACCTCGAAGAGTATTTTGCCAAGGTGGATCATGCCTTCGGCGGGTTGGTTTTTCTCGCCCAAGCTCTTCGCGCCGGCTGGTTGTTGGCGCCGGTGGCGCGTCATAACGTGACGCGACTAGCGCGACGCTTCATCGTCGATGAAGAGCCGGGCACGCTGCGTTCGGCGCTTGAAACTCTCCGCAAAGAACCTGCGGCGTTCACACTCGACGTGGTCGGCGAGGCGACGGTAAGCGAAAAGGAGGCCCTGGCGACGCAGCGTCGCTACCTCGATTTATTGCAAAGCCTGAGCGCGATCTCGGCGAGTTGGCCTGTCATGCCGCAGATCGATCAAGGGCCAGACGGGCCGCTCCCAAGAATCAATCTATCGGTGAAAGCTTCCGCTCTGAGCGCGCGTTTTGATCCATTGGATCCGGACAGTGAAAAAATCGTCCGGGAACGTCTCAGGCCGCTTTTTAGCGAGGCTGCCCGGCTCAATGCCGCCCTGACCCTGGACATGGAACAGTATTCATTCAAAGACCTGACCTTGTCGATTTTCCGCGGCCTCCTCGAAGAATCTGAATTTCAAAGTCAGCCGCATGCCGCGATTGCGATTCAGGCCTATCTTCGCGATGCGGAACATGACGTGAAAGAGTTGATCCAATGGGCGCGCGCAAGAAAGCGGCGCATCGGCGTCCGCCTAGTGAAGGGAGCCTACTGGGACAGCGAGATCACCTGGGCCAAACAGAAGGGTTGGCCGATACCCGTTTTCCTGGAAAAGACAGAGACCGACGCCAACTACGAGCGGCTGACGCGCCTGCTCTTGGAGAGCCACGATGTAATCGATGCGGCCTTCGGCAGCCACAACATCCGTAGTCTAGCGCACGCGATCGTAACGGCCGAGAAGCTCGGCGTGCCCAAATACGGCTATGAGATTCAGATGCTCTACGGTATGGGTGAGCCGATCAGGCAGGCGATCATTCGAAACGGCCAACGCGTGCGTGTCTACCTGCCGGTGGGCAGACTCTTGCCGGGCATGGCCTACCTGATTCGGCGGCTGATGGAGAACACGTCGAATACTTCATTCCTGCGCCAGACCTACGCCGAGGAAGAACAGATCGATAAGTTGATTGTGCCGCCGGCGCCGAAGAAAACTATCATGCAAGCTCGTAAAACCGCCCGGAAACGAGCAACCGCTGACGCGGTGGAGCCGTTTCAAAATGAACCGCTCTTGGATTTCTCATGTGAGAAAAATCGAGGGCAATTTGCTCAGGCGCTAAAGACTGTCAGAAAACAATTCGCTCGTAACTATCCATTATGGATCGGTGGGGAAGAGGTTGAAACGAAAAAATGGCTCGAGTCCATCAACCCGGCCGCCCCCGAGGAAATCATCGGCTGTGTCCCTGTTGCGGGTCGGGGGGAGGCAGAGCGCGCGGTGGTCAATGCCTTGGAATTCTTTCCTGAATGGAGCAGGACGCCCGCCAGCGAGCGAGCGGCTTTTATGTTCCGGGCCGCTGACATCATGCGACGAAGGCGTATTGAGCTGGCGGCGTGGGAAGTTTTTGAAGTGGGCAAGGGCTGGCGCGAAGCGGATGCCGACGTCGCTGAGGCGATCGACTACCTTGAATACTACGGCCGAGAGATGCTGCGGTTGAGCGAGCCGCGCGTGACTCAAAAACTTCCGGGAGAAAGCAACGTTTACTTTTACGAGCCCCGCGGTGTTGCTGCAGTGATTGCGCCATGGAATTTTCCGCTGGCAATTCTCACCGGCATGACGGCGGCGGCCTTGGTGACGGGAAACTGCGCAGTGATAAAACCAGCGGAGCAGTCGCCCGTGATGGGCGCCTTGCTGATGGAGATACTGCGCGAAGCAGAGTTGCCACCGGCCGCCTGCCAATTGCTTCAGGGCGTCGGCGAATTGGGAGCTTACCTTGTGCGGCATGCCTCGGTGCAACTTATTGCTTTTACCGGATCGCGGGAGGTCGGCTTGGAAATTCTGCGCAGGGCTTACGATCATCAAGCGGGCCAAGAGCATGTAAAGCGAGTCGTGTGCGAGATGGGCGGCAAGAACGCCATCATCGTCGACGAGGATGCCGATCTGGACGAAGCTGTAGTTCACATCGTCGAGTCGGCCTTTGGGTACCAGGGTCAGAAATGTTCGGCCGCCTCGCGCATCATCCTTGTCGACGAAATCCATGACCTTCTGTTGGAACGGTTGGTCGAAGCGGTTCGGAGCCTCAAGATCGGTCCGCCCGAGGATCCGAGGAATTTCATCGGTCCGGTCATCGATGCCGCAGCGCACTCAAAGATCATCGGCTATCTCGCTCTCGGCAAGCGGGAAGGGAAATGCGTGCTTGAGCGGGAAGCGCCAACGAAGGGTTTTTTTGTTGGACCGGCCATTTTCAGCGAGATTGAGCCGGACAATCGCCTGGCGAACGAAGAAATTTTTGGACCTGTGCTTTCGGTCATCAAAGCCAAGGATTTCAGTCATGCGTTGCAGATCGCAAATCGCTCAGCCTTTGGGTTGACGGGTGGCGTTTTCTCCCGTTCCCCGGCGCATATCGAAAAAGCGCGACGGGAGTTTCGCGTGGGTAATCTCTACATTAACCGCGGTATCACCGGTGCCATTGTCGAACGACAACCCTTCGGTGGCCTGAAGCTCTCCGGCATCGGCTCCAAAGCCGGGGGGCCGGACTATCTGCTCCAATTTCTCGAGCCGCGGACAGTTTCTGAAAACACACTGCGCCATGGATTTGTCGCGCCGGAGGAATTAAAAAACTAGGAAACCAATGCCCGGCCGCTCTTTCGTATCCCTTCGACCATCAGCTGGTCGCGACTCTTACGAGGCTCGAGCTAGTGCAGCGCCCTTCACCGCGTACGAGGCGCCCGGCTGGTTGCCGAGCGGCCATCTGCAAACCATCTATGCGTACTATCTAAAGCAAACGCCGAATTTTACCTATCGACGCGAGCGCTGGAAAACGCCCGATCGCGACTTCATTGAACTCGATTGGTTGGATGCGTTCTCGGAAGAATCCAGGCTCATGGTGATGTTTCACGGCCTGGAGGGATGTTCGCGGAGTCATTACGCGGTGAGCTTGATGAACCAACTGCGCCGCGAAGGCTGGCATGGAGTCGTGCCGCATTTTCGTGGTTGCGGCGGTGAGATCAACCGATTACCGCGAGCCTATCATGCGGGCGATTCAGCGGAGGTAGATTGGATCTTACGTAGGCTCAAAAAAGAGAAGCCGGGAAGCCGGCTGCACGTGGTTGGAATTTCCATGGGCGGAAATGATCTCTTAAAATGGCTGGGCCAACAAGGAGATCACGCCTTGGATGTTGTCCATCGAGCCGTAGCGGTATCGGCTCCCCTGGATCTCCAGACCGCTGCCAAGCAACTGGATCATGGTTGGAATAAGCTAATCTACACGCGGGATTTTCTTAGGACCATGAAACCCAAGGTGTTAAAGAAGATAGCGGCCCATGGTTTGGATTTGGACCCGCGCGCGATCCGCGCCACTTCCACTTTCCGTGAAATCGATGATTTTTATACCGCTCCCATCCATGGTTTTAGAGACGCCGACGATTACTGGATTCGCTCGAGCAGTAGGCCCTGGCTTCGCCACATCAAAGTCCCAACCCTTCTGATCAACGCCCGCAACGATCCTTTTTTCCCGGGGCACGCGCTGCCGACGCGCGCCGAAGTCGCCGAAGCCGTAACCCTAGAGTACCCCGAGTCCGGTGGCCATCTGGGCTTTGTGTCGGGAAGATTTCCTGGACAGCTTAACTGGCTTTCGCGCCGAATCTTAAGCTTTCTGGCGGATGGTGGTAAGAAAGTTCAGGTTGCTAGCCCGGACTATTCAGCGATCGAGGGGTAAGCCTTCCGGAGCGAAGGCAATGGGCCTATGCCTTGGAGCGGCATGCAAACTGAGTTTGTGGAGCGAACGCCTAGGGAAAAATGCGAGCGGCGAGCCAAGCACCAAAGACGACATTGAAGCTGTTCGTCTCTGTGCCTTCACTCCTCCAGGCTCACCCCTCGATGGACACAGTGTAGTCGTTTTCCTCTGAGCATGAACAATCCGGGCGAGTGCCTTTGAATCGACTTAGCGGTGCTTGGCAAAGTTCGATAATTCCCCGCTTAGAAGCTTATGGTGTGAAAACCTCGTTCACTGAGGAAAACGTCGCCCCAGGCTTGGGCCCGCCAGAGATGACGTAAATGGATTGGCCAAGTACGGCCGCCCCCAATCCGTGGCGAGCGGTGGGCATGGGAGCCCACGATTGCCATCGATTTGAAACCGGGTCGTAGGACTCGGTCTGATTGTGGGTTCCCGCATTGGACTCGCCGCCGAAAACGAAGACTTTGCCGTTTAGAGAAGCAGCCACAATACCACTTCGCACAGTGGGCAAAGACGCGAGGGCCCGCCAGCGGTCTGTTGCCGGATCATATTCTTCGTTTGCCGTTATGCTCTTATCATGTCTGCCATTGATTCGTCCGCCGATGGCGTAGAGTTTGCCGTTCACGACACCGATCGCATGATGGTCCCGCGGCGTCGGTATCGGCGCTAGTTTCACCCAACGATCTTGGGCGGGTTCGTAGGCTTCATTGGCGTTGGTGTTTCTGCGATTCGAGCCGACGCCGCCGATGGCGTAAATCTTGCCCGCGATGACCCCGACGGCCAACGCACCTCGTGCGCTTGGCATAAACGACCGCGTGCGCCATTGATCGGCGGCCGGCTCATACTCATAGACTGTATTCACCGGGCCTTCGCCGGAGATGTATCCACCGACGACGTAGATCTTGCCACCTACAGAGAAGGCACCTACGTGATGCAAGGGCCGGGGCAGCGACGCGCGGCGACGCCAACTATCTTTTGCCGGATCATATTCTTCCAGCAGGTCGCCGTTTTTTTCATAACCGCCCACCACGTAGATTTTCCCTCCAAGCTCCGCGGCGGCCACTTCGGTTCTTGCGGACGGCAGGGGAGCGCGGATTTCCCACTTTCCTCGTGGCTGCGCAGCGGCGCCCGCGAAAGAATGAAAAGAGAGGGCAATGAAGAGGCAGGTTCCAAGTAAAGACTTGGTAAGCATGGTTTATCGATCGTTATGCCGAACTCGTAATAAATACCGCCGATCGTGGAAAATGAATTTGAGCAATGAAAATTGCTGCTATCAAATTGGTGTGCAACTAAGGGGTTTAAGAAGAATATGGGTGCTCGATAGCGTTGTTTTCCATGAGCGACTGAAGGTCTACCATGGTGAAAGCGCAGTATTTTGGATCATAGCCCAGCTTCTTGGCTGTCAGGCCTTGTTCCAAGATGCGCTGAAGGATCAGACGATTCAACGGCCCGTGACCCATGCGTCCGTCGTGCTGAACTAAATCCGCCTCGGCATGGGCGGTAAAATAAACGGCCTGTTCGTTGCTCAAACCGTAGTGGGAGACAAGCGCTTCCGCCCATTGCTTGGACCAATGGCCGAGGGTTTCCTCGTAGACATGCATGCCCCAGAGCTCTATGATCGAGCCGTCTTGGAAAATGCGCCGGCAATAATCGCTGATAGCTCGCCCCGCGGCGGAAGCAGGTTGCTCCAGAACCTCTTGCCGAGAAAGCCCCAAAGCTTCCGCAGTCTCAAGCAAGATTAACGTATGCCCCGGCGGTTTGGGCGAAATCAACTCTTCAGCGATCTTTTCCGTGAATGCCGGCAGGAGATCATAGTTGCTAATAAAAAATGGCAGATGAACGTAATAAGAGACGGCATTCAGAGCAACCACCTCCACGGAAAAAAGCCCCCAATCTTTAAAGAAGCGGCGCGCGCAGGGTAATGGCAGGCGCCCTTCTCTCAGGTGGGTCATAAACGGTCCTTGACTGATCTTCCGTTCCCAGTGGAGATGGAGTTCGCGATACAGGTTGTCGACGTAGGCTTTAGCTTCGGTAGAATTCATGAAAATTCAGTTGGTGGCGAAAAAACTCAGGGGTTGAACTGATTATAACCAGCCTTTACATGAAACGAATTTTCTGTATTGTTAAAACCTAAAAGGTTCCCTAAGTCAATCACCGTTTCTTGATGAACGAGAGGTGAACGATGGAAGCATTGAGCCCCGAGGACTTTCTGAAGCGATTGTCGGATCATCGCGAAGCTTTTTGGGAAAAGATGACTGCCGAGCGCAAAAGCTATGGCGCGGAAAAACCTCTATCACCTGAGATTATCCTGCGACGGTTGCAGTTCGGAGTTGTGATGGAGCGGAAAGCGGCCGAAGTCAGCGCTCCCTGGGTACCGCATCTGCCCGAGTTGGAACTGCAACACTGTCTGTCGGAGTACGTGGCCAATGAACTGAAGCACGCCTCGATTCTGCGCAAAAGAATCGCAGAGCTTAACGGTGATCCCGATGTACTGTGGAAGAATCCGCTTGCGGAACTCAAGCAACTTTGGGATTTTCATGCCGCCCTCGGTTCTTTTTGCGAGTTATTCGCCAGCGTACAGTATGGCCACGAGGAATTCTTTCCCAGAACTTCAAAGTCATTCATCGAACGGGTCGAGCCCATCGATCCGCGGACTGCATCGATTTATCGGGATACGCTGTTAGCTGATGAGGCGGGTCACGAGTGGCTGGCACCTGAGATTCTGAAACGTTACGCCACAAATGCGGGAACCCAGGCTCGATGTTTAGAGGCCCTGCAAACGGGATGTGAGCTTTTTGGGCGGGCGATTCAGAGCTTTAATCGAACCATGCCCGCTTAAGACGTGGCGAGCCGAAGACGAGTTGTATTCGGTCTAACACCAAACAGTGGATTTGCTTGATTTAATCAGTGTTTAGGTTCGATTTTCTTGCCGTAAGTGACCTCGCCTTTATCCACTCGGAGGGAGAAACCGCAGTCCGGATTCGTGCAGGCCCACGCTTTGAACACTACCGACGCGCCATCCTGTCCGTAGTCCGATAATGGGATAAGAATCCCATTGTTGCATTTTTGGCATTTCGGCAGGTCCATCTCCACTCCTCCTTTCAGCGCACCAAACAACAGCGAACCCATACCCCTGACAAAGCAAAATTCTATAGTATCGAGCAGGTTGAAATCAAGCCGGCAAACGAAGCCCCCAGTCGGCCATAAAAGCTGTGAATAAGTTCGCAGAGAGTACGCTGAAAGCGAAAAAGAGGGATAGCCAGGAAATTCGGCTATCCCTCTTCAGACTAGTTTTAAGAAAGTGAGACTTAAGCGGATTACTTTTCTGCCTTCTTCTCCGTCATTTCGCCGTCGCTTTTTCGGACTTCTTAGCCTTGGACTTAACCCCAGCGATGGAGCTAGCGAGCATCTTCCCATCTTTCTCTGTGTAGGTAGCTTTAACCATGTCACCTACCTTGACCTTTTCCAGCGCGCCTTTAGCGTTGGAATCAGCGATCAGGTTGGTCTCTTTATCCTTTGTCTTGACGGTCAGCGTACCCGCCTTGCTATCCACTGAGGTTACCTCACCCGTGATGCGGGTGGTCTTCGCCTTCTCGGATTTCATCTCCGTCTTCTTCTCCATTGCCGGAGCAGGTGGAGTCGCTGGCGTGGCCGGGGTTGCCGGTTTAGCTTGGGCGAAGCTGATGCCGCTGAAAGCTACGGTAATCAGTGTAACGACTAAAACTCTAAGCACGTTCTTCACAGTATCACCTCCTCTGGTTCATTAGACGTCACTATTTTGGAATGCTTCAAACTGAACATGAAAGCTAAAAAAACACAAGGGGATGAAGAGCGTACCGCGTTTAGGCTGCTTCACAAACTGTTTAGGGTGCGGGTAAGAATGAGTCGCACTGGCGCCGGATCAAAGATTGTAAAACCGGCGGGCATTGTCTTCCAAAAGCTTCCTTCGGACAGTTTCCGGGATATCATCGCGCTGCGTCAGATACTGTGCCGTCCCTTCCGTCCGGTCCGCGTGCGGATAGTCGGATGAATAGATGAACAGATCCTCCCCTACCTCTTCCACCACGCGGCCGAGGAAAGGCTCGTTGCCCTCACAGCCGAAGAAAATCCTGCCGGATTTTAGGTAATCGCTCGGCGGGTGGCTAATGAGATCCCGGGCGTTATAACGGGGGTTCTCAAAGTGATCGTCCATCCGTTCCACATGAGCGGGAACCCAACTGATTCCTCCTTCGAGGAATGCAAACTTGAGATTCTTGTAGCGATCCAATAAGCCGGAACAGAGCACGCTGGTAAAGCCGGCCATGATCGGGACTATGCCCGCCAGCACCCGGTTCGGAAAATGGTGCTCAAAAAGTTTGTCGACGAACGGAAATTGGAGGCTGAAGTGAACGGCAATGGGCAGATTCAAACGATCCGCTTCGGCAAAGAACGGATCGTGGTCGGGATGGTCGAGCCGTTTCGCACCGGCCGTGCCGTTAATCATTACGGAAGACATGGCTAGCTCTTTGATACGTGACAGCTCTTTGGCCGCGCCCGGCGGATCCTGTAGAGAAACGACGCCCACGCCTTTGAGACGATCCGGCGCTTTCTTACACGTCGCCGCTAACCAAGTATTGTATGCGCGGCAAACACCCATCGCCAAGATGCCGTCCGGCCATGCGTTGACGTGCAAAAGAAAGCTTGGGTAAAGGAAC